>Ga0265797_10007545_pt1 | contig 14833 bp, 15 predicted proteins | sample P2T30metagenome_FD_192433 | JGI IMG/M metagenome (GOLD analysis project Ga0265797, IMG submission 192433) | Plant litter microbial communities from East Loma Ridge, Irvine, California - P2 T30 | ecosystem: Environmental > Terrestrial > Plant litter > Unclassified | place: USA: California... | reverse complement strand
AAAGCAGACATGCAAGTTATACGATTCATGCCATGACCAAGCCTTCGTCCATCGATAACTAGTATCAGTCCGATAACGACCAAACAAGCCTGAAGAGACTATGGTTATGCGACAAGCTTGACGCCGCGGAAAGGTGGGGCGGCAAGGCGGCCTCGGCGGGGTGGAGATCGTATATCTTGGAATACCGTCCAAATCCCCAATGGTCGAGAACCTTCATATCCCGACAATCACATACGACCGCTGAAAACTACATAGACAAAATGGCGACCCCCACGACTTACAAGACAATATCCAAATTCGATTGGAAAGCCGCAGCGACAGATCCTGAGCACTTCTCTCCACTTGCCGCCAGAGGGCCGGCATTCATCGTCTACGACTCGGCTTTTGAGGACGTGATCGGGACTGAGCCATCTTTGACTCTGGTCGAAACCCGCGCCGACAAGTTTGCCCATGAGGCTGGCGTCTACATCCAGAAGACCGATAGCAACTATTTCACTTCCAATTACCAGTCTGGCAAAACTGTGGAGATCTACTCGGTCGATAGCAAGGACCACAAGATCGTGCAGCACTCGTTCCCGGATGTCAAGAATGGCAATGGCGGCTGCTGGTACAAGGATCAGGTCCTCTTCTGCGCTCAAGGTGACCTGACCAGTCCTTCGGCTCTCGTGCTCGTGGATCCTAGCACTTCCTCTTCAGAGACTTTGATCAACAATTTCCACGGACGGCCTTTCAACAGCCTCAACGACGTCGTAGTCCACCACGCCAACGACGACTTGTGGTTCACAGGTAAGATTCGTTGCCAGGTAGAGTCACACGCACACGCAACGCTGATCCCAAACCAGATCCAACCTACGGCTACGAACAAGCCTTCCGCCTCTCACCCCAACTGCCAAGCCAAATCTACCGCTTCAAACCCTCGACGGGCCTGATCTGGTGCGTGGCGGACGGCTTCGTGCAATGCAACGGCCTCTGCTTCAGTCCGGATTACAAGAAAATGTACGTCACCGACACAGGCGCGGTACAAGCACACGGCACGCCTGGCAACGGAAGCAACTTCTCTCTCAACCCTCGTCTGCCGAGTTCGATCTACGAGTACGATGTGGTGAACGGCGGCACGCAGCTTTCGGGTCGGAAGCTATTCGCGTATTGTAGCAGTGGGGTGCCAGATGGCATCAAGTGTGACGAGGCTGGGAATGTGTATTCTGGCTGCGGCGACGGTATCCATGTTTGGAATCCGGAGGGGCTGTTGATTGGTAATATATTTGTAGGCAGCATGGTTGCGAACTTCAACTTCGCTCGCGGTGGTGTGTGGGTGCTGGCGGAAGAAAGGATGTTCTTCGCCAAGATCAAGGCGCGTGGTGCTTTGGCTTCTGTTGAGGGTCATTGAACGTGTTTCTTGGACAGCCGTGTAAGCCTGGACTCTGCAAAAATAATAAGTATCAACGCCAGTCTCCATGGAGAGCAGGTCAGCCTTAGCCGACCGGGTGTCAAGGGTCGTGGCGGAACAATGTCAGGAGCGAGAGTATGGGAACCTCCACAAGGAGCGCAAAGCAAAATCATTTAGAATAGATGCAAGTTTTGACAAAGTTCGACGTTCTTCATCTGATCGGAAACGAGTCCTGAAATGCATGCCACATTTGGACAACGTGAAAGAGTCTGAGATGGCTCTCAATGGCGAAATCGAGACCGGAAGATAGACTGTTTCAACAGGACCAGTTCGAATTCATACTTCTGTCCGGGACTAATGATTCCAGTGAATCGACACCAAAACCTCGATGTCCGTGCAGCGGACAGTAAGAGCCATCTGCTTCTACCAAGGCAAGTCTTCCACACTAGTCAGCAAAAACATTCCAAGCGTAGTGCTCGCGCAACCTACCATGGCAAGTTGGGACGAAGTAATGCTCTCCAGCGTGGAAACAGGAGTTGCCGGGACAGTCCATCTTAGCGCAGTCGCCGTTATTGCGGCAGTACTTCCCCGTACAGGGCTTGGGCATCATGCCAGGATCGCCCCGTCCTGAGGTAGAGATCTTGCTGCTTGGCTCGTGGTCAACGTGACATGCTCTAGTAATCGCCGTGATGGCAGAAACGAGCTGACATGTCATGGGCGATCATGCAAACGTCGCAGCCCATGCCGGTACACTCAAGTCCAGTCGAACATCGTTTTGGCTTGCACCGTACATACCTTTCCTCGAAGGTGACGTCTGTATTGTCCGCCTCTGCAGTGCTAGTGTCCTCTTGCTAATGAGTCCGGCCTGGATCGATAGCGGGACGCAGCTGGGTGGGTGGGTGGAAGACCTGATGACGGTCCTTGACAGCGAAACCGTTGACGGTAGCGTATAACTCAGCAAGGTGCTCTTTCTCGCTCTGAGAAGCGACAGGAAGGCTGGTGACCATGTTGGCGAGCTGCTCGTTGGACAGCGGGGCATAGTCAATGACAGTGCCGTTGGCTGAGAGAAAGGTCAGCTGAGGTCGTGTGAGAGATGCAGCATGACGAAGCAGGATTGACTAACGAGCGTAAGAGCGAGCGATGTCATCCTCGGCAACGTGGACGAATCCTTGGGGGTCGAGAGCCATGTCCCTTAACCCTTTGACCACGGCCTCCTCAGTCTATAGCCGTCAGTGGGATGTAAATGATAATACGTATGGCATGAGACGCACCGGAGCGGCTTTGGCAGGGAGAAAATAAAGGCCGACAGTGATGGCAACAGTGACATGGGCAAAGAGATTGTAGTGCATGGTTGCGCTTTGATGACCGAGAGCAGAAGATCAGTGTATTTGTGTTGGTAGCCTGTCTTTGATTGCTGTGAAGACGATGAAGAGCGTTAAATATTGTGGCGAAGAGCGTGATGGCGAATTTTTGATTTAGTGCAAGACGGTGCGGTTCGGGATGAGATGAGGGAAGTGTGCGAGCGTCCGTGAGAAGAGGAGAACGCTGACAGGAAACGGACCAGGAAGGCGCTGTTGTGGTCAGACGAGGAAGGCACGCTCGACTAGAGACCAGCTTGCGGTATCTTTGAATATCCACATTATGCACTACGTACGAGATTTAGAAGGCAATAATAAATCCTAAAGAAAGAGCACGACAGCATCGCTCCAAAACTCCATGCTTCATGCGAATTCTCATCTAATAACGCCGACATCTAGTAATCGGCTTCCAGGTGCGCACGCAAACACAAATTGTGTCATAAGAACAGCAGAGTCTGTGGATGTGCGTGAAGGAATATATATCAATCAGTAAGCCCGCCCACTTGACGAGCGACCGACTGTGGTGAATGTTTGGATCTGACCAGAGATCGCAAGCGTGTCGTTTGGGTCAACGCCCATCGTCTGTTTGCAGTCAGTGTGGGTGCAAATGGGGGGTTGAAATACAGATAGGCACTTACGTCGAGATTGTTGAAGCCACTGAAGTAGAATCCAACGACAAAGACCAGGTACGTCAGGATCAAAGAGCTGCCCTTGAAGTAATTGCTCTTGCCCTCGCCCACAACGTAACCCATCAAGAACACGCCCAGAATCACAGTCACCATGTCCCACTGTGGGAAGATTAACGTGAATGCATGGTCTGCGTATTCTACTGGGTCGTCGAAGAATTGACCGTAGATGGCGGTGAAGAGAACGACAGCCGGAATCTGCAACAGCATGACCTGCAATGCGTAAGAATTGCCGATTTCCATTGAGAGCGCAATGTTGCCGTTCATAGCGAATGAAATGGCGTTCAAGAACTCAGTGGCGTTAGGAACAAGTGCGAACACAGTGATGCCGAGGAACTTCTCATCGATATCGACGTTGCTGAGCACAGAATCAACAGTGTCCACAAGAATCTCAGCGATCACAGCGTAGGCGACTGTCGCGGTCAGTAGAATGACAGCAGACTTAGTGCGCGACCAATTGGGCGCATCATGACCGCCGGAGGCCTGTTCGTGTGCACCTGTCGCGACAGCGGTCGCGTTGGCCATCCCGGGATCGCCGACCACGCCCGCAACCTCACCCAGACTCGCGGTCTCGGCATTGTGTGCGCGGTGGGAGTGGCCGCCATGTCGCTCTCTGCTCTCACCATCCTTTCCAGATGAGTGTCGGTAGCTGCTACTAGCACGAGTCGCAGCCATGTGCGCTGCTTTGTGTGGTGCTTTTGTCGCATCGCGCGTGGCGACAGCAGCTGCGGTGGCCGCCATCTCAGCTACCTGCTGCACGAGCATGCGATTGTCTTCCGCGCTAAGACCTTGAATTCGAGCACCCTTGATGCTGCCGCTCTCGCCATCTGCAGACTTTGGTGGGACGAGATGGGGAGTCTGGCCGTCTTGCTTGATTGATCCATCATCATCGTCAAGCTTCTTGCTAGCCCGTGACCCGATACCGGCTTGCTTTAAACTCTGGTTCAGGATTCGTTGGTACATCTGGCTGTCTCTGATATTTCCCTGCGTGATAGTACCAGCAGTTGTATTCCTAGACAAATGGTCGCGTGGGTGATCGAGCGCGCTGGTTGATGCGGACACACTTCCATGTCGTTCCTCAATGCGGTGTGATGCTTGCTCCATCTTCGCTTCCTTTTTCTCATCCGGTTCGTTGTTCCAGATTACCGCGGCGTGTGTGCGTAGCGTGAAGAGTAAGCCAATGAGGTAGCTGAGGAAAAGCAACACGGCCGCAAACCAGGTGTAAGGTCGCACGGCCTCAATGTAGAATTTTGTCTGTACGGCGGGCGTCTGAGAGAAGTAGCAACGCCTGCAGTCGCTATCAGGCCCATGGGCTCTGCTACGAGTACATTGGTGACAGTTCAATTCATGCGAGCCGTAGATCTGGTAGAACAGTGTAGGTCCGAAAGCGCCGATGACTGCGAAGAGCAGCATGGTGTTGGTGGCACTAGCACTGCGGACATTGAAGCGCTGTGTTTTGCGTTTCAGCGCGCCGAAGCACATACTGAGCCCTGGCAAGAAGAGTATACCAGCGAAGATCGATCCAACGATACTGCCTTCGACAAGCTGACCTTTGCCCTGATGCAAGGCAACGCAGTAGAGATAGACCTCGACGATCGTACTGAAGAAGGCGTTAATGGTGGCACCAACTCCCATGGACGACTGTGCCGAGATAGAGGCTACGGCTTGGCCGATGAAGTAAGCGAGTGGGATGATCGAGAGCAAGCCGAGAACAAAGTTGAAGCCTGGCGAAGTAAACCAAGTCTCGATGTGAAGTGTTTCGAAAAGAACGAAATAATTCACAATGGTGAAGGCGACCAAACCAAGCATATTGATGAGGAAAATGTTGGTGCCATCGATGGTGTACTTCCAATATTTCGAGCCAACAGCGCGATATGTGCACATCAGGATGCTGTGTGAATTCGTGCTAGGCGATGCGCGGGAGTAGTTTGAATCGGTGTGGAAGCTCAAAGCCAGAGGGTGTCGTCGCAGATGGTAGAACAGCAATAGGGTGACCTTTCCCATCGGGATTGTGAATACCAGGAACCAGCAGATAGCACTCACAAAGAACAGACACGGAGTGATGAGGAAATAGAACGACAGGAAAAAGATCACACGTCCCGTATCCCACTTGCCGCGACCGAACAAGCGTTTCTTGGTCCTGCTGTCGGTTCGTTGGCCAGAAGAATTGCGATCGTGGCGTCCGAGCAAGCTATCTGTCTCGTTTGGCAGATCTTCGACTTCCTCACGTCGTCTACCGATGAGCGAACGATTGACGTCGTGTGGACCGAAAAACAGGCGACCCTCCTCGAGGTCACCCGTTTGCCATCGTTCGTACTCGCCTATGCTGCGGCCTTCGCCTTCGTCTTCATCCAGATATGCTTCGTCGTGTTCCAGCTTGACAAACTTTCCGAAGGGATAGAAGACGTAGCTCGATAAATTGATCAAGACGCGTCCGTAATCGTGGCATCCTCCAGCTCCAAGCAGGCCAAAGAAGTAGCATAGAACGCCGCCGAACGCAGCGACAAGTGCCAGCCACCAACCAAAGATGACAACCCATAAGATGTTGAAGATCGACAGCCAGCGACTTACCCGTCCTCCAGGTGCTGAGTGAATGTCACTTTCTGCATTCCGTTGCACCGATCGATTCTTTTTGTACAATGCAGGCTTCCAGATACGGATACCGAAAGGATGTGTCTCGTTGATGGCGTCTTGTCGATCTCTGAGAGTGAAGCTTTCGGCATCACTCAAATCGGCATCGTCGTCTTCATCCTCGTCTGATCCTGGTGATTCGTCGTCGTCATCTTCAACTTGTTCCTCCTCTTCCTCGCCTTGTAAAGTGTCTTCTGAGCTGGGTTCTGTGTTATCCTGGGGAAGCGGTTTCCCAGGAAGCGTGGAAACGGACTTGTCGATACCACTCGCTTGAGCCTCTTCGGCTTCCTCATCGCCTTCCTCGCTGTCGACTTTGGCTAGAGTCGGCGCCTGCGCCGTAGGCCTTCGTCTCAGTGTGCTCTTGCTCTCCTTCCTCCTCAATAAAGCTCTATCCTTGTGGAGATTCTCTCGTGTCTTTTGCCGTACAAGTTTCAGGTCGTTGTCGACCTCTTCGGGCTCGTCGTCAACCGAGAACTCGGCGCCGCGGAATGGCTTGCTGGAAGAGGGCGCACGCTTGGCTGGGCCCGGTCGGCGAGGGGTTTGTGGAGTTACGCTTTGCGGACGCGTGCTTGAAGAGCTGGGAATTGAGCCTGCGATTGGTGTTAGCAGATATTTCGTGAGTATAGATATAAGTGAAGCGCGAAGGGGACCCACCATAGTCGAGGGGTCGTGGCCTTGGTTTCCTCGCGCTCTCGCTCGATTGCTCTCTCGTCACATGCGGCTGATCGGCCATGTTGCCAGCGGAGCTCGTCGACGTCCGACGTGTGCCAGGGGTGGACGCGACGGTGCGGTCGGCGGCGGCGGTTGGTGTGGTTGTATTATTGTCGGCCATGGCTGGCGGCTGGAGCTGTCTGGGTAATGTTGCCCTGCCTGTCGCCGAGGCCAAGCTCCACCGTGCGTGGAGCTATTCAACTATACCGACGTGTGAGAGGCGATCTATTGAGTTTAGGCCTCCGGGCGCCGTTGCACTTGCAGCACGTGCGTCGCCCGGCGTCATCTGGTCTCAAAGCCTCGTGCGTGCCGATAGCCTGCGCGAGATTCTTGTCAGACGACAGCCAGTCAGTGCAGGCGAGAGAGTCTCTGGTCAAGCGTCCTGTGTTCTGCTATGGCAAGATTACTTTATGCTGCACGCGCACGATGTTTGCTGGCAGGCCTACGAGGGTGTGCACGAACAGAACAACAGGCCAGTAAACATGCTCCTGTATATTTGTACAGATACCGATAGATACACAGTGACTTACCAAGACTGATCGACTCTCGCTTCGCGTCTTCCCTGCCCCCACGCCTGTCTTGATTGTTCCCCGATCGGTGATGTGATATGCACAGCTTGAGTTATTTGGACAATTCTCCTCACGAGTTTACGCACGAAGAATCCGTCTTGAGCTGGTGCACAGTCTCTCTAGCTTGTCAATTTGCCTCAGTGGGTATCTGCGCCATTAAAGATATCCCAGCCTCTGCACTCGTCACGCTGTCCCATGTGAAAGGTCGCAGCCACTCGAGGGCACTGGACACGCGCTTCATGCTGACAGCCGTTTGAAGAGCATCGACAGATGTGTTACGTGATCTGCGTCAACTAAGAACATACCCTGCCGTACATCACGCCGGTACAACGCAGCTCTCATGAGTCGCACTCGCCTCGTGACTTCTCACATTCTTGACCTACTGTAAGCACGATTCATACGAGACTTGGCAAGCATGCAAGCAAGCTTGCAGCAGGCAGCCCTAGGCTGGTTCCGCCGTGCCAATCAATGCTCCGATGGCAAACAGGAAGACGCATACTTCAGCAAGCTTGTTGATATCATGTATTCGGACTCGCTCTACTCGCCAACTTCGCAGCAAGTCCTGCTTTCTATTATATAGTACAGCATCGTGCTCGAATGTTGCATCGAAACAAAAGTACCATGCAGGCACTCTGTCCTCTACTTCCACAACTTCGTCAAACTCATCTCCTTATCATCATGCCTGTTGAGCACCTTGGCTGTCGCAAGCTCAAAATCTTCCTGCGTGACGTGCACTCTGCGCTCCCTGAGTGCGAACATACCAGCTTCCGTGCAAACACCCTTCAATTCTGCACCAGAGCAGCCGTTCATCTTCTCTGCGATCTTGTGCAAGTTGATGCCACGAGTGAGGTTCATGCTCCTGCTGTGAATGCGCAGAATGTCTGCACGAGACTCGGCAGTGGGTGGCGGGAACTCAATCTTGCGGTCGATACGGCCAGGACGGAGCAGGGCAGGGTCCAGAATATCCAGACGGTTGGTGGCCATGATGACCTTGATGCCCTTCGTAGGCTCGAATCCATCAAGCTGGTTCAGAAGTTCCAGCATAGTGCGCTGCACCTCGGAATCGCCGCCAGAGCTGCCCTCAACACGTGAGGAACCGATAGAGTCAATTTCGTCCATGAAAATGATTGAAGGCGCGTGGTCACGAGCCATGATGAACAGCTCGCGCACCATTCTGCTACCCTCTCCAATGTACTTCTGCACCAATTCAGAGCCACTCACGCGGATGAATCTGCAGTCGGTGTGATGTGCCACTGCTCTTGCCAAAAGCGTCTTGCCTGTGCCGGGAGGACCGTAGAGAAGTACACCCTTGGGTTGTGCGATACCGAGCGATTCGAAGAGCTCTGGGTGTTTGAGGCCAAGCTCGATGACTTCCTTGATCTGCTTGACCTGTTCGTCCAAGCCGCCAATCATGTCGTATGTGCTGTCGGGTACCTTCTCGACCATCATGAGAGATACGAGAGGGTCAACGGAGGATGGCAGGAGGGAAGAGAGCTTGTACGAGTCGCTGAGAAGGGTGACACGCTTGCCAGCTGTGAGTTTCGTGATGTCGATGTTGTCGGCAATGTCGACAACTGGTCACAGTCAGTATTCATTTGCTGTGTACAATCCGTGTGCCATCTTACCATATTTGCCTTCCGGGTGAACCTTCACCAGCACCTTCTTGGTTCCCATGACCTTCACGACCTCTCCAACGTAGCTCCCTGGCTGCTGGAGCAAGCCCAGCTCCTCGCGCAGTAACCGCACTCGGCTGTTGTATTCATTGCGCTGTGCTTCCAGACGGCGAAGAACCGCTTGACCCTGGATGATCTCGAGCTTCATGCTCTCGATCTTGTTGTTGAAGAAGGTATCCAGCGCCATGATGGCGGTAGTGGGCGGTTTGTAATGGCGCTTCCTTCTGGCTGACGTGCGCGCAGTCTGGTCCAAAGTACTTTACGAAGTTGTCTGTAGTCCACTGATTCGCCCAGAGAAGTTCAGCAGTTATTGTGTTGATGGTAGTGATGTTCGGTCGCGCGTGGTGATTACGGTCGGTGATGGCAAGCGAGCCTCAGCGATGATGTGTTTGGCCTCCAAAGCAGCACGGGCCAGCCGACGCTCGCTTGAGATGCCGTCGCCTCAGGATTCACTTTCGAGATCGCTCAGCACTACACACAGCACAACACACTCTTCATCTAAGTTATCAAATTACTCATAGCTTTTGAACGTCATGAGTTACGGGTTGCGTCTCCGTTGGCGCCTACGTCGAAGGTTCGTGCATGCAGCTTTCGCAGTGCTCGTCATAGCTTTTCTCTTCCCAGATACTGCTCCCCACCCAGCATGATGATATGCGTTTCTGTGGATCGTGCGTACTAGGTAAGCTTGATACGATGTCTATGTATTACCAGTAAACAGCTTCATGCCGATTACCTGTTGAAGCACCTGCGTAGGGTGACGCAAAAGGAAGACCTGATCTTCCGCTCTGGCCTACCAAGAGATTACCACAGCTTGACCTCGAGTGACATCGTGGGAACACCCTCAAAGTCCTCAGGCATAACATAAGTGAAATTCCAGACTTCGAAATCTCTGATGGTCTCAGCAGTACCTCCCATAGCACCACCAAACGACAAACTGTACGATGAGTTGGCGTTGGTCGAGATGTCGACATCCAAACCGACTACGCCACTCCAATCGGCTATAGTCCGGTTCTGCTTGAAGGTGCCAACGACTAGAGTGAAAATTGAGCTAGAATTACCAAGAGGGTAGATAAGATCGAGTTTGTTTGGGGTGACCTCGACCTGGAGCGCAGTCTCTGTGGGATAAAGCTAGAAGCTGGTTAGCTACAACAGCGCCATACCCTACGTTCTGAGCCTGAATTCCATACCGAGATGAAGCTTATTTCGCTGCCAGTATCCCACTGAATAACCGCAGGGTTGAATGCCTCCTGTGATTGTGCAGGACCCCCGAGTCCGTTCTCATCGAACGATTCGGCGCCAATGGTGAGCTTTTCGGAAAGCCAGGATGTGATGTTGCGCGGAACGTTATCGATGGGCGGGTAGTAAGTAGTCGCCGTGAAAGTGTGCTCGCCAGAAAACTCGGTAAGGCCGACGAAGACGTCGTCCGGGATGAGAGTGCGATGGAAAGCTGCGAGTACGGCAAAACACGGTGCAAAGGCGTAGTCAGCACTATGCGACATGACTTGCGGCTATATTCTGCGTTAGTGCACATGCGTTGTGACGAGAATGAGTTTCGGGTGTCGTACCTGAGGAATCAATGACGAATTCTCCTTGCCAATTAAGACCCAGAACCAAAGCGCCATCAGCGATAGGTATCTTTGCATGTCGTATCCGTAAGCTCTGTCCCAAGGGCCGGCCATGTTCTTCATACTTGGGTGCCAAAGCTCAGAGACAGCTTTCCTGCATGGATTGAAGAGGGAGTATCAGTCAGATGCTTCGGGAAATATATCCAAAGTAATCTCCGTGTCACTAACCATGTATATTTGACCATGATGGGGCCGTGTTGAGCCATGATGGAGTCCTCAGGCAAGTATTTACACCAAAGAGTCAAGCCGTAGAGGGAGACGCCTGTATACGTGCCAGAATTGAACTCCGACAGGGTGTTGTTGCGGTCAAAGAGGTCGATGATATCTTGCGCGTATCTGCAGACAGTAAGCGTTAAAAGATTGCTGTCCGTATACCGCCGGGATCATTGTGCTTACTTTTCTCCAGACACTGTCATATTAGCTTCGTTCAGGCGACGTCCAGTCCAGCCTGACATGAAAGCACGCATGATAGCCTGTGAGAATATTAGCTTGAAATTCAGTAGGTTCGTAGGGAGTACTGACAGGATTGCTGTACGAGGGATAGAGATTGTCATCGTCAACTCCGCCAACCCTGTACTCGTCGCCTTTGGTGGCGTTATGCAATGACTCCAGCATCAGATCCTTCGTGGGATCCGAGAGCAGATGTCCATACTCCTCGAAAGCGACAATCAAGGTTGTACCAATAAAGCCGCGCCAATTTGGGTCCCAGGAGTTGTATATGTCCGCTGGATACGCCGATGAACCGACGTAAGGTTCCTCTGGATATTTCTGATAATCGCCGTACCTGAAGATGATCAGACCAGCGAAAAATCACAAAGAGTCGGGGAGTCGTACCACTGCTCAGATGGGTCCTTGAGTTGAGCGCCAATGACATTTCCAATGATGCTTTCCGCCTGGTCGACGTCGTCCTTCTCGTTGCGAGCGAGCAGGCCAAGAGCATACCAGACTGAGCTACGTGTCTCATGACGAAGCGCGGCAGTCGCACTGAGCTCATACAAGTACGACTCTGAGCTATCGTAGAATGTGTCCATCCATCTCATGGACTCGTCCAGAAGGTGCTGGGCTTTGTTTGGTAAGCGGTGGCCATGTTGTGCGGGCGCCGCAGCTACCAAAACACTCGATGCTAGCAAGGCTAGCTTGATCACGTTATTCGCAGATGCCATTGTCCGAAGTCGTAGTAGTATGAGATGTAGATAGGACAGGCGTGACTTACTACGAACTTATACAGCGGTTACGAACATGTTGACAACTTGCCTGCAGATCAGGGCACGGCGCTATCATGGTATAAACTTGGCACTTACGTAGCATGGTAGCATTCAATCTGCGTGCGAAGTCGCTTGCTAGCTGATGGCTAGTGTGTCCGAGTCAATCGACAGAAGATAGCAGGGTGGTATTGTTATCGAGTCGAAAGTGGAGCGGAGGCGTAGAGAGGGCGGGGACAGTCTCGGCATTTTGATGGCCGAATTTGTCCGCCATTTGCCTTCAGCGGAGGGCGTTTTCTCAGGTTACACCATCCCTTGAGTCAGCTTCGACTGCAGGCCATCGTGAAATATCCGTGGTACTTTGTCTCAATGGTGTTCAGAATGGCAATTTGCGTACTCACTGGAACAGATGGTCATCGAATCGCAACTTATGAGTCTCCCAACATAGTTGTAGGCTTCGAGACAGGGGTGACTGGAGAACGATAGGCCTAGTCAGTGAGTAAATAACTTATGTGTTTGTCAACTCCAATCTTCTACTTGTAGGCAGTACGACAATTATCGTAGTCATTATGAGGCTTCCGCATTGGATTTCATCTGAGTCACGAGCACCAAGCCCGTCGACGACAGCTTACCAGATATCTACCTCGCTTGAAGCATGTATCTTGTATTATACCGCGCACGATCCGGCCCATGTCTCAGTAACACCTCCCTCGAATGGCATACTCCACTCTCTTGGGCGAACATAATTTCGTGAGCGTGTCAAACCATCTCGACAGTTTACATCCTCACACTTGGTTATTTGCGTGAGTTACCGAGATCTCCGCCTATGGTTCCGGCTCACCTCGGTCAAGCTTGTACTCTTGTGCTATGCTTCGCTTCTTGTCCACCACTTACCAATAACAACTCCTACTTCCCCACACTCTAAGATACTTGGCATGCTCATGGTTTGTATGATTTTGGGTGGTTGCATGCGGATCAGCGTCACAGGAGCTTCTTCCCCTCAATCAACACTTTATTTCCGTTATGGTCGCTCAGATGCTGTGGATGTACACGCGAAACGAACGTCACTCACGTGGCTACCATGCGGCTACATTGCTGCATTTAGAGTCGGTGCTGCCGTTCGTGCTACCAGAAGCTTGCTTCCATAGTTTCTCAAACTTTACACCTAGCGAACCAGTCGACTCAACAGCGCCAGTCCAGAAATGTCAGAATCGATCAGTGTCGGAAAGGACGCCAATGCGGCACAGTTGGAAGAACTCAAGAAGACGATCACTGTTGATACTCTACACCATGACGAAGCGCTCAAAGTACTCGCAAACTACCAGGGAGAGGAAACTTGGACAGTGGAAGAGGAGAAGAAGCTGACCAGGAAAATCGACCGGCGTTTGCTGAGTATCCTCTGCATCACTTATGGTCTGCAATACTACGACAAAGCAATGTTATCGCAAGCGGTATGATGTTTCATCATGCATCAACTCGAACAGTGCTGATGTACTTAGGCGTTGTTTGGGTTGAGGACCGACCTGGATCTCAATGTTGGACTACGATATTCGATGAGTGCTGCCATATTCTACCCGGGGTTCATCTGTGGCGCATATCCTGCGATTGTCCTGGCTCAGCGATATCCGATCGAGCGTGTCATCTTCGGCATCGTATTGCTATGGGGTATGCTTCGCCTGTCTGCCCAGTACCTTTTTGCCAAGGCTCTGCACCGTTGAGACACTGACGAATCTCAAGGCATCTGTCTTATGACCACTGCGGCCTGCACTAACTACCAGGTACAGGAGTACATGCGATGCAGGATTTCGGCTGTCTGTGCTGACTTTGCCAGGGGCTTTATGTACAACGTTTCTTCCTTGGTGCCCTCGAGAGTGGTGTGTCCCCTGGATGGATGCTGGTAGTTGGTGGTAAGTCATGTCACAAAGCACTCGGATGAGGACTATACCTAACCTTTCGATATAGGTTGGTACAAGAAACAGGAACAAGCATTCCGGATGGGAGTCTGGTACAGCATGACTGTATGATCCTCCTCCAACGCCGTTAAAGCACTAGGCCTGACCATTGAAACTAGGGATATGTTAGCATCGTTTCCCCACTCATCAACTACGGGCTAGGACACATAACTGGCTCACTCTCACCCTGGCGCTACATGTATCTGGTGGCAGGCAGCATCACAGTGCTCTGGGCTTTCGTGATCCTCTTCTTCATGCCACCAGATCCCATCAGAGCTAAAGGATTCAGCGACCGGGAGAGATACATTGCCGTAGCACGAATGAGGGTCAACAACTCAGGGGTTCGCAACACTCACTTCAAGGTTGAGCAGCTGTGGGAGCTCCTCAGGGACGTCAAATTCTGGTTGACTTTCTGGATGGCACTGACCATGTTGGTTGCCAATGGGCCTGGTGCGTACATCGAGTACTGTTGTAGTATCACCGTACTAATTTTGCCTGCAGTCTCGACCTTCACACCGATCATCATCTCGGATCTCGGTTTCAGTGGACTCAACTCGCTACTGCTGGTAATGCCTGCCGGCGTGGTGATCGGGACCATTGAGTTGACAGCTCCGTTCATTGCGATGAAGTTCCCGGGCTGGCGCTCGTATCTTGTCGCAATTACCGTGTCTGGGACGCTCCTTGCTTCGCTCCTGCTATGGCTTCTGCCTCAGAGTGCCACCGGCGGTAAGCTGTTCGCGGTCTATATACTGGCAAGCTACGGCGGAGGATACGCTGTCCTTATGAGTCTGGTAATCGCCAACTCGGCTGGCTACACAAAGAGAAGTTTGGGAAGCAGCGGCATGTTCGTTGGATACTGCATTGGTAAGTCCGGAACGAGGTTGTCACATAGAGTGAACATGATCTAACATGTTTCAGGAAACTTCATTGGTCCTCTAGTCTTCCTGCAGGAGGAGAAGCCTTTGTACACTACCGGATGGATCGTTACTGTAGGTATCGTCGACGCCGAAGTGTGCACTCTAATACTGAATCGTTCCAG
>Ga0265797_10007543_pt1 | contig 14834 bp, 21 predicted proteins | sample P2T30metagenome_FD_192433 | JGI IMG/M metagenome (GOLD analysis project Ga0265797, IMG submission 192433) | Plant litter microbial communities from East Loma Ridge, Irvine, California - P2 T30 | ecosystem: Environmental > Terrestrial > Plant litter > Unclassified | place: USA: California... | reverse complement strand
CACCCTCCGGACTCGGACGCCGAGTAAGGTGGACAGACATAATGGAATGACCGAGGATGCTGGACTGGATGGATAGATCTACGATTGAGATTCCCACGACTGCGCTTTGTTACGCATTTCCAGGCGTTTTGCTTTTTCTGATTACGATGAGAAGGGAGGACTTATTACAAGTGGCTGGAATGATAGAGGGAGAGAAGACCAGTTAAAATTGCATGGCGTTTGAATTTTTGAATTATTCTTATCGACGTTTGGGCGGCATTGGCGATGCTTTGTGCTTGGCTAATAATGCGTATGAATTTTTTTATATTTGAATTACCTCTTCCGATGCGATCTGCGTGTATGTCTTTGCTTTCATTCGTGTTTAGCTCTCTTGCTTATACTTTGCAATGACTTGGGATGATTTGTGGTGTTTGTGCTATAGAATGGTTATGGTAGACTTGGTGACGGTTTTCAACATCATTGCCATTTTGTTACTCTCTTTGTATTTAGCCAATGTCGCAATGTACGTCGACTACTTGGTGCGTTCTCGTCCTCGTTCGTGTCTGGGGGTGAAGTGATCTTATCTATTCACACCCTCCCCCCCTTCCACTTGAGAGGTGAGGTCTGCATTGCAAGACTGTGCTGCGGACAGTTACTTTTGCGGAGTCATGCGTCGATTGAGATGCCTAGTTTCAAGTGACTTCTGTGGTTTAGGAACTTGGGCGCTTTCACTGGTAGCGACGTGTTGGTATGGAGCGGGTGTTTTTTCTTTGCTTTCACTAATCTGGCGAGTTTCACGTATCTGGTATTGTGTCGCGAGACAGCATGAGTTCTCACACCACTGGCTCCCAACCACTGGAAGTCAACGCAACCACGCCGTCGAGTTTCGCACGCCGGAGGTTGTTGATACCGTTGTCGACTGGTTCGCTACAGACCGTTACTGCCAACGAACAGCGAGCGTACTTTACCTACCGAGATGTCTCTCCGTATCCTACCTACCGCAGCAGCAGAAGCTTACGACCATTACGGAAACGCCCTTATCGTCGGCGTGTACGTGGTGTTCGCATGCATATACATTGCTACTCAGCTCGAGTTCGAGGACGCACTGCCGGCGGGGTATATGTTGTTCGTACTCGTGGCTGCGATGGGGATTTTCTTGCCGGACGACTATCCGATGAGAGTGAGGATGACTGCTTTTCTTATTGTCTTGGTCGCTGGGGTTTCCGCTGCGGTTGCACTTGGACTTGTGGTCGGCTGTGTTCTGGGGATGATGCACTGGTTCGAGCTGGTCATTTCTACGCCGCCGTTTCTGCTCGCCGTGCTGCTGCTTCGCGTGGCGTGTCGACAGCTTAGGAACAAGGTGGACGAGTTGGAACGGAAGTACTACACTCTCGACGACGAGCACGATCGGAGAGATGTGATCGCATGTCCGGTCTGCGGATTTAAGGACGAGCCCAAAGCCAACCAGGAACTCTGGACACCCTTCTGGGATATTCGATTACTGATGTATACTCGACACGTACCGTCCCAGCACGTGCAAATAAAGCGTGCGATGCCACTGGATCTGCAAGTGCGGAAGGGCCGGGGAGCAGCAGCACAGCAAGGCCGGGGAGCAGCAGCACAGCAGTGAAGTAGTGAACAGCAGCAGGCAGCGGCTCAGCCCTCGCTTCGCGCCTAGACGCTCTGGTAGCGGCGCCCATCGAGGTTCGAGGTTGTTGACCCCGCAATTAGTTCCCTTAGGTTGCCCGCCGCCGGGCTCTGCCAGACTCCGCCCCAGGGCTTCATATGCCGAGTGTCATCCCATCCATCCCAACTGCTCCGTCCCTTTTCTGATTCCTCTAAACTCCTTCGAGGCTCTCTCGGTCGCTGAAGCTCGCAATTCCCCAGCCAGTTAGCCGCTTTCCTCTTGCGCTCGAACACTCTGAAGAACAAGCAACCACTCTCAATTGCTGTGCTCCACCGCCTGAGCCAGCCCTCACCCGCCCGCCGCGCGCCAGCTCATCCGAGTCGTCTTCACTCCGCCCGCCCGCTCGCTCACTGCCTGCCTGCCCGCCCAGCTGTGCCTGTGCCTGTGCCTGCCCGCTCCCTCGTCGCACGCCTCACTCGCACATTCCTCAGCCTCTTGTGGTCACGTGTAGCCGTCACTGCGACCACCACACAGGTACTTCTCTTCGCTTCATTCAGTGCCGCTGCAATATTCTCACACTAAAAACCAGACACGCGCGCGTACCTGTCAACCCACTCGTCGCATTCGCCTGGCCTGGCCTGACTCGCCTCTGCCACCTGCACCAAGAACGCTCGCACCGCCCGCTCTCCCACCCGCCACGCACGTCCCCTTTCTCTTCGCCTCGGCCCGCTCCCTGAACCCTTGGCATCTGCTCGCCGTGCGCGCTTTCACGAAACGAGACGACATCCGCGGTTTCCTCTTTGAGCACCATTAATCCATTCCTCTTTGAGCCTCTCCCCACAATTCCCAGCAGCAGCTGCAACAAAGTCCACAACAATGGCTGAGATCACTACCAATGACCAGACCAACTCGCCCACCGCTCCCGATGATCTCGAGAATGGCAATGGCGCCCTCGAGAGCAGAGGCGTCAAGCGCCCTCGTCCCAGCGCCGCAGACGACGACGATGATGACGATGACAAGCCAGGTCGCGAGCGACGCAAGATCGAGATCAAGTTCATCCAGGACAAGTCGCGTCGACACATCACCTTCTCCAAGCGCAAGGCTGGCATCATGAAGAAGGTTAGTCACCTCCATGCCGTGCAACGACCGCGCGCGACGCTCTCCCGACGCGCCTTCGCGTTGCAACATTGGCTCATCGCATCGCGTTGCTTCCAATCGTTGAGCCTGTGACGCGTCGCGAAACTGTACTGATAGCTGTCCACAGGCATACGAGCTGTCCGTCCTCACTGGCACTCAGGTGCTACTTCTGGTCGTGTCCGAGACTGGTCTTGTGTACACCTTCACCACTCCCAAGCTTCAGCCGCTCGTGACGAAACCCGAGGGCAAAAACCTGATTCAGGTAAGGCGCCAGACACTAACATGACTTGTGGACAATACTAACAATCCTGCAAGGCTTGCCTCAATGCGCCCGAGCCCGCCGACTCAAACGGTGTCGACGGCGAGTCCACGGTTGACTCGCCCGAAGAGCAACACAACGCCGCACCGCAAATGGCTCAGCCAATGGCACAGGGCATGCCTCGTAACCCACCTCAGCAGCCTTACGGTATGACTGCCGACCAGCAGCAAGCCCTGCAATACCAGGCCTATCTCCAGCAGCAGCAGGCCGCCCAACAGGGCGCATATCCCGGTATGCCGCCTCAGCAAGGTATGCAACAGCAGCGCTAGGAGCCGCCCTTTCAAGGCTCTCCTAATGCAGTAGCTGACGCATTATCGCAAGATTTGAAACCGCAATAAGCATCACGCGGCGGTGCACACAAGCAAGCAGACAAAGCAACGAGACGACATAAAGGACAACATCTTTCCGCCGGAGCATGGTGGTGGCCATTTCGGTCTTACCTGCATCCCGCGCTGCGCGGCGCTCAAGGCGCATATCTACGGACAAAACCCGCTCTGGACTTACTGTGGCTACGATTGATCCATCTTTTTTCATGTTCGGACGCATGCAATTACGCAGTATTCCCTTTTGCCTTTACGTTGATCCGACCTTTTCCGGCAACCTTTGTTTTTTTTTTTTCCTTTTTGCTAGTACTCTTGAGCAAGCTCAGTAGCTTGTCTCGATGGTTACGAAGCTGCGACACGAGATAATGCGAGGAGGTGGGATGGAATAGGATGGGGGTTGGCGATAGCGATAGTGGTGGTCGAGATGGGGAGGTTCATGGTCATTTCTGTAGCTCGGATGTATTATATCTTCAGAAAGCAGACCTGTACCTCGGCTTGAAAACCACGTGGTTGTATATGTGCTCGTTTATGCGTGCAGGTGTCGATGATGGAAGCTCCAGAGATGTTCCCGATTGTGACTTGCGAGTGTCTGGGTGTGCTTTGAGCCGAGTATTCAAAATCGTGAAATACATGTGTCGCTCACGCCTCACCTCAATCCACAATCCATCATTTCTTGAATACTTTCCAACCTCGCGTACGTATCGATCGCAGGCACCTGCATGAGGGCACACAGCTCCAAGCTCTCCCTCTCGGAGGAATGAATCTTAAGCGAGTCGTGTTAAGCATCAGATCGCAACCAGATCCGATCAGATCAGCGCCACCGACGTCTCACAAGCTCTCCCAGCCCCACCCGACGATCTTGACATCCTTCCCTGCAACCGGCAAAACGTCATGACGCGACATTTTGTCCTGGATCTGCTGTGAGATCGGATCCCACGTGCACGCTTAAATGCCAAATGCCGCAAGATGTTCGTTCGCTTATGCGGCCACCGAAGAGTAGCTTGTAAGGTTAGCACGGGTAGATTTGTGAGGTGAGAGGTGTCTCTTTCTTGTTGGCGGTGGAGGGGAGCTTGTCTTTCTCTTCCTTTCGGTAACTACTGCTGTACGCTGGCTGGGTTGTGGTGTTGACTTTGTTGTCTGTCTGGCTGTTTGTTTGATCGACATTCTCTCTGTGTCTTTGGCCCTACTGTCGAAGCAAGAGCAGAGTGCTTTCTGATACGGTCTAGACGTTCAAGATGGACAAATTAAAGAGCTTTGTCTATGACAAGAGGCAGCAGGTATGATATCCTCTCACCCTCTGCACTTCATGGCTTGACTGCTTTGGCTTTAAGGACTTGCAGCTTACGATGTTTCGCAGGTGGTGCTGTTCAGCAGCACGGCTATTGCCCTCTATGGCTACGACCAGGGCATGATGTCGCTGATCAACACCAACAAGGACTACCTCTCCACCATGGGTCTGGAGGAGGAGTCGCCGCAGGTTGGTGTCATTGTGGTATGTGTTTACTTGAGGCGGTATCGACAGAGCATTCGTCAAGAACTGACGGCTATCAGTCTGTCTACTACCTAGGATGCGCTATTGGTGCGGTACTGTTCTCTACTCTCGCAGACCGCAAAGGCAGGAAACCCGCGCTTTTCGGATGCCTGGCCATGTCGAGTCTGGGTAACCTCATCATGTTCGTCGCCGGCCTGGGCTACAGCCGCGGCGCTCTCGCCGTCATGTATCTGGGCCGCATCATCATGGGCCTCGGAGTCGGTGGCGTCGACTCGGTCGTCCCAGTCTACAGCTCAGAACTAAGCTCCGACGGCGCTCGAGGCAAAGCTCTTGCGCAAGAGTTCCAGAGCAACATCTTCGGCCTGAACATGGCCTTCGCCATCAACCTCGCCGCCACCGTCACGCTGAGCAAACAGAACGAGTGGGCCTGGCGCATCCCCATCATCGCCATGCAAGTCTATCCGCTCGGCCTACTCGCTTTCATCCAGAAACTGCCCGAGAGCCCGCGCTGGTTCATCTACCACGACAAGGAAGAAGACGCCAAGCGAAGCTTGGCCGATATCATGAGCGACGACGAGGTCGACGATAAATGCAAAGAGCTCGTCGACAGCCACAAGCAGGAAACCGAGAGCGGCGGCTCCGTCGGCTACGTCGATATGCTTACCCCAGGACACGCGCAGTTCCACCCGACTATCATCACCATCATGGGCCAAGTCAACCAGGCATTGACAGGCTACGGCGCGGTATCAGTCTATGGACCGCAGATCTTCGAGCTTCTCGGCTACGGCGTGCAGAAGTCCGAGTTCCTCACGCAGGGCAATTACATCTCGTACTTTGTGCTGATGACTTTTGCTTGGTTGCTTATCGATGCTGTTGGACGCCGGGCGTTGATGCTTTGGGGATCTGCGCTGTTGACGCTGTGCTTCGCTTTGCTTTGCTTGTTTGCTGGGTTGGAGAGGAATTCGGAGGAGTTGGGGATTCCTTCGGAGGCTGTGGCGATTCCGGGTATTGTTGGTGAGTCTTCTTGTGAATCAGCTTCTGTGGATGGGACTTTACTAACGACTTCTGCAGTACGTTCACGCTTCCTGTTGCTCTAGCACGACGTTCCCAAGCCATATTCTCACGCCAAAGACATTTTGACCAAAACCACAAACTAACACATTCACTTCCACAGGTCCTCTTCCTCGCAACCGCCACCTTCGGCATAACCTGGCTCGCAACCCCCTGGCTCATCCCCACCGAAATCTACCCTACCACCGCCCGCGCCCAAGGCACCGCCATCAGCGTCATCATCTGGGGCCTCGCCAACTTCGCCGTCACCCTGCTCACCCCGATCCTCTTCAACAACCTCTCCTACAAGCTGTTCGCCATCTTCGCCGCGACGAACTTGTTCGCGGGCATCTGGACGTACGTGTACATGCCTGAGACGGGCGGCAGGAGCTTCGATGAGAATTTGGAGTTCTTTGAGAAGGCGAGGGATGAGGGGACTTGGAGGGTTAGGAAGGTTGGGAAGGGGCAGTGGAGGATCATGCCTTATCCGAAGCCTGAAGGCGAGGAGGGCGAGAGTCAGCCGTTGCTTAGGAGGGTGGCGGATCAGGTTGAGTAGAGGGGGGAGAGGTTGGAGGGTGTTGGTGAATGGATCGGATCGACGGTTACGGTTTGGCCCGAGGATGAACTAGCTACAAATAGGTTTTTAGATTGATACGAGACGAGACGACGTAATGGTACCCCCTGCGGAAACAGAAGTCATGGTTTCCGAAAATGATATATTAGCAGACAAAACCTCTACCATAGCTGTTACCAAGACGGCGTCAAGGCACACCATAGCCTCGTGTAATGGCAGCTTGCCCGTCTCTGCCCTGTACAATGTATGCACACAACCCGAGAAAACAAGTCCCTCAACCATCAAGACAGTGCTCTTAATGTCTTTCCATCCCATTAGCTAGTATACACCTATCGTCTTCGATAGAGACCAAACGACCTTGCGTACAATCGGGCCAAACAGCCACTTGACATAGAACCTGAGCAGAACGGCGGCATAAAGCATCCATCCAACAAACCCCTTCGCATCCTTCGATAATAACATCCCTCCCTCCCTACCGCTCCCTCCTCCTTGCCCTCCGATTATTCCGATCTCGCACGTTTTTGTTCGGCGTACATCCATGGTACTTGCGATGAAACGCCCTGATTGTCGCGTACAAGGACGATCCAGCGCCGGCGAGTAAGTATGCCCATGGTTCGGCGTCGATGCTGATCAATAGACCTGTGCTTGCGAATGCGGCGGTTGTGTGGAGGATGTAGAGGTGTGGTGTTGAGAGTTGAGAGTTTTGTTGGTGGAAGATGATTGCGATGCTTGCGCTGAGGACGAGGAGGGAGGCGAGGGTTTGGAGCATGGTGGTTGGTTGTTGAGAGTGGGAGATTTGGTGGATGGTGCGTTGGTTTGGTTTGGGTTGTGGAGCTGTGTGTATGTATGGTGTTGACTTTCTCCTCGCTTGGTGTAGTGAATGTTGGTTTCGACTGGGTTGGTTGTAACTCGAGCTTCAAAGTGCATCTGTTGTTGCTCTCGAGTGTGATGTTACTGTGTGCCGTAGACGAACGAGGTTTGCTTTGCTTTATTGGTGGTCGCAACAATGCAACGTATCCAATGTCGATTGACTAATACCATGTGTAGACGTGGCAACTTGGTTTCGGGTGAGTCATCAGATATTATTTACTTTTGTCTATCTCAGGCCGTGAATAACATGCCAATGCGACATTAAAGATTACAAAACAATGAATGGCACCGCAGTAGCTCCATCCACTCGATCGACCATCGATCAGCTACCGTCTCTCCTCGTACTCATGTACAAGTCCAGACTGGCGCTACCATTGCTAGAACTGGCAGCGTGTCTTCCAGCAGCCGTGCTCCTTCTCGCAACTCTGGTCTCCCACGCCATGGGTCCAGACTTCTCAGATTCTGTTGGATCTGTGAGACCGAGTCCGGCAAGCGGACCCGCATTGAGAGCACCATTAGTCTTCAAGACCGCCATGAGCGCAGCAGAGAGAAGAGCGTTCTGCTTTTCCAGCGCCTCGAGACGCTCAAGTCGAGCGTCAATGCGAGCTGCGGCTCTGGTCGTGTTGTTGCTGGACGAAGATGAAGATGCAGTGCGAAGATCTTGGGTCGTAATGTGAGGAAGGGGTTTGCTGAGAGTCGAAGGAGTGTTGTATTGGTTGCGTAGTTGAAGCGGTGGTGGCGACAAGATCTCGTTCGGGGGGAGTGGAAGCTCTTTCGCTTTCGAGTCTGTTGGAGATGGACGCTTGGAGGTTGGCTTCTGCTTCTTGACGACTTCTGAACCAGAAGCCGGAGGGGTTGGCGGGAGAGCCCGATTAGGTGGTGGCGAGGGAAGCGGAGGCGTGGTATCTTTCTTTGCTCGTGACTTTGAAGTTTCCGGAGTACTCGGACGAGAAGGAGTAGCAATGCTTCCTCTGCTCCTTCGCTTTGCTGCTGTGCGCGAGATCGACGCCGATCGTGGTCTTGGGGCGTATTTGCTACCTTCGCCACGCAAGATAAGCTTGGTAGGCTTAGGCGTGGATCTAGCCTTGGGCAGAGGGACTTCTTCTGCGACCAGCATTACTGGACTGAGAGCCATGTTTGCCGAGTTCGGGCTACCATTGGATGCTGTTGCTGAGGTCGGTGAATACCCAGTCTTGCCCTCTTCGCCCGACTTCTCGTCCTGCGAAGGAACAGTTGATACTGGACTGAGGGTAGTCTCCGTGACCTTCTTCCAGCTGGCATTGCTAGAAGCAGATGAAGACGTGCGAGTGGCAAGCGGAGCAGGCTTGAAGTCTGGAATCTGGATTTGTGGTCGGGCCTTGCGGAGTCGGCGAGCGGAAGGAGGTGGAGCGTTGACGACTGCGTCGATCGTTTGCGAGAATCCAGGCTTGTCGCGAATCTTTCGTTGCTTGGTCTTTTCTTCTCGCTCTTTTCGTGAGATTGGATACAGCGGGTGTTTGATGGGATTGCGCTCTCGAGACTTGGGTCGTTTGATGGGTCCTGTGCATTCTGTGATCACCGAAGGTATGATCAATGGTGGTTCGGCATCACTCGCGTACTCACTGACGCTCTTGATGCTCGGTGCAATCTTTGGAGTCACTCTGCGTACATCTCTTGCGGGTGACATCAAGCCTTCGATGCTCCTTGGGTCGCGACACAATCTCAGCGGACTTTTTGGTGGTGGCGGACCAGGACTGTCCGAGAAGCTTCGAACGCACACTGATGCCGACATACTGGGAGTACGATTCAACAAGACCGGATGACTGCCGAGCCTTCTCGGTGAAGGGTGTTTGATTTCGACTCTCTGTCCAGGATGTGGGAATCTGACGGGAAACTCTTCTTGTGGCAACGCAAGACGTGGCACGTACGATCCTGAGGGAGCTCTATGGTCGACTGGGTGGCTAGTAAGACCACCGGAAGCATCGAGGGACCTCTTCGCTGGATGCTCAGAGAGATCAACCTGGTACGACTCTGCCGCAACCGTAGCAGACTCTGGTGTTGGCGGGCTTGAAGCAGCAGGTCGGACTGGAGACGATGACTGGCAGATCATGCGGATTGCAGGCTCACTTTCCGCTCCAAGCGATGCTGAAGGCTGACGAGATGGTGGTGGCGTGCCGTGTGGAAATCGTGTATACATCCAAGTATCCAGTCCGCTACTGTAGCGAGTGTCGTCTGTAAAGGACACAGAAACGCGAGACTCGAGAATCGGAGAACTGCTCAAGTATGTTAAAACTTGATCGATATTGTAAGGGTGGGGCAGCATACTTCAAAGTAGGCATCTGCCCAAGCGCAACTTCGTCTTCAGGTATCGCATCAGGCTTCAAAGCCAAATACTTCTTGCCTTGAAACAAGTCAGCTTTCAATGTTCACCCTTCAAAATGCTGCCAGTAGATATACCTGTGGAAGAAATCTTCTGCTCAATACTAGGTGGCAAAAGCAAACCGCCCTCATCCTGGAACTTAATGTCCTTCTCCAGTGCATTGTTCAACCTCCTAACAGTCAGCGCGGCCCACGACAAACGCAAAACCGACGGATTCAAAAACTCACTCGAAGTGCGCATCCGTCACGGACGCAGGCGGCCGCCTCTGTCCGACCTTGAGCCATTTCAAAACATTCTTCGAAGCGGACATGGCACGTCTGGGGTGATCCTCGACCTTCCTCGGTCGGCGACTGGGCGCATTCGGACCTGTCGTTTTCAGAAAGTAGGCCAGATCGTGGCTGGCGTTTCCTTTCGGCAGGTGAAGCAGGCTCGTCTGCGTCATCATCTTGTCGTCGACGTTCTTCACATAAGGCGGTTGATCTGTGCGGGCGTAGTGGAGACTGTCAGGTCTCGAATCCTGCTCGCCGAACGAGGCGTGGATATCGTCGTGGAGCTCGACTTTGATCGAATCCTCTCTCAGGATCGTCGAGCTGGCCTTACGCACGTTTTCACGCTGTTGAGCTGAAGGCGTCTGACCCATGACAGCGTTGGTGTAGAGTGGGCCCGCGCCGAGGGCGGCGGCCATGCCCACGCCGGCAGCGCCAGAGAACATGTCGGGAGATTGCGAGGGGCTGGCGGGAGCTGTTATCTCAAAGTCCCGGGCCAGCCGGGGAGTATGGTCGATGAAGGCTGGAATCGGGGTGCGGCGGTGTGGGTGGGCGGAAAGCTGCATCTGGGACGAGAATGGGCGGATAGGTCGAGCTGCTGCGGTGACTTGGCTGAAGAAACGTGCCTGGCAATGATAGGACGCTGCGGAAGGGGACTTGCGTTGTGCACGTTAGAGATTAGTTGGCGCTCGATGTCGACGGAGCACAGCCCAGATGGTGGCTATCTCATGAGTTCCTTTGAGCAAACGAAAGTGTTGAAGCGAGTGGCAGTGGCTCCGATGATGGGTGGGTGACAGGTAGCTCCCAGGTCAACAGGAAAGGCAACGAGATGGCTCTCTGCATGGTGCAACGAGAAGCAAGCAAAGTAAATAACAACAACAGGATACCCACCGTCGGTGTCGGGATTACACAAAGGCGCAAGGGCGGCGAGTGGAGCGGGAGCTTCGAAGGAAAAGCCTTGGACGGGCCATTGTACGACGCCCGCCTGCAGCTATGTGCCGTCAGACAAGAGTGCGCGGGCGGCAATGGCAGAGAGATCGAGAAACATCGCTGCGAGCACAGGAGAGGTGCTGGCTGGCCAGACCTGTGGTGCGGTGCTGGTGACATTGTGTCTAAAACCGCTGTCGTGAAGCTTGTCGCAGAGGACCGGACGGCAGTAGATTGTTCGAGAAGGCCGGCGGCATGATTGGCTGCAGATTGTCTCATGGTCTTGGTCGGCAGAGGTCACAGAGAGGGGAACCGTATGCGTGCGCGCAAGGGGGACAAGCGTCACGATCTCGCTGCAGGTGAAGTTGTACAAAGACGCAAGCTGTGCAGGGATGAGGCTCCACGAGGCCTCTTCTCGCCGCCGTCTCGTCAGACCACACTGCTGCACACAAACTTCGGAGAGTTTTTCTCGTCAGCGTGGCCGCAAACCTTGAAGATGACAGGCCGGCGAGATGTGGTAGATTGCCTCGTGGCATCTCGGTCTGCATAGAGCGACATGTCAAGCGTGTTGTGCTATCGGGATGGGGTTCGTTACCGTGTGCATTTGCCAGGCATCTCTCACTGTTCTATCCTACCCTTACATTGGAGAGGGCCACATTTACTGGGACTTGGCTGCAATGGCCTCACTGGGATGTTATGTTACTTACGATGCCCCCAACTCGCAAAGCGAGGGGCCCAGATGCTGCAGCTGGACGGTCTCAGCAAGCAACTCATCGCCGTGCCGGTGCTGTGGAAACTTCACAGCGTCTCACTGGATCTGCATGCTATCCTGCTATCTCATGGTGTATCCGTTGCTCCCTCGTCGGACTTGTACTTCGAACGCACACTATGCTACCACCCTCGACACAATGCAAGTGGCCACGGACCGCCTGTCAGTCCTAACGCTTCCTCTGCAAGAAGGGATCTACCGCAGCCTTCTTCTTCCTGCGAACAGGCGCCGGCTGTGGGACGACCGGGGCCACGGGCGCCGTCTTGGTCTTACCGTCCCCATCAACCCGAGTTTTCACCTTCTCCTCATCAGAGAGGGGTGTTTCACTGCGAGACACAGGAGCCTCGACAGTTCCGTCCAGGCCTCCGGGAATCTTTGTGGGCTTGGTCGGTTCTGCGTCGGCCATATCAACATCTTCGCTACCCAGGCGTGGCCGTGCGGCCTCGCTGCCGGTTTCCGACGCAGGACGCTTCTTGGTTTTTGCAACGCGATCTTGGAAGCGGTATGTGATGCCCTCCATCTTGGAGCTCTCAACTTCTTGTGGCTTGACGGAGGGCTGAGCCTTGGTCACCTCCTTTGCGCGCTCTGGCGCATTGTGCGCGCCAGTGGACACAGATGACTGACGTGATGGTGCTTCAGATGGCGCCCGGCTGCTCTTGCCGACCTGCATTTGAGGCTGGTGGGCATCAACATCCATCATCGACTTCGTGTTCAAGTTGTTAGCCGGGAACGCGCTCGATGGCTTCTGCAGCATTTCCATCACACTGCCTGTAGTGTAGCTGTCCCTCGCCTGTGCATCCTCCACCAACATCTTCCAGTAACGGCCACGGATGAGTGAGTCGGAGTTACCAAGAACCCACAAGCTCGATTTGGCTCTTGTCAAACCGACGTTCATACGCCTAATGTCCTGCAAGAAACCAACGCCACCAGCCGGTGAAGCACGCACACAGGAGAAGATGATGATCTCACTCTCACGTCCTTGGTAGGCGTCGGTCGTGTTGAACTCGATAATGTCCTCAATGTCGTTGCCGAATCGCGTAGCAAAGCGATCTTTGAGGGCTCGCAATTGAGACTTGTACGGCGTGATGATGCCGATTTGGCCGCTGAAGTTGTAGTCTGGGAAGTCTGTCCTCAGCCTTACGTAAATTGCCATGGCAATGTCGATCTCCGCCAAATTGATAAGCGAGTGCCCCTTGGGCGCCGCTGAGTGACGACCCTTGACGTCGAAGAAGCGGTAGGGCGCCAGAAGTGCGCTCTTGTGCCATGGCTGCACACGCAGGCCAGCCATTCCATCGCCATCCTTGAGCAATCCGTCGTAGAAGGTTCGACTGGGGAAGACACTGATATCGGGATGCATGCGGTACTGAGTATCCAGGAGGTGGACCTCGTTGGCGAAGTTGTTCTGCATGCGCACGAACAAACTCTGTTCGTACTGGAAGCGTGCAGCCTCCTTTGAGAACACAGTAGGCGGAAGTTGCTTGGGATCACCGACCATGATGCACTTGACACAGCCGTACTTGAGAGGGATCAACGAGCTCATCTCCACGCACTGTGCTGCCTCGTCGATGATGACCGTCTCAAATTCGATGTTCAAGCTCTGGAACATGTCGTGACCACTTCCGCTCAACGTAGCGCAGATGACATGAGCTTTGTCGAGCACAGCCTGCTGGGCCTTCTTGCGGTTGAGTTCGCTTTCACGGCCAGCTTGCCTCTCCTGATCTTTCGAGTTGTCGATGCGAGTACCGAGGTCGTTCTTCCTCCTCCGAACGCCAACGATGGCCTCTTCGACTTGTTTGCGCTCACCCTCCTTGAGGTCTCCACTGTCACGCTTGTCGTAAAGATCCTTCAGTTCGGCGGAGACCTTCTTGTGGTCTTGGTAAAGCTTCGCGGTCTCCTCGCGCTTGCTTTGATCCTGGTTTGATCCGCCGATCTGCTTGTTGACAAGTTCCTCCATCGTGACATCCTTCACCGAAGAGTTGATGGCATCACTCCGACCAATGCGGACGACGTTGATCGGGTAAGTCTTGCCAGTCTTAGTCTTTACGCCGTTCTTCAGACGCATGACCAACTCGTCGACAGCAGCGTTACTGGGAGCACAAACAAGCAGCTTCTTCGAAGCACCCCCAATATCTCCATTGCGCTGCCCTGGCACGGCAATCCTAGTGGCGGCAGTGGCTGTTCCGAGCGTGTTAGACAGGAGCCCACCAACAATGGCCACAATGGTCTTCGTTTTGCCAGATCCTGGAGGACCCTGAATGAGGGAGAATCCTTCATTATCCAGGGCAGCATTAATAGCCTCCGACTGTGCGCGATTGACGTTGTAAATATCCTGAAGGTTTGAAATCTGCTTCTCGCTGTAGTTGATGCGTGGCGATGGCTTGGCCTTCACAATCTGATTACACAGATCGTAGTACTGCAGACCCTGCAAAGCTCCGTACTCACGCTCAAGCGGCGTGATGGATTGAATCTTGACACCATTGATGACCACACCTGGCGTGAGAGAAGGACCAATGGAGCCGCCAGTAAGCTGGTACACGATCTCGTTCATCGCCTTCTGACGCTTGACCTTGTAGACTCTGGCCAAGCAATGCGGTGCCTTCGAGTCTTCTGCAGGCTTCTTCGACGTGGACAGAAGGATGATGTCGCCCTCTTGAAGCTTCAACTCCCTGTTCTCGACGTGTGTGACCGAACTGCTGATCTCGATGAACTGATCAACATTGCTGCGGCTGACAACCTTGATCTCGTAAGGTGCGGATGAATCTTCTTCGCGTGATTTGATCATTCCTTGCCATGCTTCAAGAGTAAGAAGTGGCTGGAAAGTCTCCTGATAGGTAGTGGGGTCCGTGAACGAGTTTGCGACGGCACGGAATTGATGCTCGTTTGCCCCCGGGGGATAGTCGCCTTCGTGGAAATATTCCCACTTGAGAATGACCCGATGTAAAGAAGTCAAATCTGGAGCCAGACGTGCACGCATGTCTTTCATAGAGCGCTGCGTCCGCTGAATGCGAGTTGGGCACTTCTTCATCTCCGCTTTCAGGCCAACTACACCATTTGTATCGATGGTCGGTAGTCCACGGGAAATCGGCTTCTTCTCCTTATTCTTTCCGCCAAACAGCTCATCGTCGAAGTCGTCATCTGATTC
>Ga0265797_10007542_pt1 | contig 14835 bp, 10 predicted proteins | sample P2T30metagenome_FD_192433 | JGI IMG/M metagenome (GOLD analysis project Ga0265797, IMG submission 192433) | Plant litter microbial communities from East Loma Ridge, Irvine, California - P2 T30 | ecosystem: Environmental > Terrestrial > Plant litter > Unclassified | place: USA: California... | reverse complement strand
GAATATTTTGAATCAAGCTGCGGTTGTACTTACACCAAATCCATCTTACTATCGAGAGACATGTCCTGGGTGAATGCAGGCTCAGCAGATGACTCAATGGACATGATGCGCTGCTTCGTTTCCTCAAATCGGTTCAAGGCACGACAGTCGAATCTTGTCCACTGGCGTGCGTCGTGACGTTCGTGCTCGTGCATAAATCCGACGACATGTCCTATGAGGCGGTTAGTCTGTGATCGTTTACGCCATCCTCGAGTGGTTTTAATCTATAGAAATTACTTACCCAACTCATGCGCGAAGATCAGTGGGGCATTGAGTCCGAAATATCCGGGCGTATACGGCCACAAGATGTAGTGTCGAGGCACGCTCGGACGAGGATTCTGGATGATGCGATCTTTATAACCGATCGTAGAGAGAGGTTTTCGTCGCCGACTAGGGTTCGCCAGGCTGATGCGAAGCGTCACTTCTGCTACCTCAGGTGTGCTGCATAGACATGGGCGGCCTTGGGTACAAGCTTCATCAGGAGCGAAGGCAAGGGCCGATGCGTGGATTGCCGGCGCCCACTTCATCAACGCCAATCCGAGTAGTTCATGCAGAGAGTTGTAGGAGTCCTGGTTTTCGAAACAGTAGTTGATAGTGCGTGTGCCATCGGCACGAGGAGGCCAGGCTCGGATGTCTTGGGGTTGTGCTTCTACATCGAGTGGGACGGAGTACCAACGTTTTGTGGTTCGATTTGCTGCTGGCGCTCCGGAGGATTGCACGGTCGGCACAGGGCGAACAGGCAGACCGGAAGCCTTGGCTTTGGGGCACGACTGCGTTGGGTGCGTGGCATTTCCAGTACCGGATCGCTTCCATGGAGGCGCTCCAGGGCCTTGTTGCTGCGGCATTGGATACAGAGCCCTGATACGCTCGGTGTCCATGCGAGATGGACCTGCACGGTTTGGATCGGGGTTGCCGCCAGTATAGATGAAGGTTTTGGGATCGTTGCGGATGTTCCATAATGTAGGGCCGATTGGCCTGATCGACCCTCTAAAGGAGTCGAAAATCATGAGAGAACCATAATCGAAGTCCACTGACGTCGGGTACGCGGAGTTTTGGAGAGGTATGAAGTCCACGGCATTCTCAAAGTACTTTTCTGCGAGGCTGGGTTGCTTACAGCTGTTGTTGAGTGTCAGTAAAAGCCTCCTTTTGCATGAATCGAGCATTGATACTCACATCAAGTCCAATTTAGCACTCTGATCCATGCGTTCCTGGAATGCTGGCTCTTCGTCCCCGAGGTGACGAACGGTCGCCCTTGCTTCATCGAAACCTTGGAGTTCCCTACAAATGAACTTCACATGGCGTTCTGCATCGGGCCGTTGGTGCTCATATACGAGCCCCATAACACGTCCTGTGATCAAGTCAGCGATTGGTCGAGGTATAATGTTCCGCCATCTTCTAGGCTTTCGACGGAGTCTCTTACCCATTTGCTGAGCCATGTACAAAGCTTCTTTACCCTGAAACTGGGTTTGACCAACCGGCCATAGTATGTAATTGAGTGGCATGTGCATGTCGGCTCTTATGGTCGAGGAATCTCTGTATCCGAGCGTTGCCGTGGGCCATCTGACTTCGTCCGGAGCGTCCGTGATGCGCAGCGTCTCCGGCATCACACCATGTGTGTTACATGAACACGGGTGCTGGGTACACGCAAGATCCGGCAGGAATTCGAGGCCCGAGCCATAAAGTGAAGTTGACCACTTGCCTAACCCCGCCATGAACAACACATCGTGGAGCATGCTGCTTGCTGGGCTATCGTAGCAATAGAATATGTAAGTGACGCCGCCACACCAAGCGCGAGGAGGCCAAAGTCGAGGACCTTGGGTCAGGGAATGCCAACGTTTTGCAGCTCGCTTTCCCGGCTGTCCTCCAGGAGCTTGTTGCGGGGCGACACTTGATCTGGGATAGAGTTCCGCCACACGCTCAATGTCCATAGGGGAAGGCCCTGCGAGATTCAGATCCTTGTTGCCGCCAGTGTAAAGAAGCTCATCTTGGGCGGTGAGCAGTGGCCAGCGCTGCGTATCCTGGGCCCTACCCATGTAGGAATTGTAATTCATGATAGACTTGTAATCAAACTTCTCAGATGCCCGATATCTGGGAGCCTGATCGGGGCGAGGCAGGTAAGAACGCACTTGTGGAAAGTATTTCTTAGCGAGATCGTCGCGTTCACAGCTGATGATAAGTTTTAGCACAAGTGTTCTTAGGCAACCGTAAGGGGAGGATAATACTAACACCAGATTCATCCTTTGTTCGAGGGATAGGTCAGGAGTGAATGCTGGCTCGCCGCTGGTGTTGATAGAAGCGACTAGACTCTCTACTTTCGTATACCTAGACAGGGCTCGGCAGTCAAACTTCACATGCTGAAGTGCATCGGGGCGTTGGTGCTCGTGCATAAGCCCGAGGACATGTCCTACAATGTGGTCAGTGGTTGATTGATTTCTCATCTCTCGGGCCCATCTCCGAGGCTTTCCTGCGGTGTCTCTTACCCAGCTCATGGGCCATGGCTGTAGCTGCACTCATCCCACCGAAAACCCCACCGTTCGGAAAGCTCAGGTAGTGTCGAGGCTTGTTCGGATCGCTTTTCTTCGCAATACGATCGATATACCCGAGCGAACCTACGGCTGGCGAATTTAGATCTTCGTCTAGCATGACGTGGAGCGTTACTTCTGCTACACCGTCCTCGGTACAAAGACAGGCGAGTTGCTTACAAGCAGAATCAGGAGCGAAGACGAGGGCCGACACGTCCACTGCAGGTTGCCATTTGGCAAGTGCCTCTGCGAACGTATTCGAAAGGAAATTATACGCTCCCCGATTCTCGAAGCAGTAGGTTATGGTGCGTGAACCATCCTCACCAGGGGGCCAGACTCGGATGTCTCCAGGTTGTGTTTCATGCTCCTCTGCCACTGACCACCAACGTTTCGAGACTGACTTTTCCGGCTGTCCTTCAGAGGCTTGTCTAGCAGCGGCACGTCGTTTCGGATAAAGCTGCATAACACGCTCGATGTCGCCGCGGGAGAGACCTGCGCGATTAGGATCTGGGTTGCCGCCCGGGTTTATGATCAAGCCACGAGCGGTCAAAAGTGGATAGGATGGCGCGCCAACCGCCCTAGCTATTGAGGAGTGATAGAGCATGATGGAATCCATGTCGACCGGAGCACCTGTCTCGAATCCGGGCCTACGGGGGAGAGGCATGAAGTCCATCGCTTCCGGGAAGTATCTTTGAGCAAGCGCCCACTGAGTGCAACTAGCGATGGGTGTCAGCGGGTGTGTTATAGTACAACAAGGATGAATCATTTGTACTAACACCAGGCGCATCTTTTCATCGAGGGGCATGGATGGTCTGAACTGTGGCTCCTGGGCTGGGCCGAGAATTTCGACGCGCCTCTCTGCTTCCTCGTGACCATGCAAGGAACGGCAGTCAAACCGTATTCTGGCGCCTGCGTCGGGGCGTTGGTGTTCGTGTGCGAGTCCGACGACATGTCCTGCGATAAGTTAGCCCCTGCCGCTGATTTTGAGATTTCGGTCGAGTCCTCTTACCTATCTCATGGGCCATCAGCAGACCTGCGTGGGAGGGAGACGGGAGCCAATTATTGTTTGGCGGCCACAGTATCCCGTGTCGAGGCCTGTCCTGTCTTCTCAGGACATTGGGGCCTAGCCACCCGATCGAGGACATTGCGCCATATATTGGCTGATTTGGTGCGGTCTGATCAATGCGAACCGTCTCGTCCGCCACGCCACGTGTTCGACATATGCACGGGACCTGTCCAAGCTGGTCGCATACAGGATCAGGTAGGATCTGGAGGGACGATGCCGCTATTGCAACTCTCCATTTGAGCAGTGCTCGTGTCCATGTGGCTCCGAGGTTCGTGAAAACGTCGACGGTCTCGAAACAATAGGTGATGGTGTGTGAGCCATCGCGAGAAACAGGCCAAGGTTGGGACGTGATGGACTGCGGATCGTGATGTCCCTGTACGGAATACCAACGTTTCGAGACTGACTTTTCCAGCGGTCCAGCAGGCTTCGAATGCCATCCTGGAGGTATCGTCTCTGCACCTCCAGGTGTCGAAGGCGATTCTCCAGGCGTCGAGTGCGAGTCTGTGGTATGTACTGGGTACAATTCAACAACACGCTCGATATCTAGATCAGATATTCCTGCCTTCTCCGGATCAGCATCACCACCCATGTATATGAGATCACCGTCGGCGGTTACTATCGGATAACCTTTGACGCCACGAGCCCGGCCGATTTTTGAGCCATAAATCATGATTGACTTGTAGTCGAATGGTCTGGAGTGCTGCAGATTGTGTTTCAAGCGGTCACTGTCATCAGGCACCCAGCCTATCGCTTGTTCGAAGTATTTTTTTGCGAGCTCCATACTACCACAACTATTGCACGGTGTAAGCAGGAAATAGTGAGTAGAAAAGGGCAGCAAGTATACTAACACGAGGTTCATCTTCTCGAGAATAGACATGCTGGTAGTAAATGCTGGCTCGTCGGTCGTCTTAACGGATTGAACGAGCGTCTTGGCTTCCTCGTAACCTTGCAGGGCACGACAGTCGAACTTTACTGATTGCCTTGCATCAGGGCGTTGTTGTTCGTGTAGGAGTCCTATAACATGCCCTAAAAGACAGTTAGCAATCAAGTGTATTAACAAGGCGCAGAATATTCCCGATTCCGAGACTGTCCAGCGAAGTACTCACCCAACTCATGGGCCATGAACAAAGATCCTTCGGGTCCCATAGATGCTGCGTGAGTCGCCCATTGCAGATAGTGTCGAGGCATACTCGGATGATCAAGGTCGGCAAAGGGCGGTTTGTACCCGAACGAAGACAAAGCCAGTTCTTTGACGTCCCTCAGCATGATGTGAAGTGTTTTTTCTGCTGCCACGTGAGGCTCAGTGCAGAGATACGGTTTTTCTGGACACGCTGGGTCCGGAGCGAATTTGAGTGACGATACGCGTATCGCAGGGGCCCATCTTGCTAGCGCAAGTTCGAACATGGCGCCGATGGTATCGTAAGTGTGGACGTCCATGAAGCAGTAGTGGATGGTACGCGAGCCATCGTCGGAGGGAGGCCATGCGCGATAGCCGTTCGAAGATATCCCACGATCATTTGGCACGGAATACCAACGTCTCGCGACCTCCGGATCCGAAGTTTTCACTCGAGGTGAGGTAGGTGCTGCCACACAAGCAACAATGAGCAAAAGAAAGAGGACTAACCCCCTGAACAGCACCATCGTGGGCGCTGTTCAGCAAGTCAAGGTGATGTGATAATCGTGGAGTTTCTTGCCGTCAGGTAATGGTAGTGAGATGGAGGATCGCCTTTCAGGGCCGGAGACTGGTCGACGTCCGAGGAGAAGAAGTTGAAGCTGAGATTGCCCTCAGCTGGAAGATGTTGATGGAGCCGGGAATGCTGGTGATGGACAGCAAGGAAAGAGTTGGTTGAAGACCTTGAGCTTGATTGATGGAGTAGAGAAGACTGTGGTTGGTGGATTGGAAAGGGTGATAATTGATGGAGTAAAGTGATGATGAGTAGTTTCCGAGTGGCCATGATATATCGACGGAGTATGGCCTTTTATAAGCACTCCTCCAGTCCTGGCCGGCACCTAGAACGTTCGCTCCGAGATTTTGGAAGCCTCATGTGGAAGATTCTCAAGTCTGGAATAGCCACCGCAGAAGACCTAGAAGAGACGACGATATGCCAGGCACACACGGCGATCATGAAAATATTTCGAGATGGAGAAAGAGCACCCCAGTTCCAATGTCGAAGTTCTTCGTCCTATCTTCTGGAAAAGACGACAATATTCCAAGCATGCGGCCAGCGAACATTCTGGGTGAAGTCCAACCAAGACCACCTCCCTCAACCAGCACCGACTCTGCAATCGAAGCAAGATCATTCCAGATCCAGAGCGAATCTTCTCTGTCCTGCATAAGGTATGTTCCAACGACAGTGTGGTGGAATTTTGGAATGATCGATGCGCCTTCTCCGTGTGTTCGTCGCTGCTGCAAGGCCCTCTCGTTGGCGGCTGGCCGTGATCGATTTGGGATTCAGCAAGTGTTCCTTCCAATCTTCAAACAGCGCCCCTCAGCCCAAAGTCATCTCCAACCCCCTCTAATCCAAACCCCTCTGTTCCACAATCCTTCCTCGTTGCCTCTTCTCCGCCTTCAACCCAGAAAACCCAGAACCAATCCCCCAAAGCCCTTTCAAACATGTCGATATGTCGTTGTTTGTTGTCATGATACAAAATTTGCCGAGCCAAGAGATCTATCTTCTCAACCATCCATCTCCTTCGATGTCCAAGATCCAGGATTCAAGATTTAGGAACTGCTGCAACTCCTCTGCTGCGTTTAGACGTCGTCTCATACAATTGGAGCATTGCCGATTCCAGATTCCAGGTCCCAGGTCCCGGATTCTGGGGCGGGGAGGTGACGTTTGATACCCTGGTAACTGCATCCAGGGCCACAGGAGAGATGTCTTGGCTTCGACGGTACGGTTGGATATTAAGGCGGCGGTGAGAGTAGCGGTGAGTCTGTGTTGGCTTCTTCGAGATTTGCTGTCATTAATTCGATCCGTGCAAGGGAATATTGCTGTTGTTTGTTTTGCTCTGGATCAAGTAGAGAGTGGCCGGTGGCGTGTTCAAAAGTTGGTTAGTTAGGAGTGGGGATGGTGAATTGATTCGCGTGCGTGGCGACACGGTTTGATATATGTACATACATACATGTATGTATATCGATGGTCAAAATATACAAAGTGGAGATTTGGCCGATACTCCACATCCACCGTCTTCCCTCCTCATCCACAATCTCACTCACAACGTCAATCCAACTCCATCTCCAACCTCAACCGGTACTTCCACACCTTCTTTCAACATCATCTCAAACATGACATCCCCATCCCCATACTTCGACAACCCCCTCGGCAGTCCGAAATCCCTATCCCTCCACTTGCGATCCAACCGCCAAGCCTCTTCCGCCATCTCCGCGAGCGAGCGCACGGGCTTCAGAGATTGCACTTCCCTTTGGTCGGATGTGATGAGAGCGAGGCGGGCGAGGGTGACTTTATGGAGGGATTTATCGAGGACGAGTTGTTCTGCCTCGGTGGGGAGAGAGGACAATTCGAGAATAGCATTGGCGACGACGGGGCGGCTGACTTTTTGCAAAACATCCGCTGCGTGCGCGGGACCGAGACCGGCTTTGACGCCCATGGCGAATTTGGCGGCCCAGGCGGACCACATCGCGGCTCGGGGACTGACTTGGATGTCCTCTGTTTGCACGAAGCCTTCTTTGGCGCCCTGGGAGGCGGCGCTCGTTTTCATCTGTTTGGCGATGGTGTGGTCGACGTGGCCGGCGCAGCAGGCGTAGCGCCAGAAGACGCGGGTGGAGTTCATATAGCGGTGGTTCCAGGCGAGATCGAAGAGGATCTTGAAGGTGTTGCCATTTGGGGCGATGGAGAGGTCGTGGGCTCGGGGGAGAAGGGTGGTGGGGGTTTTGTCGGTGCTGGCGAGAGCGAGGGATTTGGTGTCGAGGAGGTGGAATTTGCGGAGGATTGCGATGGCCAGTGGCAGGTGCTCATCCTTCATGGCGGCGGTGAGGAAAGTGTTCAGAGTGATGGCGTCTGGTCGACCGCCGTTGCGGACGAGCTCATCGACAATTTCGAACGCCATGGTCATGCGACCGCGTTTAAGCAGCGTGTGGCACATGCTGTTTGCAGTGTAGGCTGTGAGCCATTTGACGCCTTTTACGTCTTTGTTCAAGCTCTCGACAAAGTCCTTCATCGAGGCCTTGGGGCGTTTTCTCATGAATGCGAGAAGAAGTTTCGAGGAATACGCTTCAAGATTCTCGGTTGCGACGGAGGGATCACTTTGCACAGACTTTAATCGCATCTTGGCAAGGATTTGGGCGGAATCGCCGGGGTATCGTTTGAGCATCAGTGTGTGGAAAGCGACCCATGTACCCGCGTTGGGGGAGACTGATCGTTCACGCATCGTGTTGACGAGGTAGTGGAAAGCCACGACGTTTTCTTGTCGTGCAGCAGCATCGAGCAAGGTGTTGAAGAGGTCGGCGTTGAGAAGTTCGGCGTCGATTTGACGATTGCCATCTTTGAGAGCATTGAGGATCTCTCGAATGGCAGGGAAGTACATATGCTTCGCGAGGTAGCGTAGGGCCATGCGAGCGGCCACAGGTGTTATTAGCTGAGCGTTGTCAGGGTTGGTCATGAGAGCCACTAGCTCGTCCTGGATTGGGAGGGCTGGAACGTCTGGATTCTTGGTTCCTCTGTCCGTGAACCACACTCTATGCGGCCTGTCAGCCGTTAGTTGACCCATTCGAGCAGTGAAGGCGATCGCAGATGCTGGAATGGCAGACTTGGTAGTTCCAATGACCGTGTGGCCTTTCGAATCCTTGACCATGAATGACTCCCCCAAGACGGTGGTGGAGGGCTTTGACCAGACCGCCCTCGTCTGATCTTGAGCAGTGGTTGTAGAGACAGCATCTTCGAGGAACGACATGTCGAAGCCGTCTAGCTCGTCGTCCAGTTCTTCGTCGTCCACAGGATCTTCGGAAGTGGTTGCAGTTTTCCCAGTCTTATTCTTCCTGTCCACGGGTCCTCCAATCTCGGAATGTAAATTGTAGTCTGCAAGAGATTTCGAGGCGTTGAGGTCATCCTCACTGATAGCAGAAAGGAGGTCGGAGTCCTGCAGCAATTTCTTCGCAGCAGCATTTTGAGAAGGCGTACCCAGAAGCGTGATGGAGGAAAAGTGGCCGATCTCTTTGGTGGGCTTGACTTGCACGTGACTGCCGGTGCGCTGCATGACTTCCAGGATGGACTCTCCCGGATCGCGGATCCATTGTGCGAAGATTCCCTCTGGCAGCCTTATCGTCTCCATGCGCTTGATGTAGTGCTCCGCGTCGGCCGGGCTGTGTTGCTCGAGGATGCGCAGGATATCCCGCCATGCCTGCTTCTCTGGGATCTCACTGCGCTTTTTCGACAAGAGGTGGCGGCGTGCGCGCTGCTTCATGCGGTGCTTGTCGTCTGACTTGTGCGCGTCGAAGTATTGCTTGCGGAAGGTGTGGCCTTCCTTCACCATGGGATTGACTGCATCTTCCTTTTCGGCTACGGGCTTGATCTCAGTTGTGGATTCTCGTAGTGCTGCATGTTTTCGAACGCGGAGTCGAGGCGCAGAGGTGGACGAGTGGCGTTGATGTATGTCGGCATGAGATGTTCTTTTCGAGGAGGCCCTCAGGGTGTTGGTATTGGTGGTGGGCGTGGCATGGGTGCCGATGGACCGCAGGATGCGTCTCAAGGAGGCGGCATTGGCGGACATTCACGTGATGTCTCTGGTGATATGCGAGACGGTCGGTATAAGATGAGATTAAAGAACGTGGTGGTTGTAATAATAATGATAGGCAGGAGCTATCCTCAAGCCATCCAGCAGCATGAAGGGCAAGAGCGAGCTGCAACTTTTGGCTGCCCATCTCCTAAAGCGGACGCTCGCCGTTGATCTCGGGGATGCATGCCGAACTGATCGATCTGATAAGCCGAACGTGAAAGTACCTTAGCTAAGGTATCGTGTGGGAATCATATTACGACGAACTGGAAGATATTGAAAGCGTATTTGTGGTAATTTACATCTCTGTCCTAAATTGGAATGATATTCACGGTGTATCCAAATAATGCAGGTCTTGTACAGAGAAGACAGAGGCGAGACAGCACTACAGCGAGCTTCACGCAAAGTGGCTGGGAGAACAGCCTTGAGTCGGCCAATCAATGCTTCCCCCGCCTTTCTCTCCTCTCTCCGATCGCGAAATGAAATCTGGTCGCGTCGCGCTCGACTTCCACGCGCCGACCTCCATCTCAAGCCCAAACCTCGCAACACTCCTCCTACTGCCCTCCACCCACACCACCAATTCCACTCTACAAACACTTCAGTCGCATATTTCAGCAAAGCATAATCACCGGAAACACACATACCGCATTTCATTCTTCGATTACACGGAACAAATCGCTGCAAAACGCGTAAACCAACAATCATGGCGGCCGAACGCTCCTCGCCGCCGCCCGCAGACGAGGACGCCATCTACTTGGGAGATGACTACCTCAGCCCGCGTGCGAAAGTAGCGAAGATGCTGGCAGATATCGACAATGCTTCGACGCCCTCGCCTCCCAGCAAAACCTTCACATCCAACAATAAAGCCGCTGCAACGAACCCTTTCATGAACGACAGCGACGACGAAGACGAACAGCGTTCGACTGAACGACTTGCAACTGAGACAATTGAGCCACGAATCTCTTCACACTCAAGCGCTGAGGAAGAGGAGGAAGATGAAGGCATTGTCAGGAGACCACAAGGCCGTGCCGCGCGAAGAATGCTGAACATGCAATCGCCCAAACCAGCGACCCAGAATGACAGCGACGAAGATCTGTACTCGGCCACTCCTTTAAATCCTGCCAGCTTACGGCGTCGACGCGAAGCCTTTGAGCGGGCAGCTTCTGGATCACCTCTAGCATCTTCACACCAAAAAGGCACAGGCTTATTCGTCAGCCCAACGAAAACCGCTGCCAACAACAGTGACGGAGAAGATGATCTCCCACGACCCAACAAGCTGGCAGAGCTTGTAGCTCAGAAGCGTGCGGAACGCTTTGCACGTGAGAGCGAGAAGAAAAAGAGCCGCAAGAGCAAGGGCCAGCACGACACAGAACACGCCTCCTCTGATCTGCCCGAGGAGGTGTTTGAAGGATCTCAAGAAGCACCAGCCAACCCTGACGTCGACCGCATACTCTCAGATGCCGCAAGGCCGACCCGCAAAGCCAGTAAGAAGGCGATGCTCGAGATGGAGCGGGAGACACAACGACTTGCCCGCCAGCAGGCATTGGCTCACCAGATCAAAGTCAAGAAAAAGTTCAGCACCACAGATCTATTCGCTCGCTTCAATCTCCGACAGCCTCAGCAACAGCAGGAACAGACCGAGAAGAATTCCTCATCAATGCCAAGCAGCGACGGCATAGAACCTTCACCCCGCCGTAAGGAACTCATGTCTACGCCTCCCTCAAGTCCTCCAACTCCTCTAGATAAGCAAAGATTGCTTGTTGAGAGAGGTGCGCTCGCTAAGATGAAGCCGGTCAGGGAAGACACTTTAGCCAGCATTGCCACCGAGGATGGAGATGAGGATCTGCCGGAGGTGGAAGAAATGATGAAATCATCTCAGCATCAAAAAGAGCCTGTCATAGAATCCGCACAAACAGCTGCCGAGAAAGGCTCGAAGATCGCACGCTGGGGCAAGAAGTCGGCTCCTCAGACCTACCGAGACGAGGAAAGCGACGACGATTTGGAGGTCTTGCAGCCTCTGCCGAAACATCTCCAAGTCTTTGATCGTGTCCAGCCAGCAAAGAAACAAGAAACTCATTCAAACGCCATTCATACTCTCCGCCACCTGTCTCATCTAGGCCAAGTCGACGCAAAACCCAACAGACCCACAAACGTCAAGCCTTCGATCCACCCGCAGGTTCTGGAGGCACAACTTCGCAAGAAAGCTCGAGAGCAAGCCTTCCAAGCACAGCAGGAGCGACTTGCTGAGCTGAAGGCCAAGGGTATCGTGATCCAGACCAGCGAAGAGAAAGAAAAGGAGGCCGAGGAGTTTGAGAATCTTCTGGAGAAGGCCCGCTTGGATGCGCAGGATCTTCGAAAGGCAGAGAAGGCTGCTCGCAAGGCGGCAAAAGGTGAAGGTAACATGGAGGCAAGTGATGATGAGACGGAAGATGAAGATTACTACGACCGCAGTGAAGACGAGGAGCTTGAAGAGGGAGACCATGCCGCGAACAACGACTTGGTTGATGATGCGGCAGATGAGAGCGAGGATGAGGAAGGCGCTGAGGAGATTGTTGAAGAGGAAGCTGATGATAACGCCGATGCGGACTTGCAGCTTGACACCACCGAGGCCCCTGATCAGGAGGCAGAAGATGAAATGCCGAAGCATGCCCGCAAATCACGGAAATCTCGTGTCATTGCCGACGATGAAGACGACGACGTTGATGATGATGACGACATGCTTGAGGCAGACGACCACATAGTCTCACCTGCTGTCGTTCCTGGCACTGACACTGCTGCTGACGAACAGGACGATCCTTTCGCGGCATTTGGATTCGGAGCTACAAAGACTGATGCCAACGCCATGTCAGCAACGCAGGCTTTCAACGCGACGATGCAAGCTCCTTCACAGGAAACACAGGAAGACAGCTTCGATATCTTGCAGCATGTTCCGCCACCTAGCAGTTTTGTCGCTCCTCCCACCCTGCCGGACATGGAATCGCAGGTTCTGGCAGAAGACAGCCAGACCCAATTGGCAACCAATCACAATGTCGACGACAGTCAGGGAGTGCAGCTCAACTGGGAGACTCAAGCTCCCGAAACACCTGGTCCCGCACTCGTCCGCAAGGCTAGCGATCTTACGGAGACACCGGGATGGGAGCCCACACAGGATCCTGGCCTTCCATCTCCGTGGACTGGTGCACGACGCGGGACGCTCCAACGAGTGCCCACTATCGTATCTGCTGCAGATGATGAGCACGAGACGCAAGCGACGGTCGAGCTCCGCGTCAGCGAAAGTCCAGCGCCTGCAGTGACATCAAGACGCGGGCGCCTCCAGCAACGCAAGCGATTGGCAGCTGATGACAGTGACGAAGAGATTGAGCCATCATTGCCCGTGAAGAAAGATGCTTTCAAGGAGATGAAGCGCCAACGCTTGAACGATCTGAATGCCAACGATCGTACCGAGGCTGAAGCTGAAATGAAGAGGATGATGGACGACCAGGCCGACGAATCCGAAGACGAATACGCCGGACTAGGCGGTGACGACACCGAAATGATCGCGCCAGAGACAGCTGAAGACCAGGCGATGTTTGACGAATCGCACATCGACGTGGACGAGCGCGCCATTGCTGCTCACCACGCTGCCCGCGAGCGTGCTGCTGAAGAAGAAGCTACGAAGAAGCTGTACAAGGACATCACCACTGGCGCTCTGAGACGCAGACAACGCGACGCTTGGGACTTTGATGAAGACGAAGATGATTACCTCGCTCGCAAGCGACAGATGCGTCTGCGCGAGGAGACTCGCAAGCGCAAGTTGCTGCTGCAGGACGAGAACGTCAAGGATTGGGCAGAGAAGGGGAAGCACAGCAAGGGCAAAGAGGCTTTCCTCAAGGCGATTGCTGATGATGATGAGCTTGAGGCCGAAGACGCTGTCGATCTGGATGAAGACGAGCAAGAGTCTCAAGAGCAGTCGACGCAGCAGACACAGCCGGAAGTCGACGGCGTTCCTTTGCAAGAAATCAGCGGCAACAAGCGAACTGCCGATGAAGCTGGCGAAGCGTCTCAAGAGAGACCACCAGCGAAACAGCGCCGCACCAAGGAAACTGACGCTGCTTTCTCTCGCCCAACATCCATCGTACAAGTCCGCGAAAGCCTGAGCTTCCTCCTCGACGAACCAGACCAAATCGCCATCGGTCCTTCAGCTCTGGAAGACGACGACTCCGACCTCGAAATCGAAGGCGAGCCCATCGAGCTCGACTCTCTGCCCCACGAAAGCGACGACGACGACATCGCCGCCGAAGCCGCCCGCCAGAACGACGGTGGCTTCGCTCCCAACCCCAAATCCGTCGAAGACAAGGCTCTGATGCCACCGCCCGCTCGCCTTCCTGTCCCTCTACGTCGCTCCGCTGCCAAAACCGCCGTCGTCGACCGCCTCAGCCTCAAACGCGCAAGCAGCAGTTCCACCTCAGCCGACAGCCGCTCCGCATGGTCAACCTCCAGCCAATCTTCCTCCAAAACCCCCTCCCTGCTCCGCCGCGCAACATCCAGCCTCTCGGCTTCTGGCGCCAACGACCGCGGCGTCACAACCGGCAACGGGGGTGCTGGTGCGGGTGGCAACGATCGAGGCGTGACTATCGGCGGCGGCGCGAGGGTTGGAGGCGGGAATAAGAAGAGTTCGCTTGCGTACCAGGCTAGGGCGGAAGAGAGGAGGGCTATTGTTGAGGCGGGTGCGCGGAGGAGAAAAGAGAATGTGGAGAGGATTGCGGAGATGAGGAGGGCTAATAGCGGAGGGGTGATGGGAGGGAGAGGGTTTGGAGGGGGGAGTGGGTTTGAGTAAGATCTTGCAGGATGGTAGTTAGAGGGAGGTCTTTGAGGAGGAGGCGCTTTAGATATCGTTGTGTTTGTTGGCATTAGTTCACGGATAGGGACAAAGGAAAGGAAAGGAAACGCAGCGAAATTATGATTTTGACAGAAGAGTATATGTAGTGTATCAGCGCCCATTTGAACAATTTCCGAATCTTCTTCTTTGTTAAAGATGCGTACATGCACATATATATACTTGCGGTCTGTTGTCAGTTATCCTCTTTTGCAACATTAGCCGGCTGGCTAGCTGGGCAGGTCAGTTTATGTTTACAGAGGCTGGTTTGTTTGAGTTTGAATTTGCTTGAATAGTATACATATACTACCTATGTAACGTCACTGTAGGGGAGTTCGGCCTGTACGGGAGTTCGGCTAGAATTTCAGCTTCTCTACCTCGGATTTGATCTACTACTAGCTACGATAATACAATCACTCTCGCTTTCGTATATACTCTCCTCGATACCTTCTTCTTCCTCGTCCTCGATTACGGGAGTCGTAGCCCTCGTCGTTCGTCTCCTTTTCGACTTTCCCTTCGACGCCTCTACTTCCGCTTCCTCGACGAGTTCGAGGATTTCCTTCGTATTAAAGACGAACTTTCCCTTAATCGCTACGCGCTTCCCTTTCTTACGTTCTTTACGT
>Ga0265797_10007540_pt1 | contig 14835 bp, 14 predicted proteins | sample P2T30metagenome_FD_192433 | JGI IMG/M metagenome (GOLD analysis project Ga0265797, IMG submission 192433) | Plant litter microbial communities from East Loma Ridge, Irvine, California - P2 T30 | ecosystem: Environmental > Terrestrial > Plant litter > Unclassified | place: USA: California... | reverse complement strand
TCGGGTTTCGGACACACATGCAGACTAGGCTCCGGGCCATGTCCCGATCCGCGCGACCCGCCGAGGACGTCGTCCAGGAGACCGCTCGATCGGCCGGGTTCATCGCACTCGGCGCCGGTCTGGCAGCAGCAGCGGTGGGGACGGCCGTCATCGGTGGCTTCGTCGCCGCCGTCGCCCGCGCCGTCGTCACGCCTGACCGCAAGCGCAACGAGCGCGTGCCGATCCACGCCGTCGACCCGGTCAGGAAGACCGTCACGATCGAGCGCACCGCGGACACGGAACTGCAGGGCCGCTACTCGCTCTGGTTCGGCGGCGGCACCGGACACATGCGCGTCGGCGAAGTGCTCGGCACGACCGACACCACCGTCACCCGCCGCATCATCGCCATCGACGCCGGCGACCCGACCGCCGCCCGTCGCGGTCGCTGGGGCGGCTGGTTCTACCTGACACCCGGCGAACTCGACGTGCCCGTCGAGGACGTCGACATCCCCACCCCGAACGGCCCTGCCCCGGCATGGGTCGTCCGCGCCGACGATCCGGACGCCCCGTGGGCCGTGCTGGTGCACGGCCGTGGTGTCACCCGCGCCGAGACCATCCGCGCCGTCCCGGTCTTCCGCGCCGCCGGCTACTCGGTCGTCCTCGCCTCGTGGCGGAACGACGGCGTCGCCCCGCCCAGTGTCGACGGTCGCTACGGCCTCGGCAGCACCGAGTGGGAGGACGTCGACTCCGTGCTCCGCTGGCTCACCGCGCAGGACGCCCAGAGCGTCGTGCTGATGGGCTGGTCGATGGGTGGCGCCGTCGTGTTGCAGACCCTGCTCCGCTCGCGGTTCGCCGGGCTGGTCGACGGGGTCGTGCTCGAGTCACCCGTGGTCGACTGGCACGCCGTCCTGAAGTCGCAGAGCCAGCTCCTGCGCCTGCCGCGGCCGGTCCGCAAGGTCGCACAGCGCCTGCTCCGCACGCCCGTGCTCTACCGGTTGGCCGGGCTGCAGCGGCCCGTCGACCTGCGCGAGCTCGACATGGTCACCCGTGCCGACGAGCTCACGGTGCCGATCCTGCTGCTGCACAGCGACGACGACGGGTTCGTGCCGTCCTCGGCCTCGCACGACCTGGCCCGCGCACGGCCCGACCTGGTGCGGCTCGAGATCCAGACCACGGCCCGGCACACGAAGCTCTGGAACCACGACGCCGACTGGTTCGACGCCCGCATCCTCGCGTGGCTGACCGAGGTGGTCCAGCGGCGCGGGGCGGCCAGCGCGCGGTAGACGCGACCGAAGGGCGGTCGGGAGGCGCGGTGTCAGCTGGCACCGCGCCTCCCGTCCGTTCCTGCGTCCGTTCGGTCGCTTGGTGAGCAGGAATGGTCGGGTCGCCGTCCGACACCCGACCATTCCTGCTCACGAAGCGGGTGGTCCGGCGATCGCTCCGTTCGAGGCGCTTCCTGCTGCCTCGTCGGGCGGTTCGCGAGTCTGCCGGAGCTTGCCGACCAGATCGATCACTTCGTCGAGGAGCGCGGGCGAGTGCTCATCTCGTGGGCGTGCGCGTCTGCCTCGGTCTTGTAGATCTCGCCCCATGCGATGCTCGGCGGCATGGCATGGACAGGCAGATCGGCGTCAGGGAGACAGATCTGGACGAAGTGCGGGAAAGCGGGGAACGTCCAGAGGTCTTCGTCTTCGAAGCGACTCCAGAGCAACAGCTCCCCGACGCCCAGCGGGTGGCCGAGCTCCTGACCGTTCAGCGGCGGATCGCAGCTGACCATCAGCGCATGGTGACCGTTCGGGAGCTCGATCGGTCGTTCCACTTCGCACCGGAAGACGGACGAGAACCGCTTGCTGTCCATGGACGAGAGAAAGAAGACTTCTTGCGTGTCAGAACTCCGGATTGATGCCGCTGACGCGATCGAGCTGGATCGCGCGCTTCTCGATGCCGTTCGGGAGGGGGTCGCGCAACGTTGCTTCGAGCAGGAACTGCCCCGAGTTCACGCTGTGATCGGGCTCGGTCTTCCCTGACGGTAGTCCTGCGACGTCGCGGTGGTCGGCAACAGAACCAGGGTGGGACGGCGACCATGAGGCACCGGTCGCCTGAGCATCTCCGCCGTAGACACGGGAGATCTTCTGACCTTCGAAGGGCGTCGGGAACTCGTCGCCGAGCTTCTTCACCGCCGTCGGCAGATCAACCTGGTTGAGCACCCCGCCGGTCGCCGGCGACGTCGTCGCGCTGTGGAACCACGATGCCGACTGGTTCGACGCCCGGATCCTCGCGTGGCTCACCGAGGTGGTCCAGCGGCGCGGGGCGGCCAGCGCGCGGTAGACGCGACCGCAGGGCGGACGGGAGGCGCGGTGTCAGCTGGCACCGCGCCTCCCGTTTGTCGGTGGTGCCGTCTGCGACAATCGACCCATGTGGCCGTTCCGCAAGCGCCCCGACACGTTGCCCTCGTTGCCGACGAACCCCGTGCTGCAGCAGATCGTGCAGCGGGGCGGCGACTTGTCCCAGCCGCGCGACTGGGTGCACTTCGTCTACTTCCCGGACGGAGGGTCCGCCAGGGCTGCCTCCGCGCGGATCGCCGCCGCCGGGTGGAACGTCGCAGTCAAGCCGTCGGGTGCGGAGTGGTACGTCGCCGCCGATCAGCAGAACGTGCTCGTCGACGACGCCCGACTCGGCGAGGCGGTGCGGTTCTTCGAAGGGATCACCGCGGAGACCTCCGGCGCGCAGTGGGACGGCTACGAAGCGAGCATCTAGATCGTCGTTTGCTGGCCTCACCCGAACTCCTCGAGAATGAGTCGATCCGGACGACCAGGGGTGATCTCGGCGGTCAGGTCCGAGCCTGGTGCACCAGATCGGGCAGCACGATGTGATCAGCGGGGATCGTGTACGTGACCACCTCGAGGTCGTTCGGCGCTGTCATGGTGATCCGGTCTCCTCTGTCGTCTCGGTCTGGGGCGAGAGGCCGCCCACGCTCATGGCAGCGAGGATGTCGGTCCTGCCGGGCGTGAACGCCGTGATTCCGACCGAGGTGTCAGCCTGCACGATGCAGAACCCCGGCTGCTCGTCGCCGAGCGGCACGAGCGCACGGGCGAACTCGTCGAGTCCGCGCACGTCGAAGCCCTTTTCGGCGGCAATCCTGTACTTCGTCAGGAAGGTGCGTGCCGTCGACAGCGCGCCCTGCTCGAAGATGCGCAGCCGTTCCTCGGCCAGACACCGCGATGCCACCTCGAGCGCCAGTTCCGCCCCCGGAGCGTCTGATGCGCGGAGCCGCGCGCACAGCTCCTGGACGGAGATGTGGACGACCCCGACGGAACGGTCGATCGCCGTGGCTGCCACGAGCGTTCGGTCCGTCGCGCGCAACACGACCGTCACGAGTTCATCCCCGTGCTCGACCTGACAGATCAGGACCAGCTCGTCGCCGAGGGCTTCGAGTGGGTCGATGAACGGCACGAGGTTCGGCTCCTGCTTCGAGTAGGACTGCCGGATGACCGCTGCGAACGAGCGTGCGGTCACGTCGGAGACGAGCACCTGGGCGTTCGATCCCACTGCGGCGAGGACGTCGATGACACGGTCCGGGAGCTCCACGGTCGATTCATCGGTGACCGCTCGGAGATGGTGGATCGAGATGGCCGGGGGCGCGTCGGTCACCGTCGGATCTCCGCGGACGACGGGCTGTGTCGGTACCGGACCTCGCCGTCGGGCAGAACGTCGATGTCCACTCGTGCGCGCCCCGGTTCGCTGTAGTGCCAGGACGGACCTCGGCGGTTCGACCAGCCCTCGAGCAACTCACCCGAGGCGAACCGGATGGCGATCCGCGCGCCCGTGACTGCACCGTCCGAGACGACCTTGTTGTGCAGGGCAAGGAGCTCGAGCAGGGACGGTTTGTCGCCGGGATCGAGGAACGCGTGCTCCCCGTCAGAGCCGGTCAGCGCGAAGTCGGTCTCGAACCGGAGCGACGCACCGCTCGAGAAGCGGATCGTCACGTCGGAGTCGATGCCGATGAAGTCGACGGTGTCGCCGGCGATGTCCAGCGCGAAGGGCTGGCGCGGAACGCCGCTCATCCTCGATCTCCTTCCGTGCCCGTGCCCGTGCCCGTGCTCGTGCTTCCGGTCGGCGGCTCGGTGCGGGTCGGGCGACCCTTCGGCCCGGAGACCTGCCAGGACTCGAACTCGGCATCGGGACCGGCGACGAGGGTGTCCCCGCCGTCGAAGATCAGCGTCAGTACGCCGTTCTCGGTCGAACTCCGAACGAGCTCGGCACCGAACAGCCGCAGGACCGGGAGCAGTGAGTCCTTGCGGTCGGGATCGACGACCGCGGTGCTTCCGGACCGGTCGGTGAAGGTGCACTCGGATTCGAGCTGGACGCGGTACCCGTTGCCGAACCCCAGCTCGAGCCGGAAGTCGACGCCTATGAGGTCGAGCGTGCCCGCGCGCTCGACGGTCATCGCGCCCCCGGTGGGGTCTGCCGTGTCACGGGTCACGATCGTTCACTCGTCCGAAATCTGCGCGGAGCCGACGACAGAGGGCCGGCGGAGTTCATTCCGCGTCGCATCTGTGAACCACGGAAGTTCAAGACTGTCGACGTTTCTCTTCCTCATCCAGATCATGATCTCCCTGGGTGATTCAGAATCGTCGTTCACGGACTGCTAGTCGCCGAACAATTCGGACGACGTAGGAGTTGGACGATATCGAACTTCGTCGTAGGCCGGGAGCCACGGTTCCAGACCGAAGTGAGCACGAACCGCCTTCTCGAGGACGATCGGGGAATCGATCGTGAGCCGCGGGACCTGGGTAGCCTCCTGTCCCGTTGCCCGGCGCATTCTCGTTCCGTCGAAGTTCGTCACCCGGACTCCGTCGTAGTCGTCTGATCCGAAGCTGTAGGCGGGCAGGAAACGTGCCTGATCCGGAGCGCGGTTGCCCACTATCTGCCACATCCCCGGTCGGAATCGGGCGTCGAACGTCATCCGGGCCAGGAGTGGCGGAGTTCCGGCCACCTCGCTGAGGTCGAGGCTCTGAACTGCATCTTCAGGAACGACCAGATCGAAGACGACGACGTAGAACGAACTCTTGTACTTGCCGATCACTTGTCCGAGGGCAGCCCTGCCGTCGCCGAGGGGCACTGTGAAGATGTCGCCGATCGTGATCCTGTAGACCTGCTGTTTCGTACTCAATACGGGCTTCCTCCTGCCGCGTCGTAACGCTTGTCGCTCATCTGGTGGCGCTTGTTGGACAGGCCGCCATCCGGGTTGCCCTTGTTCGTGGGTCCGCCTTCGTTGCGAATGTGGAACTCTTCTCGACGGTCCAGGTCGACTCCTGGGTGCCCCCTGTCGATCCTCTCAAATCTGAACGCCGCATCCGGGTGTTCTCGTGCGTGAGCGGCCTGGCGCAGGAGGAAGTGGTCTTCACTCTTGGTCTGTCCGATGTAGGGCTTCAGGCCGTCGGTGATGTCCGTGCGCCGGTAGATGATGCCCGGTGGTACCGGCGTCTCTTCGCCGAGCTTCGCCACGGACGTCGGCAGATGCACCTTCGACATCGTGCCGCCGGTGGCCGCCGACGTCGCCGCACCCTCGGCAGCGTTCCGGAGCAGGCCGCCGGGGGTCACGGGCTGGCCACTCACCGCGTAGTTCGCGACGTTCTCCGCCGCACCTTCTGCTGCGTTCTTGACCAGCTGCTTGCCGATCAGGGCACCGGCACCACCCCCGACGGCGCCGAAGGCCCCGCTGACGGCGACCTGGCCCCAGTTCACCTCGCCGGTCGTGGCCTTCTGGATGATTGTGTCGGCACCGGCGCTGATGAGCATCATGCCGACCGGACCGCCGACGCCGGTGGCGACGAGCACACCGCCGGCGACGACCATCGCGCCACCGGCGACGTACTCCCAGTTGTTCGCGAACCAGTCACCGGTCGCGGCTGCGGCACGTGCGAGCGGCCCCTGCTGCGCCGCTGCGTAGGCCTCGAGCTCGGCGTCGGTGACCGGCGCGAGTCCGAGCGGGTCGATGGCGTGCAGCGGATCATTGCCGGCGAACGAGTACGGGTTGCCGGCCCAGGCTGCTCCCGCGGGCGCGGTGACCGGGTCGACGGACAGGAAGCCGCGCGACGACGGGTCGTAGGCGCGGGCGCCCATCCACTCCAGGCCGGCGACCTGCAGCGAACCGTCGGCGCCGAGTGCGATGCCGCCGGGCAGGCCGGAGCCGCCGAGGTCGACGAGCGTCTGCCACGGGTCGGCGTCGTCGGCTGCTCTCGTGGTGCGCCGACCGCTGGCGATCCAGCGGTCGTCCACCGCGATCAGGCCGCCGGGAGCGCGGAGCACCGGCTCGTCACCGACGGCCAGGAGCGTCGGTGCGAACGCGGCGGTGTCCCAGTCGATCGGGACGCCGTCGACATGCGCGAGTTCGCCGAGGGCGTCGACGTGCAGGTCGGTCGTGGTGCTGCCAGCCGCGGTGGTCTCCGCCACCCCGGTGAGGTGACTCTGCGGGGTCCAGCCGTACGTGGTCGTCACGCCGTCGGCTCGGAGCGCCTGCACCCGACGACCAGCGCCGTCGTAGGCGTACTCCACCTCGGGCGACCCGTCCACGGCGTCGACGCCGATCAGCTGACCGGCGGCGTCGTGCCGGAACCGTCGGGCCACGGAGTCCGTCCGTTCCTCGACCAGACGACCAGCAACGTCGTAGACCCAGTCGGTGCGACGGGCTTCCTGGACGGACGCCACCAGCTGCGCGGCATCGTCGTGCTCGTAGGTGGTGCTCCCACCGGGTCCGTCGACCCGGGTGATGCGCCCGTCGGCGTCGCGTTCGATCGTGCTGGCGTGCGTGCCGTCCGCGTCGATGCGCGTGTGCCGGACCACCTGTCCGTTCGCGTACTCCCAGGTCTGCAGCTGATCGCCGGCGCGGGCCTGCAGGAGCCGCCCCGCCGCGTCGTGCTCGTACCGGACCTCGCCGAAGGCCGAGTGGTCGACGCGGACGACCCGTCCGGTGGCGTCGTGCTCGTACCGGGTCGTGGACCCGTCAGGGGACTGCACCGAGGTGCGGAGTCCGTCGGCATCGTGGGTCCACCGGGTCTCGCGCGCGCCGGTTGCACGACGGACGAGCTGGCCCAGTCGGCTGAACTCGAGGACGTGGGTGGCGGGGGAGTCCGGACGGGTCTCGTCGGTGATCGTCACCGTGCGAGCACGCGCATCGCGGTCGATGCGGCCGACCAACCGGTCACCGGCGTACTGCACGGATTCACGACCGGCCGCGTCGTACTCCCACCGCAGGACGCTGCCGTCCGGGTCCGTCTGGGTGAGCTGGCGCCCGGCCGCGTCGTAGGTCGCCGTCGTCGTGCGACCGAGCTGATCGGTGGACGAGGCCACCTTGTCGAGCTGCGTGTACGTGCGGACGGTCACCCCACCCAGCGGATCGACGGTGCGGACGAGGCGCCCACGCTGGTCGTACTCGTACCGGGTGGTGCCGCCGAGCCCGTTCACCGCGGCGACGAGTTGCCCGGCGGCGTCGTAGCGGAAGGTCCGCTGGCCGAAACGGGTGTCCCGCGCCGACACGACCCGACCCACGCGGTCGTACCGGTACCGGGCGGTGCCGACCCCGGGCACGTCGGCGTGGACGACCCGACCCTGGCGGTCGTACTCGGTCCGGGCGACCTCGCCGGTCGGCAGGGTGCGCGCGACGACCCGTGAATCGGCGTCGTAGGTCAGCGTGGTGCGTGCGCCGGCGGGGTCGATCGCGCTGACCGGGCGGCCGCACGCGTCGTACTCGTACCGGGTGGTGCGGCCCGCCGGAGTGGTCACACCGACGACTCGTCCGGCCAGGTCACGCTCGATCCGGGTGAGTCCACCGTCCGCGTCGACGAGTTCGACCGGTCGGCCGCAGGCGTCGTACGTCGTGAGTTCGGCGGAGGCGTCTGTGTGCTCGAGCCGGGTCGGGCGCCCGAACTCGTCGGTCGTGACGGACACGGCATCGAAGGCGTCCCGGACCGTGGAGACGCCGTCAGCGCGCGAGCGCCCCACCTCGGTGCGGACACCGGTGGGGTCGACCGTCGCGCCGAGGGCTCCGACCACGTCGTGCTCGCGTGTCCAGGTGCCACCGGCCGGGTCGACCACGGCTTCGAGTCGGGAGAGCGCGTCGTGCACGAACGCCCACTCGGCACCGTCGGGCAGGGTCATCGACGAGACGTTGCCGAAGGCGTCGAAGTCCTTCGTCACGACGCGACCGAGGGGATCCGTGGTGGACACGATCTCGCCGTGCTGGCCGTAGGCGACCTCGGTGCGGGCACCGGTCGGATCGATCGTCGCCGTGACCCGACCGCCGTCGCCGTGCTCGAACCGCCACAGCCCGCCGTCCGGGTCCTCACGCGCGGTGAGCAGTCCGGCGGCGTCGTAGCGGTACCGGGTCCGGTTGCCGAGCGGTGTGACCGCCTCGATGATCCGGCCTCCAGGGTCGCGGACCAACTGCGCGGTGTCACCGACGGCGTTCTCGACCCCGATGAGCTCACCGGACGCATCGTGGTGGAAGGAGACGACCACGCCCATCGGATCGGTCGTCCCCACGAGCAGGCCGTCCCGCCACTCGAGCAGCGTGCGACCGCCGACAGGGTCGATGACGACGGAGGGGTTCCGGTCCTCGCCCGCGTACTCGTACTCGACCACCCCGCCGTTCGCGGTGACCACCGTGGTCATGCGGTCCTGCTCGTCGTACCCGAAGGTCAGGTCGGCGCCCTCCGGTGTCACGGTCCGGGCGCGCCGTCCCCGCTCGTCGTACCCATGGACGGTCACCTGGCCGTCGCGCTCGGTCACCGAGACGAGGTTGCCGTGCGGGTCGTACGACATCGACTGGCGCTGCCCGTCGGTGTCGATGATCCCGACGACGCGGCCCTTCCGGTCGGCGATCCAGGTGTTCGCGTGGGCCCCGTCGACGTCCGACACCGAGGTGACCCGCCCCCGCAGGTACGTGAACCGGACCTGTCGACCGAACGGTGTGCGCTGCTCGACGACCCGGCCGCGGTCGTCGTAGGTGTTCTCGCACTCGACGACCCCCGTCGCCGCGGTCACTCGGTCGATCAGCCCGTCCGCGTTCCAGCGGTACACGCGACTGCCGACGGCATCGGTCGTCCGGACCAGCCGGCGGGCGTCGTCGTAGTGGTACTCGACGCGTCGCCCGTCCGACGCCGTCACCGACGCCACCCGGTCGCCGCGGTACTCGATGTCGACGAACCGCCCGAACACGTGCGAGAGCCGGGTGATCCGGTCGTGCTCGTCGCGTCGCACGGTCACGGCGGTGCCCGCTCCACGCGCACAGCTCAGCCACAGTCCGGACGGCGTGAACGCCCACCGACCGCCGGCGTTGTCCCGCACGACGAGCGAGTCCTGCTCGGCCCGGAGCCACAGGTCCTCGTCGACGCCGCGGCCCCACCCGTCCCCCTGTCGCGGGAAGTCGACCTGCCGACCGTCGTCGAGCACGACCGAAGCAACATCGTCGCTGACCTCGAGCCGGATGTCGAGGATCGAGGACCAGCCGAGCCCGAACACCCCGATGCGGCCGTCGAGCGAGTTGTACATCCGGGTGAGCCGGAGCGACGCAGCCTGCCCCGCGAAGGACAGGTCGGTCTCGGGCTCGAGGAAGTTCCCTGTCGCGGTGTTCACGGGGTCGTCGGCGAACCCGTTGGTCGGGGGCGTTCCCATCGCCGAGAAGGGTCCGATGGTGAAGTCGTCACGTCCGGCGTCGATCCCCGCCGAGGACAGGGCGGCCGCGATCGCCGCGTCCGACAGCGTCGCGTGCCCGGCACCACCACCGGCGGCCTCGAACTGCGCGGCGACGGTGCCCGCCCAGTCGGCGTCCTGCCCGTTCGCCGTGAGCCAGTCGTTCACCGCGGTCAGCAGCGACTGGGCGTTCAGGGTGCCCCAGCAGGGGTTGCACTCGGCCTCGTAGTCGCTCAGGGCGTTGCGGAACGTGGAGACGGCGCTCGACAGGTCCGAGTCGAGCGTCCGGGTGTTCGCCTCGAAGGAGCGGAGGTCTTCGGGGACGGCCGACGACGTCCCACCGCTGGTCCCACCACCCGCGGGGATCTCGCGGCCCTTGACGCTGACCTCCTCCGCCTGCAGTCGCGGCTCCGGCTCGGGCTCCGGCGGCTTCGGGTCGTCGCCCCCGCCGAACCACGTCGAGACCTCGTGCCCGGCAGCGACGAGGAGGTTCTCCTCGCGTTCACGCTTGCGGGCGTCCCACGCCTTCGCCTGCTTCCGCCGGTCGTCCTCGTCCTTCGCGGCGTCGCGGAGCTCCTGCACGAACCCCGACAGGCTCTGCAACGACTCGACGAGCTTCGTCGCGCTGCGCGCACCGATGTCGGCGTTGTCCGCGAAGACCTCGGAGAAGTACCCCCGGAACTCTGCACTCGCGGTCGTCACCGACGACGACCGCGATCCGGACTGGCCGCCGATCGACGACGCGAGCGCCGTCGAAGCCGATTTGAGCGTGTCCGCCGCGCCGTACGAGTAGCCGGTCGGATCGTTCCCGTGGATCTTCGCCATCGTCAATTCCCCCCATGGTGCTGACCGGCCCATCCTGGCACGGCCAGCGACTGAAATGCCAGAGGACTGGCTGAACCGACGGACGGGAGGCCCGTGGCGGTGTCGCCACGGGCCTCCCGTCCGTCAGTGGGTCGCGTCTACGCGACCGCAGCCTGCACCTGCCGCTGGACGCGACCGAGCATGCCCACCATGCCGCGGATCCGCAGCGGGCTGACCGCCTCGGACAGGCCGATGGTCAACGGGTAGTCCGTCGGGACGGCGAGCACCTGCTCGACGGTCAGGCCGGACAGGCCCTGCGCCAGGATCGAGGCGAAGCCGCGGGTGGTCGGTGCCTCGCGCGGGGCGGTGGCGTGCATCCGGACGACGTCCGGGTCGTCGCCGTCCTCGCCCACCGTCACGGTGATGAAGACGGGGGACTGGCACTCCTCGACGCGTTCGAGTTCGTCCTCGTGCCCCTGCAGGCGCTCGGGCAGCGCCGGCAGCTCGTTCGAGAACTCCAGGAGGAGCTGCAGGCGGTCCTTCTGGCCCAGGGCGAGGAAGTCGTCGCGGATCTCGGCGAGGGTGGCGGGGAGTGTGGCGTCGGTGCTGGCGTTCATCGGTTCGGAACCGTACCCGGCTCGGATCCCTGCACGATGGGGACGCGGACGGCGCTGCCCCACTCGGTCCACGAACCGTCGTAGTTGCGGACGTCGGCGTAGCCGAGCAGGTGCTGCAGGACGAACCAGGTGTGGCTCGAACGCTCACCGATGCGGCAGTACGCGATGACCTGGTCGGCGTCACCGATGCCGGCGCCCTCGCGGTAGATCGCGTCGAGTTCAGCGCGCGACCGGAAGGTGCCGTCGGGCGCCGCCGCCGCGGCCCAGGGGATGTTCACCGCGGTGGGGACGTGCCCGCCGCGCAGCGCGCCCTCTTCCGGGTAGTCGGGCGCGGTCGTGCGCTCCCCGCTGTACTCCGGGGCGCTCCGGACGTCGATGAGCGGCTTGCCGAGGTGCGCGAGGACGTCGTCCTTGAAGGCACGGACGGGCTCGTCGTGGCGCTCGACGACGGGGTAGTCGACGGGCGTCACGGGGGTCTCGTCGGTGGTCAGGGCGCGGTCCTCGGCGATCCACTTGGCGCGGCCGCCGTCGAGCAGGCGGACGTCCTGGTGGCCGAACAGGGTGAACACCCAGAGGGCGTACGCGGCCCACCAGTTGTTCTTGTCGCCGTAGATCACGACGGTGGTGTCGCGGCCGATGCCCTTGCCGCCGAGGAGCTCGGCGAACGCGGCGCCGTCGATGTAGTCGCGCTGCACCGGGTCGTTGAGGTCGGTGTGCCAGTCGACCTTCACAGCGCCTGGGATGTGTCCGGTCTCGTAGAGCAGGACGTCCTCGTCGGACTCGACGACCACCAGGTCGGGCGCGCCGGCACCGGCGTCCAGTTGCTCCTGCAGCCACTCGGTGGAGACGAGGCGCTCCGGGTGCGCGTAGGCGGCGAACTGCTCGGACGGGTCGACCGGTGCGGTCATCGGGGGTACCTCCAGGGGGTGCGGGGGAGCGTGGTGCTGGGGAGCGTGCTGCTGGCGCCGGACTAGGATCGGGCGTCGGTGCCTGTGGGCAACGGTACGCGGACGTACCGTGCCCCTGACGCAACGTGACACCCAACGACATGCTTCCCGGAAGGGTCCCCCGATTGCCCGCTCACCTCGTCGACCGTGATCCACGGGTGACCCCGCAGCAGATGGCCGCGGCGCTCGTGCCCCCGCCGCAGTTCACGGACGCGTCGTTCGACTCGTACCGGCCGGACCCGGACTACGCCTCGCAGGCCTCGGTCCGCGATGCCGTCGCCGCCTTCGTGGCCGCAGGGCCCGCCGAGGCCCCACGGCGCGGGCTGTTCGGGAGGCGCAAGCAGTCGGCGGAACCGGCGGCCAAGTCCGGGGTCTACCTGGACGGCGGCTTCGGTGTCGGCAAGACCCACCTGCTCGCGGCGGCGTACCACGCGGCCACCGGGCGGAAGACCTTCGGCACCTTCATCGAGTACACCGCGCTCGTCGGGGCACTGGGGTTCCAGGGGACGGTCGACCTGCTCCGCGGCACCGACCTGGTGTGCATCGACGAGTTCGAGCTCGACGACCCGGGCGACACGATGGTGATGACCCGGCTCATCAAGGAACTGACCGAGACGGGCACCCGCTTCGCCGCGACGTCGAACACGCCGCCGGGGGCGCTCGGCGAAGGACGCTTCGCCGCGCAGGACTTCCTGCGCGAGATCCAGGCGATGTCCGACCGCTTCGACACCATGCGCATCGACGGCCTCGACTACCGCCGACGTGCGGTGGACGAGTCCGCTGCCGTCGTCGACGACGTCGCCGGGTTGCTGCCCACGGGCGCGGTCACGCTCGACGACTTCGGAGCGGTGGTGGCGCACCTGGGTTCCGTGCACCCCTCGAAGTACGTCGCGCTGGTCGAGGACCTGGACGCCGTCGGACTGACCGACGTCCGGGCGTTCACCGACCAGACCGACGCGCTGCGTTGGGTCGCCCTGGTGGACCGGCTGTACGACGCGCAGGTGCGGATCGTCGCCTCGGGGACCCCGCTCGACCAGGTGTACCCCGACGTGATGCTCGAGGGCGGCTACCGCAAGAAGTACCTGCGCGCGGCGTCCCGCGTCGTGGCGCTCACCCGCGCCTGAACGTCGCTCGTTGCCCGGACCGATCTGTCCACGGCGGTCTCGTGCCCCTCGCGCAGGGGACATCGGGCCGCTGGAAACACGACGTTTACAAACGGCGTGCTCGCGTTACATCCGCGAAACAGTTCGTGCTCCCTCGTGAAACCTCGCCTCGCCAGACTCGGTGACACCCGAGGCGGTCCAAGAGCCGCTCGTGCAATCGAGAGGTGAACAGATGCTTGATCAGGGCCAGACAGGCTTCATCATGATCATGGCTGCGCTGGTGTTGTTCATGACACCCGGCCTGGCCTTCTTCTACGGCGGTTTGGTGAAGGCGAAGTCCGTCATCTCCATGATGATGATGTCCTTCGGTGCGATCGCGCTCGTCGGCGTCCTCTGGGTGCTGTACGGCTACGCGATCGCCTTCGCCAACACGGGGCCGCACACGGCCGTCAGCGGCGTCGTCGGGTTCTTCAGCATCGACTGGAACCAGATCGGCCTCGGCCAGGCGTTCGAACAGTCCCAGGCCACCACGCTCGCCGCCACCTACCCCGACCTCGCCTTCGTCGGCTTCCAGGCCACCTTCGCGATCATCACCGTCGCGCTCATCTCCGGCGCCATCGCCGACCGCGCCAAGTTCGGCGCGTGGATGGTCTTCGCCGGCATCTGGGTCACGGTCGTCTACTTCCCGGTCGCCTCGTGGGTCTTCAACCTGACCTCCGGTTGGGCCGCCACGTGGGGCGTCATCGACTTCGCCGGTGGCACCGCGGTGCACATCAACGCCGGTGCGGCGGGTCTCGCCCTGGCGATCGTCCTCGGCAAGCGCGTCGGCTTCGCCAAGGGCGCGCACAAGCCGCACAACCCGCCCTTCGTCCTGCTCGGTGCCGCCATCCTGTGGTTCGGCTGGTTCGGCTTCAACGCCGGCTCCGCCGGTGCCGCGAACGGCGTCGCGTCGCTCGCCTGGATCAACACGCTCGCCGCTCCCGCAGCCGCGGTCCTCGGCTGGTTGCTCGTCGAGAAGCTCAAGGACGGCAAGGCCACCTCTGTCGGTGCCGCCTCGGGTGCCGTCACCGGCCTGGTCGCGATCACCCCGGCCTGTGCCAACCTGACCCCGGGCTGGGGCATCCTGCTCGGCTTCCTCGCCGGCATCGTCTGCTGCTTCGCCATCGACTGGAAGTACCGCCTGGGCTTCGACGACTCGCTCGACGTGGTCGGCGTGCACCTGGTCGGCGGCATCTTCGGCACCCTGTTCCTCGGGTTCTTCGCCAACGACACCGGCCTGATCTACTCCGGCTCGTTCGAGCAGCTCGGCAAGCAGGCGGCCGCAGCCGGTGCCGTCGGCGCCTACTCGTTCGTCCTGGCCTTCCTCATCGGCTGGATCATCGAGAAGACCATGGGCTTCCGCGTCAAGACCGAGGACGAGGTCGCGGGCATCGACACCGCCGTCCACGGCGAGGAGGGCTACGTCCTGTACGAGCAGACCGACGACAGCCCGGTCAGCGTCCGCTAGTCACCAGGCACCACCCGTACGACGACGGGCCCCGCGCACACAGCAGCGCGGGGCCCGTCGTCGTGTCGCTGGGTCGCGTGTTCGACGTGACCACGGACGGGAGGCTCTCCACCGGTCACGGTCGGTCCGCCGCTGGCGCGTCGGCACGGAAGCGGCTTCGGAGGCGCGGTGCGGGTCGGACCCGCACC
>Ga0265797_10007539_pt1 | contig 14837 bp, 6 predicted proteins | sample P2T30metagenome_FD_192433 | JGI IMG/M metagenome (GOLD analysis project Ga0265797, IMG submission 192433) | Plant litter microbial communities from East Loma Ridge, Irvine, California - P2 T30 | ecosystem: Environmental > Terrestrial > Plant litter > Unclassified | place: USA: California... | reverse complement strand
CGTTACCGCAAAGACCCCAAGCGCAAGCCAGAGCGCCGCTCTTCTCCTGCTCTCAAACGCCAAATCTCTGGTGCAAAGGGTGGACAGGCGACTCGCGCAGCTTCAGCGCACAAGAGGGCTATGCAAGCTCGTGCACTCGGTACGACAAACATCAGCGGTTTCGAGCGACACCGCCGTGCCCTCCGCCAACAAGAACCAGTGTTCCTCACACCCACGTCAATGCCAAACTCCAACCGCGCCACCGCTTCCCCTACGTCAGGCTGGATGCCACACGGCTTGCCAAGTCACTTGCCACACAGCACTTCGCTGCCAGCCAGCCCCTACTTCGTGCAGTCTGTCGAGAAAGACTCGTTTGCCATGGCTTCGCCGCAGAGCATGTCAAACCCACACACTCCTCCCGAGATCCACATCGGCTTCTCTGCGCCGCCGAAGCCCAGCCCTAGCACTACTTTCGATAGCCCTTCTAAAGGCTTCTTGAACGAGTACGAGCTCGCATACCACGACCAGGCGATGGGCACTCTATTTGGCAACCATGATGACTATGGCCCTAACACTCCGAGTCTCGGCACCGAGATGAGCTTCACCGCCGACGAGCTGACGCCCATGTCGAGACTCTCTGTCTCGGTGGAGCCTATGCGCTCTTGAGCGAAAGATGCGTCGTTGCTTATACCCGGACAAGCTACCTCAGGCTTCAGCTGGCACCTCGTTGACCTTCTTTGTTATCTAATTACCACTGCATCACTTAACGACTGACGAACACTTCATGTACTTCACATCAAAAACAGGCCGGCGACGGGTATCAAGGGGACGACAGAGATGTCTCGGATTCTATGTTTCCATTCCTTTGGGTGCTCAGCGTGCGACTTTTGCACGGCTTTTGTGCTATGCTTCAACTCTGTATTAGGTAGCTCTGTTCCTGTTGATAGCCACTTATGAAGACTTTGTGAATGAACTGTCTCTTACCAATCTTGAACAAAGAAATTCGTTGCAACATTCTAATCCATTGTCAGCGTTCTATTCTCCGTTGGCAGTACTTCCACGGGGAATGATGTTGATTCCGCAGAATCTCAATGGCGAACGATCGCTTTCGAATGCCTGGACTTAGCGACATCAGCATTCAGACATTCGCAGACATGCAGACTTTTGAGCTAATTCTGCAAGCTGCCGCTTTCCTAAGAAGAATTCTAGGTTTTCGTGGCAACGACTTGACCTGTGAGATAAGTATCATCTGTCAGTGTTGCGAAGTTGGATGGAAGATGTGGTTGTCAAGGGACGTGCATACCCGATCTTTGTGCGGATGTGGCGTCGAATCGGCGAGCCAATCTCAAATCTGGTGGCTTTGTTCAGGAACGATCTGGCTGTGGAATGAGATCACCGTTGATGACCACCATTTCATCGAGGCGCACATCTAACAATGCCCATATGCACTGGCCCTTGTGCCCACTGCTTCAATGACTGACAGCTAAGTAGATTGCCATGGTAAGAATTGCATCGTCCCTATATTCTTCACGTTTCTTTCCCTGTCACCTGCCTCCCGCCCACCTTCGACGAGTACATTTCACGCGCCTTCTAGTACCGCCTATTTACCACAGAGGACTGGCTATCATGGCCCCCAAACGAAGGGCAACATCCCCTATCCGCCCACCTTCTGCCAGCAAAAAGCGCGAGACCGTACAGCCCAAGGATGAGCCCAAGGATGAGCTAATGTTCGACCATTCGCGACCTGAGGAGCGCGCCGGCATCGTCCAGCGCGAGTTCTACCCGCCAGAAATGAGCAACGAGCGCTGCAGACGCTATCTCGACGATGAGCTTCCTCGACCCATGCAAGTTCTCAATCGCACCTTGGCCGAGACGCAGGCTGCGCGCGACAAGATACCAGCAGGAAGCAGTGTTGTACATTGGTTCAAGCGCGATCTACGGCTTCAGGACAACCGCGGCTTGTCTCTTGCGAGCCAGAAGGCGAAAGAGGAGGGAATACCGCTCATTTGTGTATACATTGTCAGCCCTCAGGATTACCAGGCCCATTTGACCAGTGCTGTGCGCGTTGACTTTGAGCTGAGGACGCTTGAGGTTATGAAAGCGGATTTGGCAGAATTGAACATACCTCTGTATGTGACAACTGTTGAGGATAGGAAAGCCGTGCATGGGCACCTCATGGAAAAGTGGAAAGCATGGGGAGCCAAGCACGTATTCTGCAACATTGAGTATGAGGTGGATGAGCTGAGAAGGGAAGTGAAGCTGGTTAAGAGCTGTCTCGAGGAAGGAATCAACTTTACAGCTGTTCACGATGATGTTGTAGTTCCACCAGGGACACTTATGACTGGCGCCGGAAAGCAGTATAGCGTGTACTCTCCTTGGTTCAAGGCTTGGATACGATACGTTCACGAGCATCCACACGTACTCAATGCGTTCTCGCCGCCGACCGCCAACGACGAAACTGCTAAGGAAAAATTCAAGGACATCCTCTCCGCTACCCTGCCTACCGCGCCTCCGAACAAGCTTCTTTCAAAGGACGAAAAAGAGCGATTTTCCCATCTCTGGCCTCCAGGTGAGCACGAAGCTCAAGCCCGGCTCATTCGTTTCCTCAAGGAGAAAGCGAACAAATACAAGGATAACCGCAACCTTCCTGCTGTGAGTGGTACTTCAGTATTATCTCCACACTTCTCATCTGGCACATTGGCCGCGCGTACTGCTGTGCGTGGCGCGCGCGACGCGAATACGGCCAAAAGGTTGGATGCGGGAAATCAGGGCATCATGACCTACATCTCCGAGGTCGCATGGCGAGATTTCTACAAGCACGTCTTGGCTCACTGGCCCTACGTATGCATGAACAAGCCCTTCAAGTACGAGTACACAAACATCGAGTGGGAGTATAACGACGAGCACTTTGCTGCGTGGAAAGAAGGACGCACCGGATTCCCAATTGTGGATGCCGCAATGCGCCAGCTGAACGAGATGGGCTACATGCACAACCGGTGTCGCATGATCGTGGCTTCTTTCCTGGCCAAGGACCTGCTGCTTGACTGGCGCATGGGCGAGCGTTACTTCATGGAGCATCTCATCGACGGCGACTTTGCTTCCAACAATGGAGGTTGGGGCTTTTCTGCTTCCACAGGCGTAGACCCTCAACCTTATTTCAGAATCTTCAACCCGCTGCTGCAGTCTGAGAAGTTCGACGCTGAAGGCGAGTACATTCGTCGCTGGGTGCCAGAGCTCAAGAATATCGCGGGTAAGGCGATACACGATCCGTACGGTCGTGGGGCGGCGAAGCAGGCGGAGAAGGCTGGTTATCCAAGGCCCATCGTGGATCATAAGCAGTGCAGAGAGCGAGCTCTGGCAAGATACAAGGAGGGTCTGGGAAGGAGCACGGCGAATGTTGGAGGTGGCGTACACAATTGAACAGCGCTGGAGTGAGGTTGGGAGGACCGTGCGGTTTGTGCCTTACAGACCCCTGGGACAGCGTGCCGATGTTGTCACGTTAAGGCGGGAATGACTTTTCCACTGTTGAGTCATTCATTGTACATGGGCTCAGGCCGATTGCTGTAGATGATACCCAAGATTCCATAGATATTTGATGAATTATATTCGTGATTGTTCACTTCATTTCTATTCCCAAAGCGTAGTCCCATGCTGCGTCCAACAGCTATGTATCGTCTCCGGCGATCTCTTCGTAACCGTCAAAACTTATTCGCGTTTTCATCTTGGCAATATGTCCACGCATCGTGTCGCTGGACACACGTGTAGTTGTTTTAGTTGCTTGATCTGCGATTCTAAGACACCCACACAGCAGCACCGCCAACAACACCAGCAACAATACCCACCCACTTTGTGACTTCCCAATCTTTGCCAAATTCAATAGCTTCCACGATACCCGGGAAGGTGGCGCCAGCATAGCCAGTCCAGAGCCCAGGCGCGAAGACAACGTGTTTGAACCAATGTCTGCTGTCCAGACCAGGCTGGTACAAGAACTTGCGTTCGAGTAGCTTGTATTCGCTGTTCACAGCATGAATCTTCCCGAACAGAGACTTCTTCTGCTGCGCGGTGAGATCGGGCGACGACAGCTCGACTTGAAGCTTATTCGCGTGGGCGTCGAGCGTCGTTGCGGAGAGCTTGAACGCCTGGATTGCTTTTTCCAATGGCCAGAAGACATCCTTGCCAAGAGTCTCTTCGGCCTTGGTCGTTTCGCGCATGCGCTGGAGGTAGTTCTCTAGGCCAACGGCGTAGTCTGTGGCATTGAATCCAACGATCGGTTCTTCTGCTAGCTTCGCGGCAAGAAGCGCAATGATCTTTGCGATTGCCTCGTGGTACTTGAAGCCTGGGTCACCATACCTCTCCATCCAGGTGAAAGAATCGTAGTTGGAGTGGTAGTGGTAGACCGGGCCGTTCTTCGCCTGGCCGAATTCGAGGTTGATAGAGGGGATACCAGCAAAGTCCTGGAAAGCGGTGAAGTCGCTGCCAGAACCCATGGTGCTGATGTGCCCATCCCAGAGGTCTGCCACAGTCTGACCAGCTATGGTCTGGTTCGGGCTTTGCACCTCAGCCGACACCTCGTAAATGGCCTTGTTGAGGAGCGGTGCTGCCGAGACCTCGAAGTGAGGACCGTTGGCAGCCACGTCGACGTTGATGTACGCGACCGCTGCGTTGGTCAGCCAAGGCAGATATTCCTCGACCCATTCAGTACTGCCGACAAGACCGTATTCTTCACCATCCCAAGACGCGAAAACGATGGTTCGCTGCGGCTTCCAGCCTTTTTCAAGAGCAGCGCCGAACGCGCGCACAACCTCGTTAAGAGCAGCGGAGCCACTGTTCGGGTCCGCGGCTCCTCCAGCAATCCAAGCATCTCGGTGGTTGCCAATAATGACGACCTCATCCGAGACGGTGCCGTTGATTATGCCGATCGTGTCCCACTGATCAGTGGTTACATACTCTTGCTCGTTGACGAGGTTGAGAGTGATCTCAGACGGAGTCGGTCCAATGTTATAGCTGACGTTCTTGTAACCCAGGCCACCTCCGTGCCACCAGGAAGAAAGAGAAGACGCGGCAGGGCCGTGTCCGTTAAGTGCTTGGAGAAGAGGCAGGGCTTCCGCATACGAGAGTGGGAGAGATGGGATCGTAGGAATCTTGCCTTCGGTCGGCTGACGTGGAACACCAGGTTTAGATGGGTAGCCAATGGTGGTCGGGTCACCAGGTCCAATGCCTGCATGGCGTGTTAGTCGTCGGTTAAGCCTGTAGGATCCGGGTGAACTTACTAAGGTACTCCACGCTGCCTCTTTGCACAGCACGAGGGTGCCTCGCTGGGCCTTCAGGGTAAGGCTTGTATCCATTTTCCTCCGTGATCTCGCCGTCATCACCAGGATCAGAGTAGATCACCACGCCCAGCATACCCAGCTCTTCTGCCCGCTTGACTTTGAGGCCTCGGAAGATGCGCCCGTACTTGACAAGTGCGATTTTGCCCTTCAGCTCAATGCCAGCCTTGACCAGCTCCTCAAAGTCGTAGTAAGTTCCATAGTTGACGTACACGTACTGTGCAGTTGCGTTTCCGCTCGCAGAGTATCCGTGGAAGACGGGAACGCGGTCTTCAAGACCAGTGGTTGGATCGTCTTCCAGCACGTCTTCCTCGAGCGTCGCCTCGAAGTCTACCTTGCCTTCCTTCAGCAGAGCAAGGCGATGGTCGACAGGATAGTTGATGTAGACATTGTACGCGGCGATGTGGCTCTTGACTCCCCACTCTTCCCATCGGTCTCGTGTCCATTCGGCCTGGCTCAGGTTCTTGCCTGCAAGATGTGGGCCAGCAGTGTAGTACTTGCTCCATTCACGCGCCTTGTCCGCGCTTGGAGTCTTGAGGAGGATGTCCTTGAGCTCCGAGTAGCTGAGGCCGTCGCTCTGTGGCCATGAAGGGTGCGGGAGTTCAGGAAGTCCTAGGTGAGGCGCATCGACTGTTATGACATGTCTTCGGTCGCCGAACAAGTCATTGTCTCCGCCTATGGCAACACCAAAGAATACGATGGCGAGTGCGAGGAGGGGTACAGCTATGAGGAATACAGTGCAGAAACGGCGAACCTGGGAAGTTGTATTAGTTGGAACTGCTTCTCGAGGAGGCAGCAGAAATACACACATTCGTGTGAGGATACCTATCTCTGGGCTCAGCCACAGGGACTCGCTCCAGCAAAGGCGAACGTTCATGCGGCATAATGGTACTCTTCTCGCCGTCCTGACGCTGCTGGTATTTTTCGCGCGCCATGTACAGCTAAAAAGCAAAGAACGACAGTACAAATACACTTACAAAGCGGAATGTACAAGATACAAGTCACGCGATGCGTAGGCGTCGCCAGCGATAGCGGCTCTCATTAATACTGCAGCAAGGCCATCACGAGCTTGCCCTGCGTCATGACGATTCCTATCGGTTATCTCCTCCTGCCCGTTTGAGCGTAGCATCGGGCCAAATCGCCGGCATACCGACAAGGGCGTGAAGCGGGGACATAGATCCAACCTCACCTCTCGCTTTCCGATCAAACGCGTTGTATTAAAATTGCTTTTGAGATCAACTTACCATTTTACTTATTTTCAACATGCTATCGCCAAAGTTTAGGCCCTTGGCCATGCTGGCAAGCTTCTCGCGGAGCAAATCATCAAGTACTCGATTCAGAGCAATGTCTTCGACGATGCAAGCCCGATCATCAACGGAGAACAGTACAAAATCACAAGAACCACTCGCACAACGACTAAACATCGACGACCCAGAGTCTGGCGACCTTAGATCGAAAACCCAAGCTGCACAATCGAAAACCGAGAATCTGGTGGAGCCAGCGGCGGATTTCAATGGCTCAGCATCCCAACCCACGCGAGAGCCTTTGGCGCAAAAAGAGTCTAAGGATGAGCCGCCCCATGACAGCTTGAGAGGTCAGACGCATGATGCTATGTCGCGAAGTGAGAATACTAGGGAGACGTAGATCCTGGGCGCTTGTTTCACGCGAATTTGATTGGTTTGTACAAGCATTCGGTCAAAAATATTGAAATGTCCATTGAACGCGTCATTATTGATGAATTTCAATGTAACTATGTTTGCTCTCTCTCGTTGTAATCGTGCTATTCCTTGTCGTCGTGTTTGCCCTGCTGCCATCATGCAGGATCATTACCTTTCCTGCATCGCCAACGAGCGCAACAAGCTGCATAGCTCTCTCTCTCTCTGTCGACAAGCTTTGTTCCCAAGCTCATATCTCATGTATCCATGACATTAGCGCGTCAAGTCCTCGAAGGCATCATCGTTGTTCTTCGCACCACTGTGTTACGAGTAGAAGACACTACCTTCTGCCTTTGTCACGAGTAGAAGACACTACCTTCTGCCTTTGTCAGTTCAATCTCGCGACGCTCATCCATGCGTGGTTCAACTTACCATGAGATATATCTTTGGCTGTGAGAACGGCCTTACAACGCGTTAATTGCAATTTCCATCCGGATGTCCGCGCACATATCACTCACGCGAGCATAGCTCTTCGGATAGAATGCCCATTTGCGGCGGAGTGCCTCCCAAGCCGACTGGTCTATCTCCTGCTCGGTGGGCACCAGGAGACCCTTCGAGAAGGCAATCTCTGAAGCCAGCAGACCGTCGCTTACAGCTTTGCGAACGATGTCGAGCTCTTGTGGCAACCAGAGCAGACATTTGGCCTTCCACCTGCCTTCGTCGATCAACCAAAGCAGCACCTCGTCGCGGGTCGACGCGAGTGGAAACATGGTCCTGTAACTGGCGAGAATCCGCTCATTGGTAGAGTTCAGGTTGTTCAAGATGAAGGCCGCCTCGACCATGTGTACGGGTGCGCGTCTCGGGTTGTCGAGCGTTGGGATGATTTGGAAGACGGAGTTGTTCCAGACGCGATTGGGGATGTGGTCGGTGTTGAAGAGCGCTTTGAGCGGTCTGGCGATGAGTTCCGTTCCATCTGGATCGAATGCAGGCAAGGTAGGAATGGTAGATGGAGTAGGGAAGCTTTCCCAAAAGAAAGGCTCTGCTGGAGCCTCCATTTGCGACAGGGACTTCATGAGTTGGCGATCGGTTCCGCGGACGAAACCTGGATCTTTGTGCAGTAGTTCTTTGATATGCCCGTGCTGTTGCTGCACGTCGCGTCGTAGCTGTTGCATCTTTTGCTGTTGGGCTTGATGTGCTTTTTGTACTTGAAGGAGCAGGTAAGACTCTAACTCAATGGATCTTGGTGTGTGCTGGTCGTTCCTTGTCGAATGCTCGTTGATGGTGCTGGTGAACGTGTACAGCGTGTCTTGAAGGTGTTCGCGCGTGTCGCTGCTCTCATGGTAGAGGCCGCTTGAATGCTGCATTTTGATGTCTTCTGCGTTCCCTTCGACTGCTGGGTGGCGCCGCGTTGATTGTCGCCTTTCAGATTATCGACAAGGTCTTGTTGGTACTGACAGTATGTCTCGAGTGTTTTGTCGTGATCGCATGCTTGTTGTGATCAGTGAGCTTTTCGCGATGTGCGTTGCTCAGAGGGACTCGGAGTCAGTGCGTTGCCGTCCGGCGCGACAACTTGACAAGAAAGTGTATGGAGTCAGATTGATGGCTGAAGAGCATGAGGCGTTGAAGAGAATCGCTGAATGGTGAAGAGTAAGGTAGTACGTGAATCTCAAGGTGATATTACAGGTGCAGTAGCTTGGAAACACGCGTCACGACTCATGGCAACATACCGTAGACACTTTCACGCTGATTTGCAATGAGTTGAGGTCTGAACCAATCAATCGATAATCACCCTCGTAAGCCATTCGGAAGGAATTGGTGTGATGTAATGCTCTATTCATGCACGATCGTTGACAAGGACTCAAAGAGCTCAAGCTGCGGATGCTACACTGGCACCGATTGCCATGATGAACCGTGACACTCCTCATTCTTCCCAGCTCATGTTGCCCCACGCGGGCATTTCGTCAAGTTGGGACCGCACAGAAGCACTGGCCTTGCGTGTGAGCTCCAAAATCCGCCTACTCGCTGCTCTCAAGCTTCGCAAACCACAACAAACGCAGCCTCACCCTCGAACACAACACCTTCTGCACGCCATCAACCAACACCACTTCCGCCGCCGCACGTAACGAAGAACGGAGTATCAGAGCATGCTCTCCAACATTTTTTGAGTACTCACTTGATCAGTCGCACGCCTCAGAACCGCCGCGGCGTTGATTGAGGCACGCTCATCGCTCAAAGCTCCACATCACTGATAGGCCAGCGCCTCGAAGGCAACCGCAATGACACTGCACGGCAACCACTCGTCGCCATACAGCAAGCACACGCGAAGGTACCGAGAAGTATCGTGAGTGTTTTTCGAACATGACCCCACTAACCTTGTGCAGGTTGAAAAGCCGCCTGGTGCCTGCAACTCACTCACCCCCAAAACAGCGGAGGCCAAAACACAACCACGCACACCAACCACCCTCGCCTTTCTTCAACATTGGCCTTACAACACTAAAGTGCAAGTAGTCAGCTACCTTGGCCACCGCTCGTATCCTACTCAAGCTCCAGGTTAGCATTTTCGCGCGTTTTGCACCTTGGCACGTACTTACGCGCTCACAGCCCACACGCCGCACTCAGCGCAGCTGCGCAAACAAGACACCATCTTGCCACCAACCCACGTCACTCAACGAGGTGCAAGGTAAGATGATCTATCCTCGACTGCCTTTTCAAATGATGAAACCAAACAAAAACAAAAAAAATTGACTTACCCATTTCAGCCGTCGAGTTCTGAGGTAACTTAGCACTCTCTCGGCGGCCGGCTGGCTCTGGTGACCCCTATGCTAATTCTGACCTTCACCATCTCACCTCTCACCGCGGCACCCTGCTCAATTGCAACAGATCACTGACCGTCGCCTGCCTAGTGTGATTGTCTCCAGCCAAGTCGTGTTTGCCTTGCGTGGGCGACGCGGCTCACTTCACATACACACGCAGCAGCTCGCTTTCGCAAGATCGACGCGGCGCTCTCCTGCCAGTAGCGAGTCGGTGGCAGCAAGCATGTTCCACAATCCATTTGCTACCATCAAAGGCGTTTCACTGACCGTGATTCCCAGAATCCTGTGTCGAAGGCAGCCCTGCCGTTCGCCAACGACCTTATCTGGGCGGCTGGGCCAGCACACGCGAAGGCGCCAGCTGCAAAGCATTTCTACACTACGAGGTCAGTTCTTTTTACCCCTGTCTTCACCATTCAAGCCTATGATGAGTCAAAATTCGGAAAAGAATTCGGATCCGGCAAGCCTCCTGAGCCACAAAACAGTCTGAGTAAGTCCGTCTGAAGCGGAAGCGTTCGTCGCCACCGCCGCTCGCTGTGGTTCTTGTATGGTTTCGCTGGGGCGCTCATGGTCATGAGATCAGCGGCGTTGATGACGAAAATCCCAAGATACGCAAACCTCTGAGGCGCCATCATGCACAGAGAGGTTCATCCGTCTTAAATGGATGATCAATGCTGATGGTTTTTCTCAGGTCGCATCTGCCAGCCACGGAGCCACGAAGGTGGCTCCGTGGCTTTCAAGTTTGGCTATCATATGCGAAGACATGAGCTATGAAATGCTCCAATCTTCAACACTATGAACCCAGGTCTGTCAACTCTTTTCCTCCCTACAGTCGCCTGTGATGAAACATCAAGCAGATGTCTGATCTCAGCAAGCCTCCTGAGCCGCGCAAACAGCCTGATCAAGTCCGTCTGAAGGCGAAGCGTTCGGCGCTGCCACTGTTCGACATGGCACGCGCGGCTCTTGTATGGTTCGCGAGGGCGCTCGTGGTCGCAAGACTTCAAGCGTTGGTGATGGCAAACATACCCAAATCCCACTGAAGCACTATCAAAACAAAGCATCGTCGTTTGAAAGGTGGCGGAGCAATGCTGATGAGTCTTTTTCCTAGGACGCAGCCACGGAGCCACCTTCATGGCTCTGAGGCTTCCAAACTACCAGGCTCCGATAGTCCGCGTTCGCGCCAACATGGGCCGAGTCGCCAGCTGCGAAACACCACAACTCCTTGAAATCAGGTTAGTCGAAGCCCTTTTCTTCTTTCAACAGCTTGTGATGGGTAAAACAGATATCTGATCTTAGCAAGCCTCCTGAGCCGCAAGGCTCTTGTATGGTTCGCAAGGGCGCCTGAGCAGCGTTGGTGATGAAAAGTAACCCTGAAGCGCCATCGGCAAAGCAGCGTCGTCATTTCATGGTGTCCAAGCATTGCTGATGGGTTTTTAGTTTCCAGAATGGAGCTACAGAGCCACGAAGGTGGCTCTGTGGCTCCCAGACTACCAGCCTCTTATGCAGTGACGCGATGCTGCAACGATCTCAATGGACTTTTCATCGACAGCCACCAAGGATATCCTAAGAACAAGTAAGTTTGGCACCAACATCTTATCTGCCCGGGAATGATGGAAAATCAACCAACAAGAGCCGATGACCGTGTTGCGCTTTGCGCACCAGCGTCGGCACTAAATGATTGTCTTGCACTGCTTCTCAATTAGCAAAATCTGACCCTCGATCAATCCTCATCCTTCGATCCTTCAATCTATCGCGGAGGAACATCTGCTGACAAGAAGCGACACAGTAAATGCTGCACCGGACGAAAGATATCTCCAACGACAGGTAAGTCTGGCTACCTCCGATCCTTTTGGGGATGATCAAAAACAAAGCAATATAAAACCAAGAGCCGACGACAGCGTTGCGCCTCGCGCACCAGCGTCGGTAAAGATGGCACTAGGATTTCGTCGACGTAGTTCGCAGTTCTGACCCGCAGTCAACCCTTGTCATTCGGTCGTTTGATGAAGAATTTCTGCTGACAAGAAGCAATACAGGAGAGGGACAGGTTGTTCCAACGACAGGTAAGTCTGGCATCAGCCTCTAACCCTGCCCTGGAACGATTACAAAACATCGCACAACGCAAGAGCCGACGAAGTGTTTGCGCATTGCGCATCTGCGTCGGCGCCAAATGACTGCACCCATTTACAGCACTTGGATCTGACTCTTCATCAATCCTCATCATTCGGTCACACGCTGAGGAAAATCTGCTGACAAGGAGTGATACAGGAGAGGTTGCCGGTCGCCCCATCGATAAGAAGTAGGTCTAGCGTCACCCTCTGTCCTCTCATTCTCTTGGAATGATTACAACATCTTGACAAGAGCCGATGACAGTGTTGCGCTTTGCGCACCATCATCGGCATTCAATGATTGCAATCAAATCGCAGGTCACAATTCTGACTCCTCCAATCAATCCTCATCTTTCGATCGTTCGCTGAGGAGCATCTGCTGACAAGAAGCAATACAGGAGAGCTTCGGCCACGCGACACGCCCGTCAATTGAGCGGCCGAGTCGAGCGTTGCATGGACGACACAGAATCCTCACCGCGGATGCCTAAGATTCCAACTTGAACTTGCCCGGCTCATAGTCCTTGGCAAAGAAGATCTGAAAAGCAACACGGTCAGTGACATCCCACTTCAGAACGCCAGCGTGAAGAGTCATCATTCATTGGTGACACCACGGGTGGTGACACCCCGGGCCTTTTCAGGCCCACAGATATAACACTTGTTGAGCCAAGCCCGTCGCAAGCCCATAAGTCCAGCAATGGCCGCGGTCTCGTGGGTGAGGCATGATCACAATGAGCTACTCTGACGTCCAGCACAGCCGTACCCCTCCACCTCGCACTTGAAACACCATTGGATGATTAAGAAGCTGACTACCTTGAGATACAGAAATCACCACTGCTTTCGATAGTAGGCCACACCGATCCCGGATACTAAAACGGCAAAGGTCAGTACCACACACAGAAAGCTTCTTCCCATCCACCTGATGATCCAAGGGCCATGCTACCGAGTACTTTAGCCCGGGCTGGAAACAGCTCTGGGCTTCGGCATTGCTGACAATACCCGGACCAAACAATCTTCTCTTCGCGTCCGCTTCTGACCTTCCACACCATCCTCTCCTTTGCATCGCTGAGCATGAATAGCGAGTCAACGGCTGACGAATCAAATCTCCAGTTGCGATCCCGACGCTGAGCGCGAGACAAAATCCGGGTGCAAACAGTTTGGTAAGTCTCCTGTCTGACCAAGACGCCTCGATACCATTTCCGAGAACCTGTTGTCTGAAGTCACGCGCTGACACCAACTCACTCCAAGGCAATCATTCGAGAGCTTCTCAGCTTCGGCAGTCGTCAAGAGCGTCTCTACCGCAGTGCTGCAGCTTTCGGCCTTTCACAAGGTCAGTACATCGACACCCCTTTACCGCTATACAATTCTGCCTACCTTGAACGCAAAAGATGAACAAGTAAAAGACTCACCTAATCCGTTACTTTGTGTCGGAAAAAAACCTATCACCTCTGATCAAGGCTCTACCCACCCTTCACATTAGCAAGTTCGTTGGTGAGCACCCATACTGATCGCGTGCAGGAAAATAACACTGATCGCAGCGGCAACTTGGACTCGCAGCTTCAAAGAGTGCCATTGCAAAGGTCAGTACATCGACACCCTTTCCTACTCTGCCATGCCGCATACCTTCAGCCAAAAGATGACCACTTTGATAATACATACCTGATCCGTAACCTTGTGTCGGAAAACAAAAAAACATCACGACTGATCCAGGCTTTCTTCCTACCCTCCGCATTAGCACGTTTCCTGGTGAGCAGCAATACTGATCACGTGCAGAAAACCAGCGGGTAGCGACACCTTGAACCCACGGCTCCGAATAGTGCCGTCGCAAAGGTCAGTATACCAACACCCCTTCCCACTCTGCAATTTTGCGTACCTCGAGCTACAGATGACCATTAATACCGGGTGTTTCCCCCCACCGGGGGATGTCACCCGGGGGATGTTATTCCTAACCATGTTCGGACAAAAATAAAATCTGATCAACGCTCTCTCCACCCTGCATGTTAGCCACGTTCGTCGCTGAGCATTTATACTGATCGCGACAGGAAACAAATACAGCGCGTGACGGCCGGTCGTACACCGCTGCGCCGTAGGCTCGCAGCAGCCGACCTCGAAGAATGCCATCGCAAAGGTCAGTCTATCTTCTCTCCTACCATTCCAGAGCGCTGCATGCCTCTGAGCCTATATGATTATAACGCGCTTACCGTACCTTTGTGGCGGATTCAACATCTCGTATTTGTTCTGAACATCGGCTTTCAATCCTTCCGCGCAAGCATGTCGGTCGATGAGCAATAAAGCTAACTGCCTGCAGAGACACAGAGACACTGCGCGCCGGGCAACCGTAAGCCGCGTCTCTGATCGTCCTCGTCATCCTCATCTTTACGCCTGGTCGGTCGGCCGTGGCCATCGGTTAATCCTCAAAGGCTCCGCCGCACTGCCTTCTTCGCAGTGGTCAGTGTATCATCTTTTTTCCCACGAATCCTGTCTTTCTGATGTATAACAACTTTGACCGTATCTTTGTGGCGGACCGAAATATAGGGGTGTTCTGAACAGCACCTTGCGACCCTTCTGCACGAGCAACACATTCGATGAGCAGCAAGCTAATGCTCGCAGGCATCAGCACAGTACGCGCCGGGTGACCGTAAGCCGCATCTCCAACCATCCTCTAACTTTCCCTCCTCATCTCGCCAACTAGTCGGTCGAGGCCATGAGCTCAGCTGCGCAGCTTTAGCGATGCCGCCACAACGGTCAGTGAAACATCTTCGTTGCCTCCCTCTGCACATGTGATTAAAAATAATTTTGGCCGGAAACTCGTGACGGATCAAAGGTTGCTCTGAGTCTGACCAGCGCCTTGCTCCCTTCTGCAAAAAGCAACTTGGCTCGTGGGCAATGTTACTGATCGCTTGCAGACATCACAGGCAAAGGCCGCTGGGCAACCGTAAGTCGCACCTTCAACATCATATACCT
>Ga0265797_10007538_pt1 | contig 14837 bp, 13 predicted proteins | sample P2T30metagenome_FD_192433 | JGI IMG/M metagenome (GOLD analysis project Ga0265797, IMG submission 192433) | Plant litter microbial communities from East Loma Ridge, Irvine, California - P2 T30 | ecosystem: Environmental > Terrestrial > Plant litter > Unclassified | place: USA: California... | reverse complement strand
GCAACGATCTATATACTGAGCTATCGCTCTGTACGCGTAGCCACTTTCTCCAACAGACTTTCATGCTACTCTTCGTCTCGCGTCTTGCGTCGATGAGGCGGACGAACTTTCTCCTCGTTCGCGCAGGCCTTGACTAATGCCCAGCAAACGCAGTGGATCGCGATTACTGATGATACGAGCGTGGCTCATTCGATGAACCGCGCGTGATGTAGTATTTCGTACTCTGGTGGTAAATCCGGGGTCTCTGGTCGTGGAGTAGAGTTTGAAAGTCAACAAGTCGACTTTGGGACAGTCTGCTTACGAAGTCGGGGACGGCAACACCCGTAGTCGCAAGTCTAGTGTTACCAAATCTGTCGACAGACTCCAGAAACGGTAATGTAGCGTGCCCAGTTAGCAGTACGGAACGGAAGTACGTTCGTCTTAGCGGTGCCGGTAAACGGGCCGACTAGATCCAAACATGACCTTGAAAGATGGTTAAGTCCGCAGCGAACACCGATAGAAGCCAAGACGACCTCTTGCAATTTCGGACGAGTTCTACGGCAGCGGACGAATGTAGTCGAACTGTGTTGACATATCAGCTTGGCATCACGCGTCGTGCAATAGGTCATGGACTGAGTAAAGTACGTGTCTGTGTTGAGAATACCCGGATTGCCTTCCCACCCCACACATCTTCATACGACCAAGCTACTTCACAACTCTTGCAGCCATCACCCTGAAGCCATGTCGCAGCTATCTCTCGAAAACGACCTGTCGCACGCTAAACTGGATGAGATCTCAGCCTTTTGGTTTCGTCATCTCCAAGACCACGACCACATCATCAGCCCTAGCATCGAGGACTCGGCGCCATGGTTCTCACAGAATGATGCTTACGACCAGGAATGCATGTAAGTACTCAGCTTATCCTAGATACTTTCCCGCGAACAAAAGCTTACTTAGCCACAGGGATAAATTTGGCGCATTGCTCGAACTCATTCAGGTCGTAGAACCAAACGGAGCGGAAATCATAGCAGCAGCAAAGCCATGCAAGCCTATGCACTGGATCAGTCTGATCATATTGCTTGACCAACTCCCAAGAAACTGCTTCCGAGGTGCTCAAGCTCGTGTAGCCTTCACCGTTTTCGACAGTCTGGCTTTGGAAGTGGCTTCCAAAGCGATTGACTCCGGTGCCCCCATGGATTCAGAAGTTCGCTTCCGACTGGCATACAGATTCTGGTTTTACATGCCGATGGAACATTGCGAGAGCCTGGCAGTAGCAGAATCGTTACACAAAGCACACTTTGACATGTTCCGTGACTATGAGAGGCTGTTAGAGAGGGATGTCGAGGGATGGGACGGTAAATTCGCCCAGTACCGCGACGTGCTTCTCAAACGAAGGAGCGATTTTGGGAAGCTGAAGGGTGTTATTACTAGCATCTGTGAAAGCAAGCTGGACGCACTTCGTCGGTTTGGGCGCTTCCCGCAGCGGAACGAGGTGTTGGGTCGCACTTCTACAGCCGAGGAGCTGCAGTTCTTGGACGGAAAGTGATTGTCGAAGATGGATGACGGTGTCGGATTCAATCACTATAAAGAAAGCCTACTGGAATGCTACCCAGTGTTATTCATCTGTGCCATCAACTCTGCATGAAGTCTTACGTCGTGATCATAAACATCGTAGAGCAGTATTTGCATATGTTTCACGCATGCCAAGCGATTGAGAACCGAAGTTTGATGTTGACAGCGCCACGCCATAGATTTATCGACGAAAGGAACAGAAATAGCATCAGTGTTCCACTCATCCGATCCGGCAAGTTGCTATCTATGTAGAATGACAGCTTTGCTCACTGCTTGACGCTGACAGTCGACAAAAACATGAGGACTCGATGGAAATGTCAGCGGAAGCCACGGCAATGTCACGCTGGAGGCGTATGCTCTTGGCCTTTTCCTGCTTTCCATTCCGCATGAAACATTCATAAAGACCATGTAGTCCCCAAACGTTGTTGATGCGCGCTTTCCGACGAGGCTGGCTATCACTGTATCCCAAGTCTTCTAGATAAAGCAGTTCGGCTTCCTCAGACTGGCCTTGCTCCAGAAGGAGTGCGCTCAGAGCGTGGCGAACGGGTTGCATCCAGAGTGGCGGATCAGCGTAGGCGAGGTTATCCTCCAACTCAATGCCGTGTCGTAAGACGGAGAATGCCTGAGAGTGATTACCCTTGCGATACTCCAACTCGCCCTCCAGCATGGCCGACGCTACAGCTAGAATGGGTTCTGCTGGAGAGGAGGGACTGTACATACGGTCCTCCGGTACGGACTGACGGGTCTTTTCGAAAGCGTCTCTTGCCTGGCTTGCCTCATCTATCCTCCCAAGTACTGCGAAAGCAATCCCTTTGGCATAATGGATTGTCGCTTTGTAGACGCAGAGTAAAACCGGATCTACCGGCTCCGGGAGCTCGAGAATCTCCTCCCAGCGACCAAATCTAATCAACACGTGAGGCAGCGTTACAAGTTGCCACTCGGTCCAGTCTACCATTCGTGGCGTTTTGATCGACATGAACTCCAGAGTCAATACTTCAGACATCCGTGTCGCAGCATAGAGAGCGTCCCGAGACCGACCAGACATCATGGCAGAGTAGGCCATAGCGTGGATGTTATGCGATCGATACGCGTTGTAGATGAGAGCTGCTTTGGCCCCACTCCCGAAGTATTTGTCGTCCGCACGTATAGCGTCAAAGTTCGAATCGACAGAGCGACGGTAGTCGCCACAGGCTGTGTCGATGTGTGTGGCCATGTGTTGCATGTGAGAGCCATCAGGTACAAGTCGTCGCAGACTGTCAGCCGCGGGCAAAGCCACTTCTGGGAAAGGCGACATCTCCATCATGTGGATGTACAGATGACACAGACCCGGGTGTTTGAGACCATCGGAACGTGCCAAGCCCCTCTCCAGAGCGGCTCTTGCCTCGTCCACATCTGTGCCTGTAGTCTTCCCGGTGTTGAGGTCCCAGAGCTGACGCGGACGAGTGCACATGACGGCATCGGCGAATAGTGCGACCACGTCGAGATCCTCCCCGTACTCTTCGTAGACCGAGCGCATAGCTTTTGCATAGGCATAATTGAACGCCGATAGGTCGTCTGGAACATCTGTGTTACTCTTCGGGAAGCGAGCGTTGAGGGCCGTGATGAGGGCTTTCTCCACAGGCGATGCAGTGGCCGCGACGTTATTGGCTTGCAACAAAGCGCTCAGTATCTTTTCGATGGACTTTGTGCGATCTTCCGGTGTGAACATGCGCCATGACTTGTTGTAGTTCGGGCCAACAGCGTAAGCAGTACCCCAGTGGGCTAATGCGCAACTCGCATCATGTGCAGTCGCCGCCTCAAAACACTGCATGGCTGCTTCATGGTTGAATGAGTAGCACCATACGAGACCACGGGCGAACCACGCTTGCGCTTCGTGAGATGTGGTTTGAGCATCTCGTCTGTATTCCCCTAGGTCGTAATATGGGGCTTCATCGTTCGAGGCATGGTTATTCCTGTTCTGGTTAACAATGGCAGCTAAATATGGACAAGAGAGGCTTACTTCATTGCTTGATATAGTAGTAGAAGTTGCAGTAGGGTCGAATCCGGAAGCCTGGGATTGATGTCGCTTTTGATCAGTTGCCGGTCGATAGCTATCACTTTCTCCGTAGGAGCGCGCTCTCTTTACCGTTTCGTGTTTGGCGCACAAATGAAAAACCACACCTTTGATATAGTCTGTATTATCGTTGGCCTTCGCCGATGTTGGCGCTTGTGCCGAGGTCTAGCTTGCTTTAGTCGGCGTTTACCTAACAGGCCCGTGGACATCTCGGGGACTCAAACCCCGCCCTACTGCGGTACGTCTTCCGCCCGAGATAGCACCTTGATTTCGTGGCTGGAATTAATGACGTAGGCGATTTCCAGGTGTCAGCCAGACGGGACCGCGAGAGATGCGACGGAACGGGAGTATGGCACCTGCCGTCCCGTCGCACGACTAGCGTACCGGACTTATTGTGGCACTCTTAACTTGAGGCTGACTGAGTTACGACCGAAAGCGCGAAGCTGTTGATGCCATGCTTTGCAATCCGGACGAATCTAGGATGATTAGGTATCTGCGCACGTTTGGTTGACTTCACTTAGTTTCCGATGTCGAGATGATGTATATAGGTATCGCCACAGCCTGCTTCTCAGAACCAGAAAAGACCTCATCGAGCCACCAGAATAACAGAATCCCCTACACCACCACCACGCTATCAAACCATACCCTCCATAAGATCGACACAAAGCACACCAGTCATGTCCAGCAAGATCACGAATGTCGCAATTGCAGGCGTAAGTTTATAGCTACGAGCACGAGGAGAAGATGGTCTACTGACATGAGACAGGCGACCGGCAGTCTTGGATCTGAAGTATTGAAGGGTCTTCTTGAAGCCAAATTCACTGTTACCGTTATTTCTCGGAAGGAGGGGCAGAAGTTTCCTGCTGGCGTGTCAGTCAAGGTCGTTGACACTGACTCAGCCGCGGCAATTGCCGAAGCTCTTCGCGGTCACGATGCTATCGTGGATACGACATCTGGTCCCGATCCGACCCTCCAGGGACGAATCATCGAAGCTGCTGTCTCCGCGGGAGTCTATCGTATAGTAATGGGCGAGTTCAGCGTTGACCCTGAGGACCCCGTAGCGAGATCGCCGCTCTTTCACCACGGGAAAAACCAGGCTTACCAGCACATCAAGGACCTGGCCGCGAAAGGCAAGATCACATACACTACCATATCCAATGGAGCTTTCCTTGATTGGAACCTGCGGACTGGGTTCATCAACATCGACATTCGCAGCAAGAAGGTTCATTACATGAACGATGGAATGATTCCGATGGCTTGGACGATGCTTTCTTCAATCAGTACTGCCGTCGCCAACGTACTAAAGAAGGCTGAGGAGACCGAGAACCGCTCCTTCTACATCTCGAGCGTGATCAAGAGTCAAAAGCAGATGGTAGCACTAGCGAAGGAGACCCTGGGCAGCGATGGCTGGGAGGAGTCGAGCCAAGACATGGACCAAAGACTCAAGGCCGCGACTGAGGCTATGATGGCGGGAAAGATCGACATGGAGGTCATCGGTGATATGATTCGATGGTCTGCTGGCACAGTCCCTGCGCTACGCTGGGAGCAGTTGGATGACAACAAGCTGTTGGGAGTGGAACGAATGAACGACGATCAAGTACGCAGGCTCATTCGAGACATCGCCTCGGAAAGTAAGTAGTCGTCTAAGCCGATGCCGGTGAATATGGAGATTAGTGATCGACCTGTAGACTTGTAAAATGCATGATCACGAGCGAACGCTTCATACGTGCATTTCTGATGAAGTTCGCGCTACAGTATGTGTGCAGAATGTTGATAAGTAACGATCATTCCAGCGCCGAACGCAGATGCCATGACCAAGGTATCGCCAATGACCATCATCCCCTTGAAGACGAGTTTGAACAGGATCGATTCGCTCGCCTAAGACGATCATTCTCTGTTCCGACAGCGAATGCATAATCACAATCTCGCGAAGTCAAGAACCGTCCGATATCGGGTGATTCCGCAGAGTCACTGGTATGTGAAACGGACCATCATTAGCCTAGATGAGCGGGTTCACGGCGATTACCGCGTTTCCTGACAGGACTCCTCGTGCATGCGGGTTGCTCGAGCACTGGAAAGAGCGCAAAAGTCTTCATGATTCGGAAATCCGGATCATGTATCCTGATGGAGTCGTTATATGGACATCGGTGTCTTAACAAGTAGTGATCTATAGAAGCTTGATGGTCCTGCATGTAATGTGTTTTGATTTGACCATGGCAATCATGGCCCATATCAACGCTTTGCATGAACGGGGAGGCTAGGGTACTGACTTGTGAGCTCATCGAGTGACCCTTTGAGATGTACAAGTGCCTTTGTGTATGATGAGTGGCTATAACGTTTGCCATATTTGCGCCGTAGGCTATCATTCTTGGACATGTACCAAGGCCCCAGACCCGACGGGTATTTTGTCGATGCGTATGATCGTGCGATGCGTGCTGATTTGGCTGGATTCGCGAAAGCCTTCCCGAACTTATCCGTACAGTGGCTGGGGGGTTTGTCGACCGTTTCCAATACTGGACGGGACATTATGAGACTATGCGATGGATAGGGGCCACTCGCCCTGATGCACATTCCCAGTCCGCAGCGGACATGGATGGATATGCAGCCCCGACGATGGTGAGTCCCTCTGCAGCTTGCCCTGGCATCGGGCACGTATTGTAGTGATGTGTCAAGGGAGAAGGCGCGACTTTGAAGGCAAACTCGAAGAAGCGAAGTGCATGGTCGTGACGCGCATGTGGGGCCGGACGGAAGGCCTCAGGCCTCGAAAACAACGGGGGCTTGGCGTGACAGGCGCTAGCTCAACTCGCTATGGGCGGCTTCCAAGTTTCCTTCATCCTGCACGATCTTAACAGTACCTGCAGCAGAGGAGCGTGGGCGAGCTCTTTTACGCGACTAGCTTCATAGTAGGCTTCGGCAATTCCAGTATATCTCATCTCTATATGCGGTCGGTACATCTCGGCTACCTCTTCATGCGCCCATCGCCATGGGTCTCGTCAATGCCCAAGGCATGAAACATTGCACGTCGCTTGTGCGTTCTGGACAGCCTCATCCCCACCCACTGAGGCAGCAAACGCTTGCCTGCACACGGTCGCGTTCGCGCATCGTCTCCACTTCGCGATGAGTTCCCAGCCATGTCGATCTGCCGAATCTGGTACGTCAGGTTTCAGGTTTTCGTTCTGCATTGACGCTCGAACGTTCTGAGTCTCGGATGAAGCCTCAGGCCCTTCCCGCTCCTTTACAGCTGCACGCATTTGAGTAATGTACCTTGATCTCGACCACGCGACGGAGCCTTATCAACGGCAATTATCAATTGATCAAGATACCCTAGTAGCGCCATTAGAAATGTTTGTGGGTAGAATTCACATCGAGCGAATGGGATCAAGGTAAACGATCAGGCCTCACGTCGCCTCCAAAGATTAAGGACATACGGTTACATCACATCTGTGCCCGGCCCGTTTTCGTAACGGCTTTTGAATCTGCTAGCCATGGGTCTGTCTGTACATGGGAAGAAGACAGGGTAAAAGGTGTGATCGTCATCTAATGTGGGTTAAGAATGGAGTTATCGTCTTCTCCAGCTTCGTTGGTGATCACGTCGATCGTTCACCATTGAGAGCTGGACTCTGACTCTGTCGTTACCTTCATATCTAGTGGCGCAGGCTTTCGTCCATTCGTCGTTGTTCTCCTTCTACTTCTTCGTCTTGGGTTACTTCCACTCGCGTCACTCATTTCGCAATCCACAGCCTTTCAACACCAACAGATAGGAGGCTTTCACAATCATGGCGCAGGTTACGCCCCGTTCGATACTGGCACTTCAGCTTCCAGACCCTCGATTCAGCGTTGACTTTGCGAACTACGCACTCGACCCCAAAGCATATGCTACAACCAAAAAGTACATGCAGGACTTGTTCCCCGGTCAGAACAAGCCGTTACCACCACCAAAGGCTGCATCATCGCGTCATGGCAATGTGAACGCAAAGCCTCGACGCGTCATGGCAAAAGAGCCGACACCTTCCTCAGCGGCATCGCAAAGTCTTGACGACAAGTGGGATGCGCACACAATAGAGTGTATGATAATGCTCGACGAATCACTCGTCGACGAATCGGATCGATCTTCAGCCTTATCGAACTCAACAGCAGAGTCTTACGCCACCAACGTTACTTCCACCAGCGCTTTGGGTAGTACAGCGCCTACAACAAAAGCTACCAGCGGTCTCCCAGGGTCGACGCGTTCCTTTCTTCAACTTCCCCAGGCAATAGTCAATCACATATTGTCATACGTTTTCGCTGAAGAACGCGCGGTCTCCATCACACCATACCAGTCGCGTATCACACCCCAGCCACGACGCCGGCACCGCCATGGCCCGAGCACCATCGACATCCGATCTTTCATGATGCATCCGGCACTGATGGTGTCTAAGCAAGCCCGCGAGCTCGGACTAGACATCCTCTATCGCGACAGCCTCTTTCTCATTGATCTGTCTGACATCGGTGGTGCCAGCGTCGGTGCCGAGAAGGACATTGGCAAGTACTGGGGATGCTGGACGAGCAGTACGCCACCTCACATGGTCAAGTCGGCACTCTCCCGTGCTGCGAACATCCGTATCCAGCTCCCAGTCCCTAGCGCAGAAGCTACAGTTGTACGCAGCGCAACTAAGAGGAAGAAGGATGCACAGGAAGACACTTCCATCGTGATCGATTCTCTACGCACAGTGACAACCCTCATTACTGGTCAGGACAGTACCCCAACTCAACCAACAGAACGCAGTCGCTCGGCAAGTCCAGCGGGGCCGAAGATCCTCCGTCGCAAGCTCAGCTTCCGATCTGCGAAGCGTCCTGACTCATTGGAGTTTGTTTGCCGCGGAGACTCACCTCCACCCCAACCGAGAGAACCCTTAAGCACGCTAGAGGTTGTACTCGTGAAGGCTAATACAGACGCCGAAGTGCACAGCCAAACGCTGGACATGGTAGCAATATGCAGTAGCATTCCAGTCTCCGGAGCTCTAGAGTATCATCTTGAGCTTGACGCGATGAGGAGGCTGTGGGCTAAGCGTGACAATGGACAATGGCGAGGAAGTGAGCCAGATGGTCACAAACTCCTGCATGGTATGTCGCAGTCTACTCCCATCACCTCGACCCAACACTGACTTTTAACAGATCTGAGGGCTCTAGGACATTCAGCGACGAAAGCAGAAGTATCACGACCTCGTGAACAGCCCAGACAGACGCACGACCAGCCTACTGCACGTGCAGATGTACTCCATAGAGATAGGGCACGCCCTGCCCAGCAACCAACCAGCGGCAGACCCAGCTTAGAGGGGCACCTTCAGCAACGAGGTATTCCGAAAACACGGCCTGCTAAAAATGGCCTCGTCGCAAGGAAGATCAAAGAGATGGAGAGCCTTTCCAAGATCAAACTGTTGAAGGGCAACAAGCAACCACCGACGGTTGAGGAGCTTCAACAGATCGCCTCCGACATCAGGAGAGGCGTCTACTAAAAAGTTCATCGCGGCCTGGGGCCGACAGAGCCCGGCGCTCAATCATGTCATGTACTTAATTTTCTTCTGTCATATCTAAGTTTAATGTCTATAGTCTATCCACGCTCAAACATGTCCATAACTTCAGGTGTGCTTGGTCGACTAGGCCTTTCCGTCCGAAAATTGGACAACAGCCCACTTGCCACTCCAAGCCCAGTTTCTCGCCCCACTGTCTCCGCCGCCCCCCTCTGATGCTTTTATGCGCTCGTCTTCTCCGTCCTTTAATCCGACGACGACGTCGGCTTTGCACGTGCGGAGCGCGAGGACTCGTAGACCTGAGCCAGGGCCCATTGGTCCAATGGCTTCGGTGAATGGTGTGGTAGGAGACCAAGCAGCCTAGTGTTGGTCAGTAATGCGAGGAACAAATGTGGAAGAGGGCACTCACATCAGCGGTTAGCTTGCGATAGTTGAGATCGCCCTTGAAGATGACGAGCTCACTTTCCTTGAGATCCTCGTACAAGTCCGGCTCGCTCTTGGGAAGTCGCCAGTAGCTGCCGCCCGCAGTCCAGAAGTCGTTTGGTCGCATCATCAATTGGCCTTCTGCGTGGAGACCACTCCAATGCTGGAAGAGGAATTGCAGATTCGCGCTCTCTGTCTCAGACAGCGGTACGGACTGCTTGCCAGCGTGCTTCTCGTCTTCCGATAGCGCGCTGTAGAAGCTCTGTGGGTCGGCTAGTGCCATGAGGAGTGCACCGAAATCGGCTGGCAGAACGTCTGAAACGAACCATGGAATGTTCTTGGGGTGGAACACGACGTTCGTCGCTAGGCCAGAAGCGATGAGATATCCAGCGAGAATAAGGTCGACGAAGAGCTCGAAGCCAGCGTTGTCAAGCACAATGTCAACGCGACGTTCCTTCTTGCCCTCCTTCTGAGCCCGCGTGAGAACCTCGAACGCCTTGTCTAGGTCGTTGACCAGGATGTTCTTCTCGGAGTTCTTGCGCGCCTCAGAGCCCTGCAACTTCTGGATATCCTCGTATGACAGGTTTGTCAACAAGGACAGATCCGTCGCATTGCCCCAGAGACAGATCTCGCACATCTCGGTGAACAGAACCTTCTCTGCAGCCTCGAGCTGCTCCTGCGACTCTGCACCCTTGATTGTCTTCTTCTGTTCGAGCTCGGTGACAATGTCTTTGTAGCGTGCGGCGAGTTCGATGACGGCGGGGCGAGAGGATTTGAAGGTTTCCATCTTCTGGCGAGCGAAGATGTCGTACGAGCGCCATTTGGTGGTCTGCTTAAAGATGCTTGCGATGCGTCTGCCTATGGCCATTAGCACGCACCATTGAGCGACTCAGGCCTACATACCTGTACAGATAGCACTCGGCGTATAGCCAAGACACATTGTGCCACTTGGGGTTGCCTCTCGCCGCTAATTCCTTGTTGTATGCATCGACATCGCGTTCGCCATCATCGGGGATCGGAGTGAGCTCGCGGTCGTGCTGGAGCTCGTATTTCAGCTTGGCAAGCTCTGCAACGACCTGTTTGCCTTCTGTGATGGCCGTCTCGTCTTTGGTGTCGTGCAGGGAGCGGTGCACGTCGTCAATGCCTTGGGTGATGATGATGGGCCATCGCGAGCGCGCCGAAGTGTGGGCAAACGACGTCGCGTCGTTGGTGCTGTACTGCGCTGGTGCTGATTAGTCATGGATCAGCTTGTATAGGCGCGCATATACTCACGTGCTGAGAAAGTGTCGTACTCCATGTTGCTGCTCAGTTGTGGTGGGTTACAAGGTTGGTGAGGCGCCCAGTCACGACTTTCAACATGACGACGTTTGCAGGGGTCCGGGAGCGAAAACGTCGCCAAGCATTCCGGCTACCTCTCCACGTGCTCGACCGTTATCCCTACTACAGCACCTCCCACCAGGTGTAAGCACACCAACACCGTCTCCTTCATGTCCATGACCATAGTTTTCAACTCCAGCACAGTATCCATGCAATGCTTTTGAATATGCGTCCACTATCACCGGATAACTGACAAACTACAATTCCCGACGACTGAGTGGAGTGCATGGTCGCTGATGGGAGCGAGCGGTGCGGACCTGAACCATGCAAATGCTAAGGTACATCACGCATGAAATTTGGACAGTATTTGGAAGCCATCGCATTCCAAGTGAGGCTCCGGGGTTGGGACGCAGGGTCCGCGAAATCTCGACGAATCGGACGTGTGGAGTGACATGCCTGCTAAACATGACGTGTTTTCCCAGGCACTCTTGTGTCGCCGCTACCTGCGCGTCTATAAACGGTATTCCGAAGTTACCTTTGCAGGAACGTAATGCCTGTTTGGTAGCAGCTCGATACGATTTCACTTTCACATCTCGACGCACTTCGTACGCATCCGCCTGCGCTAGCTCATGAAAATCTACCGCTCAATCCTCAGCATCGGTGTTCGCAGCACCATCACCTCCAGACCTCTGCGCACCTCCCTTTCATTCGCACGTACAATGGCGACGATACCGAACGGAGATCTGAACAATACCTCGGCCGAACGTGCACGAACTGAACTCGACATTGATCCCGCGTATCAAGGTCGCTCATTGGCGATACCACCTTCTGAAGACGATGTGGAAATTCGAAAGGCTTACCGGCCATTCATACTTGAGGGGAAAGATGCTGAGGACGATTGGGTGGCTCAATTAGAACTCAGCACTGCACTGAAGATGGTGGACACACAATTGCTCCAACGCGGAGATGAGAGGCTTAAGGTGGTAGTCCTGCACGGAAGCATGCGATCAAGGTACGAATTTGTCAGCAAGATGTCTCATGGGTGCTGTCAGGGAAAAACACTGACACAGGGCAGATCTTACTCGCGCTTGCTGTCGTACGAGGCGAGTCGAATACTTTTCCGCCTTGGCTGCGACGTTCGCATGTACGACCCCACTGGCCTACCTGTCAAGGACGATGTACAACACACACATCCCAAAGTGCAAGAGTTACGCGAACTGAGTAAGTGGAGCGATGGGCATATATGGATATGTCCTGAGCAGCATGGGACTCTCGTAAGTTGACGTCCTGAAACTCCACATGCTTGGTGAATCTCATACTGATAGACTTCTTCTTTCAGACGGCCGTTTTCAAGAACCAGATCGATTGGATACCACTCTCCACCGGCTCTGTTCGTCCGACCCAGGGCCGTACCCTCGGAATCGCACAAGTGAACGGCGGTTCGCAGTCCTTCAACACGGTCAACGCCCTGCGAATACTTGGTCGATGGATGCGCATGTTCGTCATACCGAACCAGAGCTCCATACCCATGGCATATAAGCAGTTCACAGAGGAGGATGCCGGCAGCAGGCTGATGCCTAGCGGAAACAGGGATCGACTTGTCGACTGCATGGAGGAGTTCGTCAAATACACCATTGTGATGCGCCCTCATTTCGATCTCTTCGGCGACAGGTTCAGTGAGAGAGAAGAGAAGCGGGCGAAACAAGCAAAGGAAGCTAATAAGCCTGCCCCAGACACGCAGCATGCGGCCTTGTCAACCAACGCGGGGCCTTCGAATTGATCCGAACCTCATTTGGATAGAAAAATAGCATTGCTCCAAGAAGAGGAGTATGGCATACAGTGTGGTAGTATAGCGCAGGTTCTCAACGTATCAAGAGCTCTCAACCGATTCTGGACTAGTGCTGTCGATCATCCGTGAGTGGTGACACCCCGCAAATGCAAGTGACATATCTCCTACGCGCATATATAGTGGCGTCGGCTGGAGCACAAGGTACCATGCTCCTAGTCGATTGCCGCAATGATGATGAAACAACACAGCAGCCCCGGACTGCACAGCGAGGTGTCACCGCCACTGACGCTCAATGAGTTAATCGTAGGAGAGCACACTACCAATGCAGAGCATACGCCCCCCGATGGCGGCTACGGCTGGGTCTGTGTAGCAGCGTGCTTTACTATCAATTGCTTTACATGGGGTACCGTATCAGTGAGTCAAGGTCGCTTATTCGGAAGATACTTCCTCTCCACCGTGCATCATGTTGACAACCTTCAGGCCTATGGCATCTATCTATCGCACTACCTAGCCGACGACATCTTCCCCGAAGCCTCTACCTGGGATTATGCGTTTATCGGCGGCTTCAACTTTGCCATTGCCATGCTCGTGGCACCCTTCGTGACAGTCTTCTGTCGCAAATTCGGAACCCATGTTGTCATGTGCTGCGGCCTGGTCTTGCAGCTCGGCGGCTTCATCGCTGCCTCATTCGCAACTCGAATTTGGCAGCTTCACCTCTCGCAGGGCGTTCTAATCGGTTGCGGAATTGGCTTCTTATACATTCCCTGCCTTCCAGTCCTGTCGCAATGGTTTGATCGGAAACGAAGCCTGGCCAACGGTATTAGTGCAGCAGGATCTGGTGTCGGCGGCGCAGCTTTCACTTGGGGCACCGAGGCCATCATCCAAAGATTCAGCATTAGTTGGGCGCTGCGCATCACGGGCATCATCGCCTTCGTAGCCAATCTCACGGCGACGGTCTTCATACGCGACAGGAACAAGGCCATTCGGCCATCCCAACTAGGCTTCGATACCAAACTTCTGCGCCGCTACGAAGTAATATTGCTGCTTGCGTGGGTCTTCATCAGCATGCTGGGTTACATCGTCCTCCTCTTCTCACTCTCCGATTTCGCACTATCAATAAGCCTCTCGCGGTCCCAAGCTACAGATATAATCGGTCTCCTGAATGTCGGAACTGCGGTCGGGCGTCCAATCATCGGAATACTGAGTGATCGATGGAGCAGGATAGATACGGCAGGAGCATTGACCTTGCTGTGCGGTGTCTCATGCTTTGCATTCTGGCTGCCTGCTACGTCCTACGCACTAACGGTATTCTTTGCCATCCTCTGCGGCGCGATCGTTGGTGTATTCTGGATGGTAAGTGGAGATCGCAACCGAGATGAACTTCAAACAGCTCCACTGACCACTTACCCCAACCAGACCATTGGCCCGCTTTGCGTCGAAGTCGCAGGCATCAAGAACCTGCAGTCGTTGCTCTCCCTATCCTGGGCAGCAGTCATCATCCCAGCAACAGGTATGCGCCTCGTTCTTAAGGTCGAGAGGAGCCTTAACTAACTGAAGCAGTTTCCGAGGGAATCGCACTCAAGCTCAGACGGTCTTCATCCTCCCGTGAGTATCTTTATACTCAGATCTTTGCAGGTCTTTCATATGTAGTGGCTAGTGGATTCATGTTTCAGCTACGGAGGGTGAAACGTCGCCAAAATGCCCTCGACCGATAGCATGCATGCTTAGATCAACGCTCATGCAATCTCTGCAAGAACCTCCAACAAGACATGATTTTGTATGCGACAACCTTCCAACGGAGACGTGCTGAATCGGTAGCCCGCCCTTAGCTTCTTGTCCAGATATTCTGAGCTGTGGCCGTCGGGGTTTTGTGCAAGCACGAGGGAGAAAGCGGTTGTACAAAGCGTCGTCGAACCTGAAAGTTGCGCTGGTAGTCCGTTCGATGCTGGCGAAAAGTCAGTCGAGTTTTCCTGAATCGGGCTCAATAAACTTAGACCTCCATTGGTGTGTGCTAGAGGAGTCATGATAGCAGGCATATCATGCGATTCCCATGGTGGCGACGCGTCGATCGCATACGAATCTACTAGGTTCAGTTGCATATTCGCATTCTGTATGTCTATCTCCGCGCCGAATGGTGAATAAAGCTCATGTGCTTGCTTTTGGCAGGGGACAATAGAGCTTGTGTCCAACTAGC
>Ga0265797_10007537_pt1 | contig 14841 bp, 7 predicted proteins | sample P2T30metagenome_FD_192433 | JGI IMG/M metagenome (GOLD analysis project Ga0265797, IMG submission 192433) | Plant litter microbial communities from East Loma Ridge, Irvine, California - P2 T30 | ecosystem: Environmental > Terrestrial > Plant litter > Unclassified | place: USA: California... | reverse complement strand
ATGCATTTCACAAAAATCCACGTAGCAAGCAACATCCTCGTACTAGTGCTTGCGCACTATTCCTTGAGTTCACGCTGGTACCTCAACAGTGAACAGAGTCAATGCCAACCTTGTACACATCAATGTACATGTAATCAATGATGCATCGCAAACAGCACCAATCCTGAAACCCATATCGACCAAAAATACCATGACCCTACTCATCAACAACGAAAAAAAAATCTACCTCAAACCGGAGTCCCAACCTAATCACGACCGCCCGGATAAACACAAAAATATCTCTATTTTCTTCCTCAAAAAGCCCTCCTTGCTCGTGTTTTACAAGCTGAAGTCTCCGACCCTGAATAATGACGCGGAGCTTGCACCACAAGACGGCCTTTCGGCTGTGAAGTCCCGGTACCTGCCAAGGGAGTAGCAGGCACCCATGTCTGTGGCGCGCCGCGAACAGGCACGGCATGTGGCGTGAGCTGGTTTCGTGCAGAAAACTCTTGGATGCGGGACGAGAAATCTTGGTTGGGAAGTTCGAAAATGATGCCTGCCAGCTTCCTTGTCGCATCCGCGTGCGTCGGGAAGCTAGGGTGGTATTTTTCGCTCGCTCGCTACTGTAAGTCGTGTGTAACTTGTGCCACGTCGCTTGTGAAGCACACCGCACGGTCTGCTGCGCGCACAGCCACCAGTCACAACTGCCGTGCTTCTGGACATGTCACGCCTTTTTCCTACTCGTACTCGATACATACACCCTCCTCGAGGCCTCGTGGTGCCACCCACGGCGCACATGGACTGTTGCAGGTACCCGTGTTGAATACGTACTTTGAGTAAATATAGAGTAGGTGTAAATTTAGCGTGTGAGAGCTCAGGCGACATGGATTGGTGGGTTTCAAGATACGTGAACGTTCCACCTTTCTCTACAACGATGAGCTTGGCGCGCGCCAAAAGTAGACATACTTCGCAAACCTGCTACAGGGGCTACCAGGCTTTCGAAGCGGCACAGAAAGAACGAGAAAAGACTAATGTATGGGTAAAATTGCATCACGTTGCTTTATTGTGTGGCGTCTTGAGTTCAAGGCAAGAGGTCGGCTCGACGGCGAGGACGGAAATACAGGCGGCCTTGAAAGCTTGGTTCAGGGCAGCTGAAGGTTGAAAATTTTGCCTTCCACAGGGTGCAGTAGTATGGTAATGCGTTCGTTAAGGCCGAGGGATGCGCGGTCGTCCGACCTTGTCCTCAACTGCGTTTGCAGCGCCTTGGTATACATGAAAAGGCGAGTCCATGCTCAAGCAAAATAGTGCTCGCTGACGCTCGTGCGTTCTGCACAGCAGCGAACCACGCACTTTAACCAAAGCTGACACGGTCTAGGCGGGCGAACAGGATCCATGCTTTTTGGCGTTGCGTTACTCCTACCTGGCTCCGCTGTGGATATTCACACGTAGACTAGGGAGTTAGCACGATCGCAGGTGTTAGCGCTCTGGAGAAAAAGTAGTGGTAATTAATCAAATACAGTACGCGGCAGATCCCCCATCGAGCCAGGCATCGAGCGCTACCGGCCGTTGTCGTAGTGGAGCGTTTGCGGAAACCATAGCCTTGGGACCGAGCACCAAGGCGGGCTTGCGGCCGGGCGGCTAGTGCCCTGCGGTGCGATGGATGCGAGGTCGCCAGAGCTGTGGACTCTTTCACGTGGAGACGAATATCGTTCGATGGCACCATAACAAATTTTTGTTGAGAACGAATTGCTGTATGGAGACGCGAGATTATTGTAAGCGAGGCGACGACGCGGATGGCGTGTTCGTCCCATTTGAGCAAGCGCATCAGCTGAAAAGATGGAATTGCCATGAGTTTCGCATGTGGAAATGAGAATCAAACGTTACACTTGTGAGCGGAAAGCGTTGTGCTTAGCCCTAAAAACCGCAGGCGGATTTGTCAAGCAAGACGCAGTAGCTCAGCTTTCAGCTGGCATGTTATTACAATTAATCGCCCTACAGTAGTCCAGAACTTCTCGAACTTCGACTGCGCCCAAAGGAACACGGATGGCCGCTTTTCGGAGTCCACCGGGCGCCTGACAGAAGGATAGCCATATTCATCAAAAGCCGAAAATCATCAATGTGCCCTGCCGTGTAGTAGACCAAGATGTAAGGCACGCTCTAGCCTAGGAACCGTAGCCCGGAATGCAGTCCACGAACACACGCGCGTCCAAGATCTTCGTCACAACCTGCCGCTTCACTCCACCATAGCTCGAATGAAGTCATTCCAACTGTCGCCGAAACCTTCATAGTACTTGCTTCGTCGATCCGTGACGAAAATGTACTCTGCACGCGGCCGCAGCTCGCGCACGAGGGCTTTGACTTGGTTCCGAGGAACTGAATGCAGGATGTACGAGGCTCCCTTACGATCGTAGACGTCAAGCGCCTTGCGCTCGTTCACACCGCACGAGCGGTAGCGGGCGTAGCTCTCCTCGAACACGGCAGTGATTTCTGGGCGCGTCTCTGTGAGTTCCTTGTCCGGGATCGTGCCTGGGTTGTGAATGATCTTGTAATATGGTTGTTAGCTGCATGTATCGTTTGCCGCCGGCTAAAGCATTAGATTGCATATTACGGGACTTACAAGTTTTTGGCCCAGGATACCGGGCGCTTCCTTGATTTTGGCGCTCACGGTATTGAGGTACTTTCCAATGTCGGCGGTGTACTCGTTCGGCGATTCGTCCAGGAAGATGCCCTCGACGTAGATGCCGTCGCTCTCGTGGTTCTTCGACCAGCCGGAGTAGATCGCCACGTCTTCCAGAACCTTTTCGACAGATCGTTTGCAGTAATCTATCCGTACATAGCCGACTGTGGTTACGTTGGCCCTCGCATTGAACAGCGGCAGCTCGCGCGAGTAGCTTGCATCGGGCGCAGGAGGCTCGCCAGGGCCGCTGTTGGGGTTGATTACAATAACGAAATGCAGGTCTGGGTTGTTGTCGATGCTGCAAGGTGGCGGAAGTTTGTGTTAATTAACGATCATGAACATATAGCGGTGGCGAAATTATAACTGCGGGCGGTGAGATGAGACTTACGCTTTGTGCAGCGGCTCCCATGTACTCTCATCTAGCGGGTACATGTACAAGGGCACAATGGCGGTGGAATTGGGCGGCATTTCAATGGCTGATGGCGGTCGCGATACGTTTGGCGTCAGACCGGGAGTTCCTCCTGGAGTTGCAGGTTTGGGGTTCTTGTTCTGGAGGATTCGCAGGAACTCTTTGAAGCGCCCCATGATTTAATGTGGGCCCCGGATGGGCTGTGTTGGCGGGCAAGGTGAGAATACGAACGCCGTCGCGGTTTTCGCGCCAGAGTCGAAGGCTGTTCAAAATATACGAGGAGACGAAGTTTGGTCTATCGCTGTTTGGCATATCTTCAGGAGGTGTAGTCTTTATCGGGGTGCGCGGCTCTCGGCTCGCCGCTGTGTCGTCCACTTCGGGCATAGCTGAAACTACAAATGGACCATGGTCTAGAACTGCACTCTAATATATTACCATTTCTTGATAATGGTACCTAGGCAGCTATATGAAATACATGATACACGTAGGAATGGTAGAAGGTCAAATGCGGTACAACGTTGCTTATCAGTCTATGATGGTCACCTTTCTCATCGCCCGAACTCTTCCGCCTCACGTTGGAACTGCTTCCGTGAATTCCTCCCACTTAGGACCAAATTGCTCGTAGTATTTCTCGTCGTTGGTTGAGACAAACAGATACTCTGCATGGTGGCTGATACTATCCAAGAACTTCTGGAGATTGGTTTTGGACGGGACAGAGTGCACCATGAAACTGTACTGAGATCTGTCTCCGGACAGAGCATTCAAGTCGCTCTCGAGCGTTTGGTAATGCTCGTAAGACTGCTCAAAGACGACAGTGATGTCAGTGGTGTCGAGATCAAGTCCTGTGTCAGGTATGACACCGGGATTATGAATGACCTGTTATACATTAGTCGTGCATTCAAAGATGTAGAGATGGCACTTACAGTCTTGTCGCCCGCAAAGCCGGACGCAGCTTTCACGGCATCATTCGCAGTACGCATGTACTCAGCGACCTCTGGTGTGAAGTCGTGAGCGGCCTCATCGAAGAAGATGCCGTGCATTTGGATGCCCTGGCTGCTGTTTGCCCAGCCGGCGTAGGTAGAGATGTCTTGAAGAACATCGCTCAGATTTCTGTTACCATAGTCGGTCCTCACGTAGCCCACAGTGCGTGTGTTAGGGTACGCATTGAGCCTCTGAATAGCTGGAAGGTAATCTGGTTTGGGCAAAGAATCATTTCCGGGTCCGCTTTCTGGGTTGACGATAATGGTGTAGTTGAGATTGGATGTTGCATTCAATCTATGGGGGTCAGTAATTTTGTATAGCCTCGTAGTTCATCGTTAGACGTACGCATCGTACAAAGGCACCCAAGATCCATTTACAGGATAGATGTAAAGCGGCAGAAGTATAGACGAGGCCAAGCCTGTTGATTTGTGTCGTCCAGATAGGATCACCGCAGTCGGGACGATAACGACAATGAGCACGACCAGCACGATAATGGCAACAATTATCCAGAAACGTCGTGAGCGTTGCTTCTGCCGGTTGGCAGCACGTCGAGGCGCCTCCATGGTTAGATGCAGCCGATGGCTTCGTCGAGGGGTAACTTCTGTGCTTCAAGGAAACGAGCCTGGTGAGCAGCTACTCAAACGCACTCGCCGGCGGCCAGTACTCTATGCCCAAGGGCCGTGGCTCACTGCGACTGGTGGCCACTCAGCTGCACGGCAAAAAGTCATTGCCACCAAGCACGCTACCCTCACCAGAGCCAGCTCAACTGCTGCTGCACAGCCATGGATGCTTCTCCAGGGGCCAGCCTTTCACGGCTGGGCCCTCGAGAAACTCGTATGTGAGGTAAGCCTCGTACTCTGGTCAACTGAAGGCCCGACCTCGGACAGCACATCCGCTTCTTCCCAAACGAGGGGCCCACGTTGTTGCAGCAGGTAGAGCTTGGCAGACGTCGCCTATTGTTAGGGCGCCCCAAAATAGCGAGGCGAGCAGCGAGACGCCCGTAGCTGTGGTTGGGCAAGTTGCAGAGTGCAGACGGGATAGAAGAGGGTTCGGTGCATCACACGCTGTAGACTCGGAGTAACGGTACCAAGATGTCGACGACGCACGAGGTTCCCGCGTGTAATCGCTGTGATCGTGTTAGCGGCGAAGCCAGGGTGCAGGGATGCACCCGTGGTGGGAAAACGGCAGAAAAATTAGTCCTCGAGTCAGGTTTAGAACCTGAATCCTTGGCGTAACAGAAGAAGAATCGCGGCGTTCTTTAGCTTTCCGCTTGGATTCCTCCCGTCTGTGCCATCAACCATGCGTTTACGGTCTGCAAGTGCGGGCACTAGTAAGCATTGTAGTACTGGTAAGCTCACCATCTGCTGGCTGTGGCAAGGGCCCTCAGGGCTAAAACCAGACCAGCGAGCCAGAGTTGCAGTACGCGAGCCAGGCGAGCGATCATGCCCGGCAGTGTGCTGCTTTGGGCCATCGAATGATGGTGCTATAGGGGCCTGGGGCCTGGGGCGCGGTGGCTGCGATGTCGAGCCCCGGTTACGTCCAGCATCGAGTCCATGATGGCCGTGCTCGTGGTTTGGGCCGACTAGCCTGCTGGGGGATCTTCTCGTCACTCAAGGTTTGTCAGATGTGCTGTGCATATTATTTGTTGGAGGCTACTGCTGCTTGATGTTGCAACTGCTAGCTGTCATTACTCGCTACTGCTTGCGCGGACTTTGTCCTTTCTTCTCTACCTTACTTACTACTACACTCATCTAATAACTTTTTGTCCTTAGCGTCATTCTTTTCTTGTACCAGTCCGCCACACAACACTTGCCATGGCGGGGGCAAAGGAGAACATCACCGGCCTCTGGGCTGTTGGCTGGAATCGCATGACCGAGAACTGGTGGAACTTGGTCGTTGCTGGCATTGGCCTTTTCGGCGTCGTCACAGGTCTTCTGTTCATCTGCTACCTCACATTCAAGAAAGTGAGGCATTACCGCCAGACGAAAGACGACCGATCCAAGCCACTACCAAAGGCAACCGCACAATACTTTGACGAGCTCAAAGCGAACACACAGCCTTTCGGACCTGTACACGATTCCTCGAAAGCTCCTGCTTCTTTCGGTGTGTTCCTTGGAAACTTCGCAAACCCACCAACAGCGAATCAGGCACGTCTTCTCACGACCTGGGATCTCATTGTACTAGACCCATCATGTCCGGGTGTCCTGGAAGGACTCTCTAACTCAGAGTGCACTGCGGCTCAGCGCGTTGGCAGGCTTGATGTTAGCGCCGTGGTCGCCTTCGACAGAAGCTCTGGCAACCACGATGATACACGAGTCCTCAGCATCCTGGACTCTACCATTGCTACCAAATGGAGGCGCCCACAAGACACGCAGTCACCTTTCACTGGAGTTTTGCTCGCAAACTGGCAGTCTGATCTCACTCCCGCAGTTTTGAACGAGCTCATGAAGTATCTCAAGGGACTCAACTTTGACATCTGGCTCGAGGCCGCCCCACCATCTTTCCTTACCGAGCAAGAATGCACGGAGATTGACTTGTCTCTCACTCGTGGAATCATTTGTCGCAACGGAACCATCATGCACGACGGCGACCGCCGCAACTACTTCCAAATGAACGACATGCGCCGAACTCAGCGTGCCCTGGCCAAGCACATGTCCCTCGGTGGCAAGACCCTCATGATGTGGGAGACAATCGACGACAAAGTCGAGCTTGCACATTCAGTCATTGCACGCAGTTTCAACTGGTGCCGTTTCAACACCACAGTCTCGTGGATTGGACCCGAAAAGGCGCTGAAGGACGCCGACGTTGCGGCTGCGAGGTCCATCAAGGGCGAACCTTTGGGTGCCATGATGTGGCTGAAGAGTAACGAAATCATGGCTGTTCACGACACTTGGAGACTGAATTTTCACATCACCGAAGAGTCAGCAGGCCACGAGGAGTCCTTCAGAACTCTTGAGGGACTGATTCCAAACCTTTCATCGAGATTGGCATTGATGTCTTCAAATGATACCGCAAGCGACCCCTTCGGCGACGCAAGCCAAGTCATGCTCAATGGCGACTTCGATGGCACTGTTCCCGCACAATCTCAGAAAGCCCCATTCTCATACTCTCCTCGAGGCGAGGATTACACTGGGCTTGGATGTTTCCAACTTGGCCTTGATGCGTCAGCGGAAGATTTCGCCGAATTGGCCGAAGGACAGCGCCGCCTCAAGGAACTCGACCTCCTCGATCGCATACAACCAGACAAGCTCCGTGAGTTTGCCGAAAAGATCCAGGTGCTGTACGAGAAGGACCGTCAGTCGTTCGAGTATTCGCCGTACGATTCGCAAGCCGTGAGGGAACTTGTTGATCAACTTACCAGCGCCTCTGGCTCCGAGCATGATATTCTCAAGGTCTACACTGGAATGCACTCTGGATTCCACCACGGCACTCATCACCAATACTGGGGCCTGCACGACGTGGATCCTGTGACTGGATCTACCGATATTTACATTTCTCTGAAGACTACCGACCGCGTTGGCACTTTGCTGCACACTTTCTTGTCAAGCAGACAGTACACTCGTGGCCAGTGTCTGATGGCTGAAATCAGTCTTGCGGAGCAGACTGAATCGCTACACTCCACTTGGGGATTGCCTGATCGTTTCGTCAAGGACATCGAAGGTCTCTCATCGACTGAACTTCTGTTGCTCTCGCAACGCCTTACATTTGCCAAGGACGAGAACATTGGCAACCTTACCCACCAGATCAAGGCGCTCTGCGAGAACCGTCTCATCGACATCCCAACTGTTCAGCAACTTAGGGCGCAAGCGACCAACCAGTACCTGCGCGATGAGATTTCTGCTGAAGACCTGGTCGCAGCACGACTTGCTTGGCACGCTGATCGTGGTTGCCAAAGGCCCAGCAAGGATGCCGCGATCTCTGTGTTCCGCGATCTTCAGGCTCGACTTTCTAGTGTCCTGATCAACGGAGAAGCCGAGCACATGACACAGATGGAGACCGTTCTCCAGGACATTATCAAGCTCGGCAAGATTGACGCGAGTGCTGATATACTTGCTCTATCGATCTTCTGTGCATTCCGCAAATTGGCAATCGAGGAAGTGTACCTGGAGATCCTAGACCGCAACCCTCTCCCGAACGCACACTCCGACCAGGCTGCCTGCTTTGCTGAGATGTTCGCACTTGGCTCTCAGTGCGAGAGCTACTTCGACATGACTTCGAACGTGATTGGCAGAATTCTGGCCGACAAGCAACAAGCCTACTATATGCAAAATCAGCCCCCGCAACGTGATGACAAGACCACTGAGGTACCGACTTCATACGCTTCCACTTTGGTGGACGAGGACCCGAACTACAGCCAGCCCAAGCTTCCTTGGTACTACCAAGTGACCTTCCTTGGAATCTTTGCAGTTCCTGCGCTGATTGATATTCTGCTCTTGACGACTGTCGGACATGGACTGTACTTGAGCACGAACTTCGCGAAGCCCCTGATCACCATGGCTACTGCAGGTCTGATGTTCGGTCTTCTCCTGGTTGGTGCCATTGGAACTTGGATTGGTAACGGTGGCAGCTACTACCTCCACTCCATGGCTTTCCCTGTCATGAACATGTTCGTCATCACTCGTTTCATCGCCGGAACTGCCGTTGGCCTCGTGGTCGGCATTGGCGGCATGATTGTAATCGGTGTCTCCAAGCCCATCCCACCAGCTGTCGACTTGGATGGCAATGCAATTCCCGTCACTTTCGCTGACAGCTTCGGCCAAGGTGGCATCTTCCTCTTCTACTTCATGACGATGTCGACATATCTGACCATGCTGGCTACCCTGGCAGTCTATCAATTCCCTGGCTTCATGTTCCAATCTGGCCGCATCAACACTGTGGCGTGTATGCCCATTCTTTTACTGTCGCCCATCATTACGATCTTTGTCCCTGACCACGACATCGTGGTCTACCCTATTGTCCTGAGCTGTTTCCTTGTTGCTCTGCTGGCCAGCGCCCGGAACGTCTTCTATAAGTGGGGCTCATGGTACCTCCACGTGAAGCTTTACTCGGATACCGACATCGTCAACTGGTACACAGAAACAACACCTGTCGAGGAGCTTCCCAAAGGCGTGACCGATCTCGGCCCAACTCCTCTTCCTCGAAGCAAGGTTTTCGCTGAAGTGCAAAAGGAGATGAACCGCAAGCCCTGGCAGAAGCCTACGTCAGACAAGATGATCAAAGATCTGGCTGACAGTTACGAAGCCACCTTGTTCTTGATGGACTGGTACTGCAAATACTCGCGCACAAAGATGCCCTACCCATACAGTCCGACCTGGAACTTGCAGTGCAAGACAGCCATTGACACTCTGAAAGAGATGCAGAAGGGTCTCAAGCTTCACAACGCCTTCGTGCATTGGCGCGCTGGTGGTGCCGAAGTCTGGTGTGGCGTGCTCTACTTCGTCATTGCACTCATGGACAAGTGGGTAGCACTCTTCACAGAGGGCAAGCTTGTTGGTCTCTCCGCTGCCGACTCGGTATACAGTCTTCCGGTCGGTCTCAGTCTGTGTTACTACTTGGTCGCTGCCGTCTGTCTCGACAGCGTCGCATCTCCACTTTGGGCGAAGGCAAACAAGAAGACGAACCAGCCCATCTCTTCTCTCGCGTATCTCAAGCAAGTCGCCATCAACGATGCGAAGGCAAGACGCAACCTATACTGGTCCAACTGGGCGAAATTCTTCTTCACACATGTCTGGGGTTTGGCCATTGCCGCCTCGCTCATGTGGACTTTCGTGAGCCCTCCACCCAAGGACGATGATCAGCCCGTAAGCCCAACCGACGCCAGAAATCAAGCGCGCAGCGCCACTATCATGTTTATGGCCTACGTTGGAGCCTACACTGGCCTTCTCAGCTACCAGTACAACAGAATCTACACCGGATCACTTGCAATGGCTGACCTCATGATTGCTGCGATTACTGGTATCCTCGTTGGCACTCTTATGCGCCACTTCATGTACAAAGACTTCCCGTACAGCAGTGTTATTGGACTTGGCACGGCCACATGGCTTGCCGCTCTTCTTTCCATGAGGACAGCAAAGGTTGGCTGGCCTACGTTCACCAAGCCGAAGGCGGTGACGAAGTCTACAGGTGGCAGTTTCTACTACAGTGCTTTGGGACCGGACACCGGTTTCTCGCAAAGGACCCTCAGAGAAACATATGACGCGCTTTCCGCACTCGAGTCTGAGTACCGCTTCAAGATCGACCCAAGCACTCACCCTGGTGTTGAAGTCATGCAGATCCTTAGAGCTCAGAGCACCGTCCAGCAACCCGAGATGGTGCAGGCTGCATTCCCATCTGCAATCTCTCTCGTTGCCGAAGCTGCATCTCTCTGGCAAAGTGGCAACATCACCATTGATCTTGTACCTGCGCGTCACTTCTTGCAGCAAGAGCAGAAATTGCGCGCTGTGTCTCGTCTTTCAGATGGCCAGCTCCATATCATGGTTCTGGTCGGTCTTGATCTTACCGGTGGCGAATGGGTCGCCGATATTCGCCGCAACTGCAAGGTCATCGCTGAGTCTGTTGTTCAAGCCGCAGCTGAGGCGCGTTTCGCTTTCTCTCGTGATCACTCCAACTTGGCTGAGCTTTTGGCTGTGGAACACATCGGTGATTCTGTTGGTCAAGCACAACTTTCAGTACCAGAGGGCATCAAGCGCCAGCTCGAGTGGTCGACCGCTGAACGCAACAGGATCATGAAGACTGGCGAGCAAGAAGTCCTCCGCTACCTTATTCTCGGTATGGACTGCGACACCGAGTGGGATCTTCTTCCCGAGAAAGTCCGATCTGCTCTGCTCAACCGCTGTCTGGGAGAGCAATGCGACATCACAGAAAGCCTAGGAGACTGGCTCCGTGCACGATTCTGCAAGAATGCCGGAGCAGATCTTGAGACACATTTCGCTCGTTCCAACCTTGGCGCTTCTCTTGCGGCTCTCATCTCCGACTACGCAAAGGCCGTCGACGCCGACTACCACTACCAAGACCGCTCCGAGCCAACTGACGCTGAGTACCAGAAGTTCATGGGTGCGGTCGTCAATGAAGCTGCAGTCACAGCTGACTCGAGCTTGTCTGAGAAACTCGTGTGGCCCATTCTCACTGCTGTCCACACGATCCGCATCACGATCAAGTTCTTCGTGGTTTCGATTGTCGCAGACCCCGAGTTCCAGAGAGAGCTGGACTACGTGATCCGTGACAAGTCCTTCATTGTTCGTTGGCCTGCGAGATTGGTCCTGAATGGTATTTGGATCTACTGCAAATTCCTTCAAGGCCTTCTCCTCCCTCACTTCATGTTCTACAAGCGCGAGAAGATCCAGACTCTCCGCTCGAACATGAAGGGTATTCGCACTTCCATCCAGCGTAAGAGGGTCACTATTGACGGTCTGAGGGGTCCTTCCACCGGTTTCTTCAAACGCCAATCTGACGGTACTGTCGACTTCCACCACTATTCCGGTCGCCACGAGACACAGCCTGAAGGCATGGGTCAGCTCATCGCCATCAACAACTACTCCGACAAGATGCTCTTGCAGCGTCGCGAGGAGTACACCAAAGAGACCGTCTCCAACATCTACAACTATGACTACCAAGAAGGCGCTACCACCGGCATCAGTCTCCCGTCTGCACGAAGTTGTATTCAAGGTGAACGTGCTGGCCACTCAATTCAGTACGACGAGAGAGGTTATGTTACCGATGGATCATACATGAAAGATGGCAACCGTGTCGACTTCAAGTACTACTACCGTAAGAACGCCAGGTTCGATGACGAGCTTTTGCGCGCCGACTTCAGACTTGCCCACATTACGATCAACGTGTCTTGGTGTGTTGCCCCACCCAAGCGCGCCGAGAAGCTGGACAAATGGATTCCAAACCCGAAGGTCATTGAGGCTACGTTCACCCAGGGCGAGGATTCTTACCACAGCAAATGGGACTACGAGCACAGGTCTCACCCAATCATTGAGACTACACTGAATGGAAGGCCAAGCGAGACCCCCGACATGATCACATTCGATTGGTTCGCGGTGCTCAAGAAGCCTACGAACTGCAGTTTCATCGCCGACAACCCTCTGTTCTCCTTCAGCTCTCCCAACTCGAACATTGTTACTCGCGCGCTCGGCATGAACACTAAGCTGTACCCTGTGTCGACTGCCCTTGCGAGAACACACCTTTGGCAAAGCTGGAAGGGCAGCAAGGAGATCGATGCTGCAACAGTCAGATATCTGGATGAAGTCTCCATGCGTTCCGCTCCTGTACTGAGGCCCTACTGGGCTGGTCGAGATCTGGGTCAGCTCAAGGCTGCTTCCGAGTATCTCGAATCCCAGGTCGACGCCATTCTCGCCAGAACCGACATGGACCCAGAGATCAGTTCCTGGTCTGCGATTGCCTACAAGTACAGTGATCTGTGCACTTTCGGTCAAGGTGGTGATGCTAGGATCAACACCAGGACTCAGGCCAGCCAGATGCAAGACAGTGATGACATCCTTCATGTCATTGCTATGGACACCGGTACATGGCCCATCGAGGGTGGTGGTGTGTCCGCTTGCCGCAGAGACATGGTGAACGACCTCAAGACCATCAGGTGGCACGTTGTCGCCGAGGCCGCCAACGATTACAGTGTTCCCAAGTTCCAGATCGAGAGAAACGTCCAGTCGCTCTCTATCTTGCCTCTGTGGGGTCTGGACTACCTGACACCCATTCACGGTGTGTTCCAGGACTCTCTCGACGCTGCTGTGCAACGCCGCTCCCACGCTACCCGTGACGAGGACATCAAGAGGAACTTCTTCCCCATCTTGACCAGCTTGGTCAAGTGTTCCCGTGCAATCAAGTTCACTCACGCTCACATCGAAGAGTCGACCCGTGCGCTTCTTGACCTCAACGCCTACTTCGAGAACCGTCACTGGACCGATGTCTGGATGAGTGACATTGTCAGAGACAAGTGGCATGAGCTTTGGTTGACCGAAGACATGGAGAACACAAGGCCGATCTCCAAGTGGCTCGACGCTGAACGTCCCACACTGCTGCATCTCGACAACGCTTTGGACATGTGGCACCGTTACCTCTTCATATTCTCGCTCCCCGTCCCCGAAAGGCTTCCCGACGTCTTCCAGGCGTCCCACCACTTCGCTGGTGCCTCTTTCGGCGTGCTCTGCAAGATGAAGCGCAACTGCACTTTCCACGTTTGGGATCACTGCATCAGCTGGAGAGAAGTCACCGTCTTCCTGTCATCCGCCATGTCTTTCGATTCTCCTTTTGTCTGCACATCCCTGATGTCTTTGTCGCGCATGACATCCACTTTGATTCTCCACTACGCCGACGTCGTCTTGCCTTGTGCAGACTTCTTCAACCCCGGCTGGGAGGTCGAGATCGGTACTCAGGAAGGTTCTCTGATGCACCGCAACACCTACGCTCGCAAGATCGACCCCGTCGTCAACGGCATCACTAACATGGAGAGGTACAAGCCCATCGAGACCATCAAGTCGAAGCGTCCTACAGTCACCATGTTGTCCCACGTCCGTTTCGTCAAGGACATCAAGAACGCCATCCTGGCCGCCGACATCATCGTCAACGACTGGGGCTTCACCGACTACCAGCTCGATATCTACGGCGACATGGAGAAGGCTCCTGCCTACTCCGTCGAGTGTAAGGAGATTCTCGCCTCCAAGGGTCTCCGTGACCACGTCGCTCTCAAGGGTCTCGGTAACCCATCCAAGGTCCTCGAGGAGGCCTGGATCTTCCTCAACTCTTCCATCTCTGAAGGTCTTCCACTTGCCATGGGTGAAGCCGCTCTCTTCGGTGTGCCAGTCGTCTGCACAGACGTGGGTGCTTCGTTCCGTGTCGTCACTGATCCCGTGACCTGGAAGAAGTTCTCCGCCGTCGTCGCGCCCAACGACTCCTACTCCCTCGCCAAAGCCCAAGTCAACGTCCTCGGCATGCTCGACGAGTGGGCCGAGTACACCGACGAGCCCGAAAACAGACCCAAGCTTTCTCTTCGTCCCGGCAAAGAGGAAGTCGCTGCGATCCAGCAACGCATGTACGACAAGGCCGACTCGCGCCGCAAGCTCGGCATGATGGGTCGCAACAATGTCATCAACTCCTTCTCTTCAGAGCGCTACCTCCGCGAGCACGAGCAGCTGCTCTGGGTCGGCAAGTTGCAGAGTCCCAGCTACCTCAGCAGATCCCGCCGCGCAGTCCCCATCTTCTCCAAGTGGGGCAACAAGCGTGAGAGCGACAGTCCCAGTCTGCTCGCCCGCTCTGGCCGCTCCATGTCCAGACCCACCTCGACCAGGGCGCCGTCTGCGTACTCCTTCAAGATCGAGCCCAAGAACAACTCTGGACCCAAGTACTCCCGTGTGGAGGCTCTCGACATGGTCTAAACCATGTCCTTTCCTTTTTGTCTCTTGCACATTTGCGATACTGTCGTGACGAAGCCCTTTGGCCTCGATTCACTGATGGACAAGCCTGCAAAAGAGGCTCCACAAAACACTACATAATGACTTTCCTTGCTCTCTTATTGCCGTTCAGCGCATCAATACCGGGAATGGAGTTTGAATGGATTGCTTTTTCATAAAAAGGATGGGGGCGCTTAGAGTGTACAGTACCATCGAATTTTCTCTCAAATGATCAGATAGATCACTTCAAAATTTATAATAATAGTGAAGAAAAACTACAAAATACTTCTTTGTCTCGCTCTACCACTGTGCACATCCCGGCTTATCATGTGATGTTTCTTGCTGCCTTGTACCCTTCTCGTCATCCGAACGAGACAGCGTTT
>Ga0265797_10007536_pt1 | contig 14842 bp, 14 predicted proteins | sample P2T30metagenome_FD_192433 | JGI IMG/M metagenome (GOLD analysis project Ga0265797, IMG submission 192433) | Plant litter microbial communities from East Loma Ridge, Irvine, California - P2 T30 | ecosystem: Environmental > Terrestrial > Plant litter > Unclassified | place: USA: California... | reverse complement strand
CAACAGCGCGACCCAGTAAATGAAAGTTGAGATCATCAAGCACTGGTGGCCGACGATGAAATTCGAGCTTGGATCCTGAAATGTCGAGAAAATTGTACGGTGGAAGGCCTGCTACAGAAAGGCGCTGAGCAGATACGGTATTACGTCTCTGGTCCAGGCGAGCGCAAAAGTCTTTGACAGACATATGACCCGATGCTTTACGTTTCCTCTGGCCGCTGACCTGGCGGGGTTCGTCTCTCATATAACTCGAAAATCGCTGATACTCCAATTTCGCATGCGTCCATCCTTGGAGCTCTTCGATGAAATCCTCTACGGTCCTTTGCACTGCCTGCTCTTCTTTAGGTATGTATATGCAGGAGATGTTAGGGAGACCAATACCGCTCCTCATTGCTAGTCGGAGCTGGTCTGTGGAAGCACATAGAACTTGTGCAGTAGTGCTATCGTGTGGGTGTTTGAGCTCTGTATCACCTGGGAGGTCGAATCCGTGTTGCTTTCGAAAACAGTCTTTTCCAAAGGTAGCCATCGGTGCATAGAATCCATCACAACCATTATAATGGTTGTAAATACGAAGGTACTCTTTGTAGTATTGCAGCAACGAACCAAACTTCTCCGATGTCCTTGAAGGAGCTTCGACGACCTCAAGAATCTCATTCGTGAGCTGGGAGATACGGGACGTGTAGTCCAAGCGAAGAGCATCACCAAGCGTCCACCTAGCAGCGTTGGAGCTACCGTCCGTGTTGTTCTCCGTGCTACCCGCTGTGCTTATTTCCTCAATATCCTGATAGCTCGAACTACACTCTTCTTGGCTGACAGGTCGCTGGGGACTCGCGCTGTTTGGGTCGTGCTCGATTAAAGGTGCATGGGAAGCCTCATGTGTCGCTGTTGGTGCACCCAGAGGGGCTACGGCCGTTGGATTCAGTTTCTTCAGGCAGGAGAGGCAGCTACGCTCATATTCATTTCCATCTGGGTCCGCCCTTAGAAGACGGCGAAACCTGTCAGTCTCCTTAACTCTTTTGCACTTGGTACAATACGCTCTCCTTAACGAAGGGTTTTCAATGCACATCCTCCGGATCACCCGGCCTTTTTCGCGTCTTTTCCTATCCCTCTCTATGCACTGCTCGCACTGCTGCTTTCCCTCGCTCTTAACATGTTTGCCGTTGCAACCACGACAAAGTAGATCTTTGCAGGCGTCGCACGTATTTGCGGTGATGCGGGTGACCTCTTGCCTGCAGCGAGGACAGTGTGACATGGCTAGGAGCAGAGGTAGGCGTACGGTGAGCCGAGATATAGTCGCGCAGATGCGTCGCGTACGTAACCTGTTGCTCGATAATGGAATGGGTGAAAGTAACTTGCAGACAATCGTGCAGCGAGTGGGTGGGCGCGTGCTAACAAGAGAGATGGGCGCGTGCTGACAAGAGAGTTGGGCGCGCGCCGATAAGATGGGTGGGCGCGCTCCGATAAGATGGGCGCGCTCCGATAAGATGGGCGCGTGCCGATAAGATGGGCGCGTGCCGATAAGATGGGCGCGTGCCGATAAGATGGGTGGGCCTGCCGATACCGCAAGACATGACAAGGCCGATAAGAGCTGGCAAAAGGATGTGGCTCATAATACGGCATGCTTGTGGACTTCGGAAACTACTTGCGCACAAGAAGTCGAGATCGTTGCAAGGCGAAGTCGTAGTCAGGTCAGACGAACTCAAAACGTGTGCTACGCTGTTCTGCTTAGCTTGCTGCAACGCTATGAGAAAGGACCCCGGAGTCGTCAAACAGTCCACAGAAGTTTTGGAGAAGATAGCAAAGTACCACATTCTTTACAGATACCAGTACGCCAGGGCAATCAACGCTGAGGAGTCGATGACAATCAGGACTCTCAAGGACCTCGATGGACGCAAATCAAAGTACCGCACCGATCTTTTACCAATCGTTGCGAATGTCTGTGCTTACGATGTTCGACTTGCGACGACAGAAGAGGAGTTTAAGAGGAAGAGTCTAAGCTTGAGCATACTAGCTCTCTGCATTGCTAATGGCGAGTTACTTGCAAATTTCTGCGGAGCAGACCAGCTGAAACACAATGTGTTCGACTTTCTCAAGGAGGATTCTCTACGAATATGTGCACCTCTGCCTGATGGAGAATTGACTTTGATCAAGCACTGGCGGTTATCAGTACGCGACCTTTCCCCAGCTGGGATCCTTACGACAGGAGTGCTCTGGAGGCTTGGTGACGTAATCTCGCCACAGTGTATTCCTGAGAGCTCATGCGTGGCGATCAAAAGCTCAAATCAAGGAGATTCATTTCGAAATGGGCTTGATCACTACCAAAGAGACCGAGTGATTAACCTTCTCGAGGTTCTCAGCAAACGGCGAAGATGTAACAAGCGCCGTTATCAGTCTATCAGCGATAACCTGAAGGCTTACTTGGAGTGCACTGGACCGTCGCCCACGCATGATGACTGGCCGCCCCAGCACTCGATGAACGCAATGGTCAGCAGTATAGTGGACGCAATGGAAGGCGGCACACGCTGTTCGAAGGCTGATGGATTCCGACGAGTCAATGCGTCGTTTCTTCTTGGCCCGCTTCTTGTTTGAGCGATCAGTGGCTTCAGTACAGAAGAGTATGGCCTTGAAGATAAATAAAATGACGGTCCCTGGTCGCGTTGATAGCGCCAACGATCGTCGTACAGATGACTCAGTCGTAGGGTCGATCCAGCCACTGCCACTTCTTGCAACGTATGGCGACATGGAAGACCGTTCGTTGTTTTTTTTGAAAAAGCCTGAACAAGGGTGTCCACCCTGATGTTGTCTCTGCTCCTACTGGCAGAGAAGGTCCTGTTGCCTGATCCGCTCGATCGCTGGCGGCGTCAAGACGTTGTGGACGCCAGGAGGCAGGAATGGCATTGCTGCTAGTCTATGCTCAAACTTAACGCTGTGTTTAGAAGAAGCGATGTCCTTGCTGTACTTGTTCTATTGGCTCCTGACCATTTGCTCAATTCTCCAAACGACACGCAGCAAATCGCCTCTTGAGATCATGAGATAGTCCTTTAAGACCTTGTGCATCCCTCCAACAGGCGAGCTTGTAATAGTGTTATAGTATCGGTGGTGCGAAGTCCAAGCGGCTGCCCACTCGGTGCGTGTGAGATATTAGTTGTCTCGCAGGTACCTGCAAAGTTCTTGTTGATGGCTGTAGTCCTTGAGTAATTCATCCCACTTAAGTTGGAACTCTAATGGTCTCTTTGCGTAGACAAGCTACCTGAGTCAGTTCTGCGAAGAACTTGTAAGACGCTTCGAAGGAAAGCGTCCTTCGATGTATTGTAGGGTTAGGGTGGGCATACCTGTGTCCAGCGCTTCATGAACCCAGCCCTGTATTCTGCGATCCTCTTCTTCTCCTCTCTCGTCACGCCATCAGCATCTCGCCAAGTCTGATGCGCCTTCGTCTGAACGTTCTTGTTGATGTGCCACACGCACAAGATTTGAAGAACTTCTGGGAGCAACGATCGAGCTGTCGTCTTTAATGCTTCCTCTTGATCACTAACACACGAGGCTTTTGTAAACCTGTTTTGAGGAGAAAGCTCGCGATCGCCCAATGGTAATCAGCTTGGGTCTCATTGGTAAGGAAGCAGAAGCCTGCAGAATAGAAAGTGCAAATTGGCGCAGCCGAGTATGTGCAGTAGTGGAATTTCGTACTTATTGATCCGGTATGTACAATCTATCAGCAGCACGTCGGGATTGACATGCAGCATCTCAATCTGCTTCGATGGGCGAACAAGAGGTTATAGACTTGGTTGTTGTCATCCTTCTTAACCGCGAAGACCCAGTCTGACGTAGATAGGTTGTCCAGCAACGCCTCGATTGGACTCCTTCCACTCAATTGTTTCTCTCGAACTGCTTTTCTCTCGCTCCGTATATCGGTAGCAAAGACTAGCGTGTCATGGTCCTCCTTTTGGATTGCAGCTAGGATCTGCATCGGCCGCGCGCCAGCATGCGTCATCGATTCGATCACTTCCTTTTGTGCAGACGTTCGCCTGCGATAGACGTTATGCGCGCTTGGGTTAATGGATCGAGGGTGGTTATGATGCTTATCCTGAACCTCTAGCTTCCACCGGTCGCTGTGCTTCGTCTTAAAGATGACCAGCTTGAAGGGACATTCTGTTGAGCGCGTGCTTGTGCTCAGTACCTTTGCGGTGGACTGGTACTTCCGGAATCGGTCACGATGGTAGCAATATCGTGTTTTAACATCGGTATTGTGAGGCTTACTCCGTTTTAGGACAAAGCTGTAACCGTGCTGCATGCCATGCGCCTTAAGAGTATTATACGCTTCTTCGTAGGAGTCATACAAAAGATCTAGAGGTGGCTGGATATCCTCCATACTTAGGCGCCAGAGGAACTAAAAACGATCTTAATACTAAAAGTGATGTGGATGATTTAATGTGCTGCAGAGACGCGCAGGTTTCACGCAGGTCTCGCGTTCGTGGTCCGTTGTCACAGGTTGATCAATGCCCTACAGGCTGCTTCCATGTCCCTCCCCTTAACGACTGTACCGAATCGTAGCCGTTCCACTGCCTCTCGTGGCGATCTTCCCCGCTCACGAAAATTCCACGTTTCAGTTGGTACTTGAACTCGAACGCCTAGTAACGTCCGTCCCTGAGTAGCGGGACACCCTGCGTCACGGGACGCTACAGCCACTCCCCAACATAACAAACTCAACAACCGGTTAGAAGAACAGATATTCTCGGAACAGTAGATGCGTCGAAAGCTTATGCATCTTGTCGAAAGTCCGTCAACCTATAGCTTGTGATATCTCTATCTTATCCCGAGCACTGCGCTTAAGCTCGAGGGATTGTCGTGCGTCTGTGCTAAATGCAAGACCGCTTGCTAGAAGTGCCAGATAAGGAAGACCTGCACACCTAGCTTAAAGCAGCTTAGCTGTAATCTATCGCCGCCGACACTAGATCTGTGGCTGTGTGGCTGTGTGGCCGTGCGACGCGTTTGCCAAGCACGCCAGGACACCCGAAAACCGGTTCGGATTGGGGGCAGGGTTGGGTTTGAAGGCGTAGCTACCCAAGGTAATCCCCTCTCTATAGCTTCAGCGTCTTCGATACTAAGAAAGACCGCAGAAACGCTTCATACCGCTAAGATTGGACCTGACGAAAAGAGCCAGACTTTGGGCCCTCTGGTCAATCGCAATAGCTGGATGAACCCTGAAGATCTGACTCCCATGCCACAGTGCATCGCTCAGCAGGATCAGTCCTCCTGGCTGAGTGCCATGACGAAATGTACCAGCAGACGATGCACTTCGCACTTCGGGGTAATCTGTACCCACCACCAGTGGCTCACTCAACTTAGCTGTCTCAGCACTGGGTTTTCCTCTAATTTTGTCAGGGCCTATCTCCCATATTGCAGCCCATCCGTGCTCGCCAAGGCGCAGTTATTTCGGTGGATACATACAGTTACTGGTCGGACATGGCTTGTTGATGTGAGCGACGCTAACGAGCTACAATCGCTTTCTCCGGCCTCCCTAGCCGGAGGGTATGAGGCTGTTAGTGTGACTAACAAGGCACCAATGTGCCTGACAAACTCGGCGTCTGCACCATCGATGGAACCATTCCAACATGTCATAGCCTCCTGTGGTTTCACGTCCAACACCCGGCACACCGGGAACGCCGCTCGCCCATGGGAATACAGTGAACCACAGCGGTCCGTCATCGCTTTGGATTTCGAAACGGTCGGTTACGACGTCACTCAGCACGATATACGATATGGCGACTATTTCGATAAACAATGCTTCTGCGACACGTTCAGTACAGACCTGAGGATGGAACCTTGTTCAGGGCCAGGGCTAGCTTCAACAAGGGAGCGGCTGTGGCTGAATGCCACTTGCGGATTGACTTCCCTACCCGACAATTGGACGGAAGGACTCCAAACCACAACATACGCTTACATCCCTACCGATAGATAGCACTGGCCCGATTGCGTCACTGCCATGCCAAAGAAAGTGATTGAGCTTACTGATCGGTGCACGACCGATGCTTGCGAGCTTGACTCAAGTGGCTACTGCAGTTTTAAGCGTGCAGTAGACAGGGCCTGTCTCTGCCACAACATTAGCTATAACACTTGCAAAGGGTCATGTCAGGTCTTCGAAACCCGGATAGATTATGTGAAGTGGCTCCACGATCTTTGTGGCAGCGAGCAGGGATGGCACGGCTTACCGGAGCATTGGCGTCAGTTAGCTGCCCCTACTCCTCTCGATATGATCCCTTGGAGATGGAGCATCAAACCGTCTAAAGACTCGAATCCTACCTCTGGCAATCTCTCGAAGTCTTCGCAATCAACGCAGACATGTGGCACTACCGAATGGAAGCTTGGAAGCCTTGTTTTACTCAACATAGCCACTCTTCTTGCTGGCTTCTTTAGCCCGAGAACAGCTACCAACCCTATCGCACGTATGTTTCCATACTACTTGCACTCGCGGTCTTGGTTTCTGACGGGGTTTTCGATCGCTGCTCTTCACCTCTGCGCAAACTGGCTCAATGCAGTTCTCATCCAGTCAACCCTTGGGTATGAGGACGTCCCCATCACTCATATGGTTCTCCTCTGGTGCTCTATGCCTCGATTGACTTGGTTAACGGTGTTGCTGGTTATCTTTCAACCCTTCGAAGCTACAGGTTTCTTTACGGCCGCGTCTTGTTTGTTTGCAGAAACGATTATGCAAATTCTATCGGCACACCATATGATTACCACCGTTAATTATGGTCGAGAGCACAGCTTCTATAGTCACGGTATAGCAAGACTAGGGACAGCATCATCAGCACAATACTTGTACGCTGGGGCACTCATGTGGCTTGTTGTCGTTGTTGTGGCGCTGGTTCTCCCCATACAAGCTATACGTAGAGCAAAGGCGTTAACTAGAGGCGCGGAAATTGATGGGCTAGAGCCACAGAAAGGCACACAGACAATGCCGAGTCTTGTGGAAGAGCTGACGGCGCCGTTCAATGTGTTTTGGACATGGTTAGAAGATAGCTTACTACATTGTTGGGTTGATAAGAGCTGGGACCTGGAGGAAACACCGTCGATGAGTAGTGAAGAACAGACTCACACAGTATACGGCACTCTACCTTTCAAAGCTCCAAACAACCGAATCATCAGAAAGGGAAAGGCGAGACTGTTTTTGATCACAATCATAAGTATGATCCTTCTTTGGATCGCACAGTGGCTGTTTTGGGCCGGATTTATTGGCCTTAGTATGGAAGAGTATGTACTCATGCGCGCACGCACCGGATTTGATCTAGCTAACTGCATCAAGGCTTTGTCCCCCTAAGCTTGGGGTTCTTACCATCATATGGACAGGCTCCTCGTTAGCCGTTGCTACTGTTGCGGTACTTCCGTAGACCAAGGAGTTCGGCGCAATCGGAGCACTTTGTTGCATAACTTCTTCAGCTCCGAGAAACAGCACCTGAACCCGTGTTGATTGATTTAATGTCTTACAGCTAGCTTTGCACAGCAGAGAATCTCAACTTCTTCAAAATGTTCTCACAAGCAGACAACAGAAGGCCTTGCTCGGTCCAGGATATGTGGCTAGCTCTAGCGTATCCTGGATATCTGTGTTCGCTTGCATTCTTGTGCATCTGGAGTTTCCCCTTTTTGCACGACGCCCAGTTGTTATCCCACGCCCATCCCTATCTCGCTCGGGACAAGCTCGCCGTGTGGCAGAGAAGAGGCTGCGCTCACCGGGCCGTTGGCGACGCCTGCTGTGGATCTCGGGCAGGCTAGGGAAGGGGAAGACGATGCTATCTGTTTTTTGACAGAGGAGCTAGAGAGCCACAGCACGCTTAGACAACATGAACACGGTGTTCTTCTTCTGCAGCGCCGAGGACGAGAAGCGCAAGCCAGCTGCTGCAGTGCTGCGTGGACTGGTGCACCAGATCATCGCCAAGAGGCCGCAGCTAGTCAAGCACGCGCTGCCCTGCTTTGAGATGCCGGAGAGGATACAGCAGACGCTGTCATCACTGGAAAAGCCGTGGCTTATCTCCAGCAAGCTTGTCGCACATGCTGAGCTTGTGACGATATTCTCGGTGCTTGATGGACTTGCTATCTCATCTTATTGATTCTCATCAATTACAAAGTAATCGCAGAGCTACTAGTATCTATAGTGTATCTAAGCAAACGATCCATCGCCGACGCGCTGGTGTACCTGCCCGACGCGATTGCCAGCCCAACTCAAAGAAGCTCACCCAGCTAGAGGAGGAGGCGATAATCAGGCATATACTTGACCTAGATCAACGAGGATTTGCGCCCACGTACGCAGCTATACGAGATATGGCTGATCAGCTACTAGGTGCGTGTGGTGGAGGACGCGTAGGAGTTAACCGGCCATCTACCTTTGTTAAGCGTACAGACAGTCTCACGACGCGTTTCAATCGAGCACACGATAGGCAGAGAGCCCTATGTGAGGATCCAGTCCTAATTAGCTCCTGGTTCAAGCTTGTGGAGGAGACAAAGGCCAGGTACGGCATCTGCGATGAGGACGTCTTCAACTTTGACGAAGCGGGCTTCATGATGGGCAAGATCACAACCCAGCTCGTCGTGACAGGGTCAGATAGAAGAGGCAGGCCAAAGGCTGTTCAACCAGGCAATCGTGAGTGGGTGACGTTGATCGCAGCGATCAACGCTGCTGGCTGGGCAGTATCACCTGTCTGCCTGGTACGAGGAGGATATCCCACGCTACTGGGCGATCGCAGTCAGCGACAACGGCTGGACAAACAACGAGCTAGGAGTAAAGTGGCTAAAGCACTTCAACGCCCACACAAAGACTCGTACTGTAGGTGCGCGTGGCCTACTTATCCTTGACGGCCATGAGAGCCACCAATCCCTTGATTTTCAAGAACTCTGCAAGGAGAACAATATCTACACGCTCTGTATGCCACCTAACTCATCTCACCTACTCCAGCCTCTTGACGTTGGCTGCTTTGCGCCATTAAAGCGCGCGTACAGTCGTGAGGTACAGAGCCTGATCCGCCACCACATCAACCACATCACCAAGCTTGAGTTCCTGCCAGCCTTTAAGGCAGCGTTTGATTGAGCGTTCACGTCAGCCAATATCTGCTCAGCTTTCCGCGGCGCAGGCCTTATTCCTCTCCAGCCAGACGCTGTCCTATCGAAGCTAGACATGCATCTCTGTACGCCTACTCCAGCTGCTCTACCAGAGTCTCTCTGGGAGGCTCGTACGCCGAGCAACGTACGTGAGCTTGAGGCTCACTCAACCTTGATACGTGAGCGCGTACGCAGGAATAAGAGCTCATCACCTGCATCTATTATTGAGGCGATTGACTAGCTTAAGAAGGGCGCTGAGGTTATGATACTCTCAGCTGAGCTAATGCGCGGTCGGATTGCCAGCCTTGAGAGAGCCGATGAAGCAGCGTCAACGCGTAAGCAGCGCAAGAAAAAGCGACCCCAGAAGCGTGGAGTCTTAACAAAGGGAGCTGGAGAGGATATACTCGCTCAAAAGGAGGCTGACGAGCAGATAAAGCGTGAACAGCGTCAAGGTGGAGAGCGATCAGGCCTTAGCCGCCAGGCTCTTGCGCGCTGCACAAGGTGCAGAGAGACTGGGCATAACTCACGTACATGCCAAAAGGATACTCTAGGTACTACTTAATCTACTCTGTTGATATCTATATATTATCTTAAAAGGTGGTTGAGTTGCACGCTTCAAAGGTGATCAAAGTTGGTGGGGTGGGCGACTCGCTTGCGTGGGCGACTCGCTTGCGTGGGCGACTCGCTTGCCACATACGTTATCGCTAATACAAACTTACAGCGATAATTAGGGTGCGCGAAGAAAGCGAAGTGCTGAAAGTCAAAGTACCCCTCATTTGTCCCAGCACGGCGGGTGTCCCAGCACTTAGGGATGGACTTTACGGAGTGGCAGTGGTAACTAGGTTGAATTAATTGCGTTGATTTTTGATGGGTGGCCGAGTTCTGGGCGGGTGGCCAGCTTTGGTGGCCGCTAGCTTAGCTAACGTGAGCGGCAAGCGAGCTGCGCAAGACGGCAGATCTCGCCTCAGTTGCTAGCCGCTATCCAGTGCGAACGGCGATGGCATAGGGCAGGCTTTGATCAGGGCGCTAACGCTGCTACAGCGACTTTAACTGACACTGATATAGACGCTATATATCGATTGTGCGAATGGGACCACAAGAACGAGGACTTGGTATAAGCAGTCGAATTGTACAACATCAAGCCAATCAAGCTCTCAACCGAGCCTTAAGTTAAATACTGCAAACAGGCCAATCAATCAAGTCCCATAACAGACGTTCAAGCCTCAAGTCAAGCCGGAAGCTGAAACTTGATTGACTTGATTGTTGACAAGTCTGGTATTTCATCCGACCGAGAGCCGTTCCCAGCCAGCCAGCCAGCCAACAGAAATGGTCGACACAGCTAGCCACCTAGATGCAAGCTAGCGAGGAGTAGGTACCGCTTAGCATTTCACCCACCCTTCTCTTGTATATATCGTAATTGCTGGTTTTCGTCTTTGTCAGGTGTTGTTGCAGATCTCGGAGGTGTGAGCCGGTTTGGGATAGCCCTTGTTTGATGAGTACGAGAGCAACTAGATTTCTTTCGGAATCAGGGAGCTCAGTTCTCCCAAGAACTACTGGCGATATAGTATTGGACACTGATTTGGGTGTAGAGTGTTCATGATGTCCATTTGCCCCCTCTCCTGTCTTTTCAGCTGGTGCGGCCGAGTCTGGGAAGGGACGGGCGGCCGGGCGTACCGGGAGACAGGTGTCACAGGTTACGCCCCCTGGCGCACTTGCTTCCGAGTACTTGATGCGTGCGGCTTCGTAGAGTGTGCAAAGAATAGCCAACCCATCGAGCAGCGCCACCATCACGTCGTTGTTTGTACAACAGGCAAAACATTCCTGTATGCCAGGACCGAGAAGATGAATGTTTTGATGAAGCTGAAGTATCTCATCCAGTGGAGCGCTCTTGTAGCCTGCAAAATTGGCCATGGTCCGAAAGATGTGCTTGCCATTATCATTACACGAACACGGCAAGCCCATCATCTAGCGCAGAGGACACAGATGACTGTTTCGGGGATTAAGGCAGTGTCTGACAGCGACAACGGTTACGGAACTATTGGTCCTCAGTGTGTATGAATACTGCATCTCTGGGGGCAATACATACCAGGATGCGGCTTCCAAATCCGATTATGCTTGCACGCATAGGCCGTCAACGCCGACCATAAACTCGTTTGTAAAATATTCCAGTAAATTGTGATAGACAGGAGTAGTAATTGTGGGAGCTCGCGTTGAATCTCTTTAGTACTTATCAGATTGCGGATTGTCAATTAGTTCATAATACTAATAGGATTCGCTTTGCCGCAATGATGCGCGGGTAAATTGGTGGACTCAACATTTATCAGGCCACCGTCTGCAGTTCGCACAATTCATTCCTGAGCTAGTCTGCGATCCCTGTGACATCATAACGAACTAGATTCCAAGACCTGACAGGAACACTTCCTGTTGTGCTGGGCGAACGAAGTTCAACGAATGTGTTAAAAGCGCAAGGGCACAGTCTCGAACGACAAAGATCATTGTTACAGGCGGGCAATCCTGCGATTAGATCTAGCTACTAGGACAGACGAGGAAGACAGCGAGAAGATCGTGTTCAAGCAAGCGGTCTTGACGCGCCTGAAGTTATGTGCTTGCTAAGTAGTGGAAAGCGGGAGCTGTATTAGGGCATGACATTGCTAAGACGAATGGTGTTTTACAACGGTGTAGGCAGGTGATAGCGAAGGTGGAGGTGGCGGACCGCTGGTAGTTCTTCCGCTGGCCGCCTATGAGCCGCGCGTCCAAGGACCCGCTAGCCCTTTCTTCCCGCTGAATCTAATCGCCGCCGTCCCCCGCCTGCCGCTTTGTCAATCCTTCCTATTTCTTGCGTATCACAGGGATCTGCTGAGCCACCATCATGGTGGACACTAATACCTTGGAAAGTAAGCTGCCTCCGAGTAATGTCAGCTAATCTGGAAGGCAGCCAATGCGTCTGCCTGGCCGGGGTCATGAATTCGCCACCCGTGTATGCAATGGTACTGCATGATCAGCATTTGTCAACAGCGAGTGACTATGCAACACCGACCGGCTTTAAGCAGCAGGGATGCCGCAGGCGTTCACTGATTCGTCTATGCCCCTCTGATCCACAAAAGAGTCTTTAAGCCTGGAAAGATGCTCGGCTCTTAGCACTTGGCAGCCAAGCGCTATCCCCGTACTTTCAAGTATCCCATAGCAATTGATATTAATTAGTAACTGAAATTAACAGCGGTTCACCTTACCTTGCGACCCAATGTCCCCACCAGAAAATGCTGACGCAACGTTTACGAAATACAACAATGTTTGTTTCGTTTTCTCTTGCCGAGAAGCATACAGTCGCTTGTTATTTCTGTGGGATGTTTGTGCATACGTATAATATCTTGGCCTGCATGGCATGACATGACGTGGGATTTGGGTGGTGCGATGCTGGTTTTTTCCTTGGCTATAGTAGGCGCGAAAGTTTGTATCATCTTGTCTGTGGGCGGAGTACGTCTCTTAGTAAGCTTTCTAATATAACGTGTTCCACCACGAAGTGGCCCACACCAGTGAGTGGCCCATCCCGCCTAACTTACCGCGACACTTGTCACGATAGCTCTACAACAACAGTAGACTATAGCGTATAATTTTGTCTAGAGCTAGCCTATATACGTCTACATTGAGTCCGCGTGTGGCATTGAACGTGGCACTTGCTACATGCTGATGGTGCGCGCTGGTGCCCGTGAGTAGCGTCGTGCGCTTGCTCACTCTCCGCGACCACCTTTTCTGCCTCTGCAGCGAGCTGCTGGCCTTGCTGAGCCTGTAGCGCTCCTCCACGAGCTATATACTGACGCCGCTGGTCCTGCTTACGTTGCTGCCGCTGACTAGCTGTATGGAGCTTCCTATACTCCTCTGCGAGTATAGTCGCTAAGTTCACCGCGAGCTGACACCCTTTGACAAGCTGGCGGATAGCTTGGCTTGTTGGGCTCTGTGACTGGCGGCGAAGGAGATCTCGTACGTGTCAAGCCTGCTGCTCAGGCTGCGCTACCGCACGTGGTGTTTCTGCTGTCCATGCGGCATTATTGTCTGCTGTTGTCACTGGTGGAGACGGCGTTCGGACAACAGTAAGTGACGATAGGACGTGATCTGGACAGTATGAGACAAGCCCTGTCACTTGAAAGCCTGCCTGGATGTTCTGCTCTATGCAAACTCTCGGCCGGATCTGTGTATAGATCGTGAGGAAGTCTACCTTGTCTATATGGTAGACGCCCTGGCGAGCAAGCTCTTGGATCTCGTGACCGTATGCACGCTTGCGAGGAGAGAAACAGCACACATCAGGCGGCTGGAAGAGGTGCGACGTATGGGCCGGCATGCAGAGGGTGATAATCCTGTTCTCCGTGCAGTACTGGCCGAACCCAGGCGCAGCATGGCTACTGTGGACGTCTAGGACAATACGGTAGCCTCCACGCATACGAGACGCTGTATGTCTTTCGAAGTGCTTCACCCACTTAACACGAAGCTCATCTGTTGTCTAGCTGTTGCCTGATACAACGACTACCCAGTCTAGCGAAAGGTGGTGGTACCAGCTGGCCTAGTAGAGCTTTTCAGACAGGATCACGAACGGTGGAAGGCACCAGCCAGACGCGTTGATACACTCGATTGTCGTGACCCAGTCTCTGTTGCCTGGCTGTACAGCGACTGCCCGCCCTACGGTGTCGGAGCTTGTGATGACCTTAGACGTTGCTGCGATGCCCATCATAAAGCCTGTCTCGTCAAAGTTATAGACGTTGTCTCGTATCCCATGCGCCTGACGCGTCTCCTTTACGGGCTTAAACTACGCTGCGGTCGCGACAGAATCCTCGCATAGAGCGCACTGGCTGTGGAACTTCCTGTTCCACTTTGTCTATAGCTCATATTTGTTGCTAACGAAGCGCGGCACCCAGTTCTTGCCTACGGGTGAAAGAGGTGGATCTTGGCCACGGCCAGTGAGTAGAGCGTCTGCCATGCGTCGTGCGTCGATGACTTGGGGCGGAAAGCCTCGTCGATCGAGGTCTAGGACCCACTGTACGAGAGACTGCTCTTTCGTAGTCAATAGCTTGCGGTTGACAAACGTAGTCTCGGATCGTGGCTGGGTACCGCGGAGGCGGCGTCGGAGCGTAGTACAACGAGGCAGCCCGACGCTGGCTTGTAACGCGTTTTTCCTGGAAGCGCACGAGATGCTAGAAGAATTCTGCCTTCACGAGAAGTCTGTTAAGAACGTTGTTGTGGTGGCATTGTCGTTGATGTGTCGAGCGTCGCGGCAAGCTGGGCGGGGCGGGCCACTTACTGGTGTGGGTCGCTTACTGTTGTGGGTCACTTACTGGTGTGGGTCACTTCCTGGTGTGGGTCGCTTACTGGTGTGGGTCACTTACTGGTGTGGGTCGCTTACTGGTGTGGGTCGCTTACTGGTGTGGGTCGCTTACTGGTGTGGGTCACTTACTGGTCCTGCACGTCATGACTCGAAGATTAGTCATCTCACATGTACATATACGTATTTGCCACCTTCCTCCTTCAACATTCATTCTTCTCTGTTTTACTCTTCTATGCATTATATTCAAGTGTACCCCGCAAAGCGTACACCCTTGAACCCATCTATTTGTCCGCTTCGTTAGGTTTGGTTTGATCGTGCGTCGCACACAGATTTATAATACCCGTGGAGGGATAACGGCGATAATCGCGTCCGACAAAGATGACGAGAGAACCAGGATCACACCCAAACTTGGAAGGTGGACGATCTTCGCCACTGCCGACTTCA
>Ga0265797_10007535_pt1 | contig 14845 bp, 16 predicted proteins | sample P2T30metagenome_FD_192433 | JGI IMG/M metagenome (GOLD analysis project Ga0265797, IMG submission 192433) | Plant litter microbial communities from East Loma Ridge, Irvine, California - P2 T30 | ecosystem: Environmental > Terrestrial > Plant litter > Unclassified | place: USA: California... | reverse complement strand
TTCGCCACTCGATCATGAAGAACAACTTGTCAGAATTTTACCGTGTCCAGTCGTCATTGCCGGAAACCTGTCGCTGTCGTGAAGAAACGATGGCGAGTCAGTATCCATGTCGTCTGCGACACTACCTGACCACAGGGCCTGACAAAAATCTTGAGTCACGGAGATCTCTGCTAGATAGATAGGGTCAGGTATGAGAAGTAGGCTCGGAGCTTAGAAATTTCCCTATAGGATAGAGAGTATGCTCAAGAGGATGTTTACGATATCTTTAAGTGCCTTACTGCATTATAAAGACAGTAGATGATGATGGTTTATAGTGTTATTAGTTATTACCACCAAAGGCCCCCGGATTTTAGATTTTGACTCAACATTCATGTCAGCCCCTGTGCGACGTCCCACAGCAGATTTACACGTAGCCGCCCCAGGCGCCACAGGCCGCAAGCGACCTGCGCATTGGTGGGCTACCTCGTGGCTATGGATGATTCGGCGTGACGAGAATGACCTGCATGTATTATGAATCTCATGATAGCCAGGGCGTGTCCATTCAATGGAGGATCCATTCGTTCACTTCCCGTCATGTTTTCCCATCTGATAACGATGCTCATCGCTTGGACGCTGCTCGGCTAAAGAAAGGAGACTCATCAGCCTCATCTTATCTACTGAACGGCTCGGTAGTTCTTAAGCGATGCAACGAATATGTACAGATGATCAATAGGACAGGGGTATCGTATTTGAGCAGCCTTGCTCCTGGCCTTATAAGATCCTTGCGTGCACTCTTACGCTCGTTTTCATCATGTTCAGAGGCCCTTTTTTTTGACGTCCCCGGGACGTGTCAGATGGAGTACACACGTTTACCCGATGTATAGACCCGGTCTATTATCGTGGTAGCCTCGCACAAATGGCTTCGAGGTCTCGAGCCTTGTCGCTTCCTTCGACATCTCCCTCACACGATACGATGCGCCAGGTGACGGCGCGAATACAACAATTTTGTCGGCACTATGAAGGAGACGAGGATAACGGTTGAAGAAGCTTCAACGCCGGCGATCGGATGGCGGGGTGCTGCCGTGCTGCTGCCCTGACCGGCTTGCTTGGTACCTGCGCCGATTGCGTCGTAGTATAGGCCAAACATCGGTAAGGATACTCGGGATGCCGATGTATAACTAAACTACACTTCAGGGGCCTTCATCACGAGAGACGCATACACCACATCCCCATCTTATCTTCTCTCAACGCTGCGCGCGAAGCTCTGCAGGAGAAGTGCAAGAGATGGGACGGCTATGTCGGTGCTCTGAGAAGCAGCTATGTGTGCATTGTGGTGTTGAAAAGCACCTTCGACACTCTCAGAGGAGCCCTCCAATACAACACTCAACTCGGCTTCAGAGGCGAGGCGCGCGTGTACTGTGCAGTTGCCAGCAAATATGAGATGGATCCGATCTCGGCGTCGACAAAGTTCAAGACATACGTTGAAGCTTCCAAGAACAACGAGGGCGAGGCCGAAGAGGGTCGGCTCCTGTTGCATTCGAAAGGGGATCTCCACAAGAGCATCAACGTGGACAGCAGCACTGTGAAGGTTCAAACAGATTTCAAGGAGACTACTGCAGCAAGCTCAAACATCAACAACCATGACTCGCACAGCGGATCCTTGGCCTTGTTTCTCAAGCGCTTCGCATGTTGCGCCATCGTCATCATAGGCGGCACGGCCGGTCTGATATATTTCACTACTAAAGCGACCTGCGGATGTAATGAGCTATGCAGTGGTAGCGAATATGAACAAGAGCAGCACCATGGAGAGAGCTACAACAAGTGCAAATCCAAGGTGAAATCGGCTCTCGGGGTTCAACATGGCGCCATTCAAGCTACAGGCCACGTTGACGCCTCGACTCATATTCACCATGGGTGTGACGCCAACCCTCTTTCAAGCAGCTCTCCGACGATCGGGAACAACCAGCCGAACGGCAACGAAGGCTTGACCCAGAAGCAATGAGGAGGAGACGATCTGAACGACATTTGTATTTATTTTCCTTTATTGACTGTAGATGGCGCGCGGAGTTCGAAGAGGCATGGTAATCACAGTAACTCGTCATTTGACAAGGCACATAGACAAGAGTTGGAAAACGGAACGATCAAGAATGATGATTTTAGGACGCAATGTAAATTACGACATAGAGATATACCGAAGAGCAAAAGACTTTCGCACACATATGACCAGTCAGATGTTTCTTGCCAAACGTTGTTCTGATCGTACAAAGCCCCGCTGACTGAACCAGTTTCAGTTGCCTTTCATCGCATTCAAACTAATTCCCGTTCTGACGGCCTGCCGCTGGCTTGTCGCTGGTCTTCTGGTCTGGCCTCTTGCTGGCGTTCATTGTCGTCGCTTCTGGTTTGCTGCACAACGGCTTGGTGCACAGCGACTCCTGTTGCCGCTACTGCGACGTCTAGACCTCCGAGGACGACTAGATTCCTGCCCCGCCTCAGATTATTCAGCTGCATCGTCGACTGGACCACATTCTCTTGAGACATGGTGGGGGGTGTTCGATGGTTGGATTCGTTTGAAGATTCTTGACTGAGCGATTTCTGTATTCCATGTGGTTAGTGGTGCGACGGGCAGAGATTTGACACACGCGGCTGCTTTACCTTTTTGAGGTGTCAGATCACGTCTGTCAATCCTGGGATCGCGTACGACTTCAGTTTGTTGTGCGAGAGAATGTCAAAACGATCCGAGAAAGATGCCCGCGACTGCGACAGCATTTTGATCTTCCTCCATCGCCTACCGCTCTTCTTACATGCATCTCGCTTGCTTTACACACAATGCAAGGTGAGCGAATCAATTCCTTGCGTCGCAGTTGCCGCTCTCCCGCCCTCTCTTCAGCCTGTTACGCGCTATGAGCTGGCAGGCCGGAAGGGGTCTTCAGAGCTGCATATCGTCTATGATTGCTTGTTTCTCGGTATCCTTGGGCACAGGTGCATGGCCTTGATTCGCTGCCTTCACCGGTGTGGTTGGTGGGTTTCTTCTGCCTTGTGAGGGGGAACCAATTGATGTGCCGAAGGGCTCGAGTTTGGCGTGAGTGGCGATGGAAGGGTGTCGGTCGAGCGGTGAGGAGTGTTCTTCTTCATTGGAGCATGCTCCCTCGAGATAGTTGTTCCGGACGCATTCCCCGATGGCCTGTAGTGCCACAGAACGAGGCGTATGGTCTACTTCCGATCTTGCTTGGAGCTTTGTTAAGCGCTCTGCTATCTTCACTTCATCTTGGTGTCGATGATGACTCACAGTCTTATGTCAAGACCACAAGACAGATTCCACTAGAAAATTGGGTTCCTGACTTTGTGAAGGTCGTCGCCTGTGAAGGCTGTCGCCGTTACATTGGTGGAAGAAATCTGAAGCTGTTGCCTCGTCGAAACTATTTCATGATACTGCTCTGGCCTCAACATCAGTTGTTGTGTTGAATTTCCCAAGTCAAGAGTGTCATAGGCAGTGGATCCTCCAGGTTCGTCCAGGCCCAAGTATTCGTGTTGGAGCAAAATTGAACAATACTTTCACTCCATACAGCCTTTGTGAGCGATGGTCGGAATTATGGATAACCGCGACAGAACATCGAAACTCTCGGTCACTCAGACATCAGTACATTCTGTCAGAATCCGGGACTGCATCGACTCATACATGGACGATTTTTGCGAACAAGAGTGTGAGGTCTGATCGAAGACTCCGGAGCCAGCTCCGCACATGGCTGAGCGAATGCGCCTGCCCTATCTTTTCTAGCGCACCGTTCGCCTCCGTTCCCTCTAGACTTTGAGATCAGCAGTCAGCTTCGCGCCTCGCCTTCTCAGACTTCTCGGCAGTGCAATTCCTTGGATTGAAACGATGGATTCGGCATCGTACGCGGCTCTCGGTCGGTCCGCGTACCGGCATGCCGATACGGTGATACCCCTTGCTCATCAGAATCTTACGGCACCCCGGAGGTTTTGGAACTTGAAGCCATCGCCTACATGGCCGGCCTTTGTCGGTTCGGGACTTGCTTTGCTCGCGTGCTTTGCATGGCCATACATGAAGTTGGTTTCATTGAAACGCAATTGACTCTCCTCCCTCCTTCATTGGGGGATTGAGCCGTTATCACGATATCGATCCTGAAACACTTTCGGACCATGCAAACATGTAGGGCTTCGTCAACCCCGATACAAAGCACGCAAAAAACAATTATTGCAATCCCGTTTGCATCCAGGTAGCCAAATTTACCTCACACATGGCGGCGTCGACAATGTTCTAGGCGGGCGGCAGAACGCCGATCCCTCTCCAGCCTCCAATGCCACGAGCGCGAGAGAGGCTGGCGGTGCCACTCGTGTATGAGCCTCATGTTACCGATCGTCCGGGTCGTACCGAAACGACCTTTCCAAATCATGGTGACGCCGTGTTCCTGATAAAGAATTGCCAAAGATTGGATCTGCAGTGGTGCGTGATGGACGGCATGACATCTACACCGTCTCATGGGGAGTCGTGGTCCAGTCAATGATCACAAGGGCGTTGCACTGCAGTAGCGGAACAATTCCTTCATTACTGCTGTGATCATTTCGAAGGAAGTACTTTCGAAATCAAGGCTTGTCAAGGTCACGTCCCAGAACTTGAGTCGCCTGAGTCTAAGTGCATGCTGCAGAAGGGCTGCGTTAGACGCGGCTATTCGAGCTACTGTATCTTCACCATGCAACATGGCAGATCGGGTCGTGCAGATCTCTGGGTCACCCGGTGCAGTTGTCGAATCCCAGTGACGCGGACGCGACACGGAAGACAGACGCCACCGTGCACGTGGTGGTCAACATCAGGGCAACTACTGCACCTAGCAATCCGTTTCCAACGCACCCGGAGCTTGCCATCACACCGACTTGGAAGATTTAGTTCATGCATCATCCCACGCTAAGTTGTCACAAGACATGAACGCCATGGTAGATTGCAAGGAGGACCGCTACCAGCCAATAGTATGCAAGTGACAAGCGCTGGAACGTACGAATGATTCCATGCGTTCTACGACACACTGCACTTGAAACGATAATGGTGTTAGACTAACTGCGCCTTGTGGCTTACATTACAATATCCTTAGCATTCTGGAATCTGCGTTGTGCCAATTTCGGAGTGCTGATGCCATGCGCAACTGTGCAGTATGGGACGAGATTTGCCCAGGCCAAGGTTGTCAGATAGTGGAACAAAACAAATTAATAGTAACGCTGATAATGCCCCAATCGGTATATTGCAGTTACAAAACAAGACTAGATCATAAGCCGTTAACGCTCGAGCCTTCGTCAAAGAACGCCTTGATCACCGACACTGTGGTGTCGACGATCTTGTGCACGTCCTCAGATGTAACATTATATGCAGGTGAAAGCATGATGTGATCCCCGTTGACGCCGTCGGCGGTTCCGGTGCCAGGATATATGCTGATGTTGAAAGGAGACTGCATGCCTATCGTGATGTCAGCGATTGTGCCTTGCGAAACTATTGCTGCCAGCCGAAGCCACGACGGCATGGAGAGCTTACCTAATTCGTGCAAATCCATGGCAACCGCATGGATAGGATCGAAGGGCGTCCGTGTGGCTTTGTCTTTCACGATTTCCACACCCCAGAACAGACCTTGGCCACGGATGTTGCCGACGTGTGGGTGCGAGGACAGCTGGTCACGTAAGAGCTGCCCGAGCAGTTTGCCCTGAGCTCTGACATTGCTGACAAGATCGTCGTCGCGGATGATGCGTTGCACTTCGAGTGCAGCTCGACAGGCTAAAGGGTGAGCTTGGTAGGTTTGTCCGTGGCTGAAAGCGCCCGATCCCTTGGCCAACACGTCAATCACTTTGTGGTTGGCAAGCATTGCAGCGATTGGCTGGTAGCCACCACCGAGACCTTTACCCAGGGTCATCATGTCCGGAACGATCCCGACTGATGGGTCCTGCCATGCATGCACCGGTTTTGGATATCTTGCAGACGGTGCTGGCCCGACTCGTCCAGATCCACACATGATCTCGTCCAGGATCAGCAAAGCGCCATATCTGTCGCAGACACGGCGGGCAGCTTTGAAGTATCCGGAGACGGCTGGGACACAGCCAAGAGCGGCGCCCACAACAGGCTCTGCAATGAAGGCGGCCACTCTGTCAGGTCCGATTCGTTGGAATTCTGCGTCCAATTCTTCTTCGAGACGTCGAACGTAGGCTCCATCGGTCTCATTCGGGGACTTTCCCCGATACGCGAAGCAAGGACTGACGAACGTGTGGTTCTTGCTAAGCATTGGCTCGTAGATGGCGCGACGAGCTAGATGGCCTCCGGCCGCAAGAGCGCCTAGTGTGGTGCCATGATAGCTTTGCTTTCTGCCGATGAAATGGACTCGTTGGGGCTCAGGGGAGAATTTCTCGAGGTGATACTGTCTCGCCATCTTCAGAGCAGCTTCTATCGACTCGCTGCCGCTGGAGACGAAGAATGCCCTCGCCATCTCACCATTGGTCGAGTCGACGAGGAAAGAAGCCAATTGTTCAGCTGCAGTAGTGGCGAAGAATAAGGAGTGACAGTATGCCACTCCGTCACTCAATTGATTCATCAATGCTTGGATAACGCTGTGATCTGATCAGAAACATATCTACAAGAATTGACGATCTCGTTCGTACCGTTCGTTTCCGTGGCCGAGACATGATACTGCTGCACCTCCAGTAGCATCGAGTATCTTTTGTCCATTGTCAAGATAAAGATAGTTGCCTTTAGCAGACAGTACGTGGAGTGGCTTGTGATGAAGTGAACGATGAAGTACAGCAGAGCTTGTGGTCTTGCCATTGACATGCAACTTGTTCGGGTGATTGTATCTGTCATCAACGATAGGCTCTCCAAGTGACCCCATGATGTCTGATGTAGCTGAAGGTTAAGGAGTTCGAAGTAAAATCCAAGGGCGGACTGGCAAACTTATCTATCTTTTGATTAAGCGCGAACTCTAGAACCTGAAGACACACTAAGGCGATCTGACGGCAAAACGATGAGTTCCGATCATTCGGGACAGATGCATGCGTGCCGGTAACCACTAAGCATATCGCCGACGATCGGGTTCAGTCCGAAGAGACGGATCTTTGCACGGGGGCTGCGGGGATTGGTTGCACGTCCCTGTCGATCGTGTGGTACCGCGGAGGTTTGAGCCAAATATTGTGTTTCGGAAGCTGAATCCGATCTTCGAACCTTGTCAACGGCCCCGTTAGAACCATGGAATTTCGGCAGACTACTGTGGCAGGGCCGACCGAGAAATGTTCAATGCCGATGCCGTGATTCGCTGTTGTACACGGTTTGCAGGGCAAGAGCAAGGGTTAGACTCTGAGGTGACTACACGAGTGGACCTCGCAATCCTTCCACTATATCATCCTTGTAATCTGCCAAGGTGGCGCCGCCGGAAATCTACAAGCATCGAGTCATATGATCGCACAGACAGATCTCATGAACTGGCCGGCGAGCACCGCCTCTGGGCAACGATGCAACCTCGACGGAAAGCCGTGTTGATCAGCGCATGTGTGTGGCATCTGCACGGTACTTCGAGGTGGTCGGTATTTCAAATAGGGCCACCTGTGCCGCAGGTGTGATGCAGGAGTGGATTGGTGGATAGACACGGGACGGCAGTCTGCCGGTCAAGAACTTGGACGCAATCCCGCCATCATCGGCGGGCTTCCTGGTGTGCCAGCGCTCGAAACATAGTCAGCGGTGCCGCACGGCTGCTGTTAATTACATGCTTTCGAATCGGATGTAGGAGGTAGGAGGTTGGTGCATGTGACCACATATCAGATCGATCATGCATGGAGGATGGAGTCAGGTAAAGCCACTAGATGGGCACGGTGATAGCATCAAAGCAGTGTGGCGGCACCTCGTATCGCGGAAAACAACGTACGAGGATGTTCGAGGCAAGCTTGTCGGTCAGAACGATATGCCGTCAAGTTATGGGATGCAGGAGGTTGTGCTCTGTGTTCGAAGGAAAGCCTGGCTTGGCATCGCCTCGTGCGACGTGTCGAATACTCGCTCCTTGACTTCACCTCAAATCAACTCACACTAGCATGCATGCTGCGGCTTAAAACCAAATGAACCGATTAACCCAAAAATTGGGATGCGCAAGATGACGTCTAGATGAGATAGGCAAGCTGCAAAGATAACACACCACATGCGAATCAAGGTACCCTTTGCAGTTACAACACCACACACGAGCCAACAGTATGTCGCGAGATATATCGCCGCCGCCTTTGAAGCGACAACGTCTGGTGCAAAAGCCCACCGGCCCCGAACGCGAACAATCAGTCTCCTCTCTGAGACTCTTTAGCTGGAACATCAATGGAATCTCCCCTTTCATTCAAAAGCCAATTACCTCCTTCTTTACCTCCGACAAGGGTATCCAACCTCCGCCACAAGCTTCACTGCGTGATTTCCTGCAAAGGCATGATTTTCCGGATATCCTCTTCCTTCAAGAGGTCAAGATCAACCCATCTGACACCACTAGCCTCAACGCCGTCTCACGTGCGATAAAACGCGGTGCCTCGGAGCCGGAGGCCAATCCGGACTACGTTGCCCACTTCTGCCTGCCTTCCGACAAGTTTAATGCCACAGGATTTGGTCGCAAGGTGTATGGTGTTTGCAGCATTATTCGCCAAGACTTTGCAGACAAGTACGTTGAACGCATGCGAACCGTTGACTGGGATGCAGAAGGAAGATTCTCGGTCATCGAAACGAAGGCAAACCTAGACATGCAAAAACTAGCTATCTTCAATGTCTACATGGTGAACGGAACCGAGAATGCGTATAAAGATCCCACTACAGGCGCCGTCACTGGAACGCGCCACACACGCAAACTTGCAGTTCACCGTCTTTTACAAGCCGAAGTCCGCGAGCTAGAATCAGACGGCTACCAAGTGATCATTGCTGGCGACATCAACATCGCCGTGGCGAGGATTGATGGTCATCCGAATCTCCGTGTCACTCCGCAACAGCATGTTTTAAATCGTCAAGACTTTACAAGCCGCTTTCTCGGTACCAGCGAGCTAAAGGCCAGCGATGCCACAGCTACCAAATATGTGACCGGTACTGGTCTTGATATGGCGGACACGTTTCGCTCGCTTCATCCAGACAAGAAGGGTTACTCGTACTACCCACGGGGACGATCGTTCGGCGAAAGCTGTGACCGGGTTGACATGATCTTGTGCTCGCGCTCCCTCGAGGCAAGATTTACAGAAGCTGGCATGCTGGTGACTGCAGCAGAGCGGGGCACTAGCGACCATGTTCCAATCTTTGCCACCTTCCATCTGCGAAACCATATTGGCATGGACGACCGGGATCACAAGTCGAGCGACCTTCAATAGCTTTGACTGCTTTTACCAGGCAATGCGCAAGATCTAGAGCTCGGCCAACATCTGGTGAATGTTCTTTTTGCAGATTAACTGTGGATGCATTTCTTCTTCACTTAGGAGTTCTACAAATGAGCCAAAATCGATGTCCATCAGCGAACCAATCATCTCTCTGACACTCTTTAAAGCCGACAGAGGGAGTCAGGACGCCAACTTATATCAATTCAATCCTTGGTGTTTTTGTCGGCATCAGCCAAGACAGTGTCGATGATCTCTTTATCAAGCCCGGGCCAGTTCTTCCTTGCTCTTGCGAACCAAAGAAGTATGGTGACAATTACCACGAAGGCGAAGATTGGAAGGGCGTAGTTGAAGTTGTCTCCCGTGACTGGAAGATATTGCGGGAAGCAGAAGATCACCATCATCCATCCAGTGTACACCAGCGCGAAGATATTGATCGGGATGCCGAATGCTCCAAAAGACCAGCTGGCTCGTGGTACGCCTTCCATCAACCTAGCACGGAGCATACAGCTGATGGCGATGGCATATGATGTGAACAGCGCCAATGATGCTAGGGAGACGAACGCGCCAAACGCTGCATAGCTGCCGATGTTGAGGCAAGCCAAACACATGACCACGACAATAGGTACCCAGATCGAGCGGACGGGGACTCGGTGCCGGCTGCTGATGTGCGAGAACCAAGCTGGAAGACCTCCATCACGAGCCCACGCCCAAGTCAATCTGGAAGCAGATGCAATACTGCCTAAGGTCACTGCGGTAGAGACAACGAGTAAGCCGGATACCATGGCGGTGGCGGCTTTGACGGAGCCAGTCGCTTGTGTGCAGATTTCGATGATCGGGAATGTCGCATTCACCGCCGCGTCCAGGTCCCCAAGGCAGAACAACATCACCAGGATGATCGCGTATGCAAGGAGGCCGTTCAGAGCGACCGTCCAGAACATGGCTCGTGGCACTGCATGGCGAGCCTTGCGTACTTCTTCCGACATGTGGACGGCGCCATCGAAGCCTGAAATTGCGGTCAATCATCTGCATCAAACAAATTGGACGTGCACGAGTCCACGACCTACCAACAAAACCCCAAGTTGGTGTCATCAGTCCCATGTTGAAGGATATGAACTGATTGCTTCATCCAGAAGAGCTTACCGACTTGGTAAAGACAAATTCTGCACTGTGTCTGGACGCAAGAGTCACTAGCACCACAACGAAGATCACAGACAGCACGATGTGCAAGAGACCTGCAAGCGTTTCGAGCCAAGGTATCAGGAACCATGTGTACATGTTCATAAGGCCGCCCACGATGAGCAAAGCAAATATGAGCAATGTGACGTGCCAAGCTTGCGGTTCGTAGTTGGGATAATTCGCTGCCACAAGACTCTGCAGCATGAATGCAGTGGTGTTGGCAACACCAGCAAGTGTGGAGATCCAGGCGAAGCAAGTGATCCAACCTTGCATCCAGGTGATGAACCGGCGTTGACTAGCCGGAGCAAATGTATGAGTCCAGTGCTATGTCTAGTTGTTAGCTGTGACTTTGAAAATGCCTTTCCGTAGCATACGTATTGAGCTCCTGCGATCGGCTGCGCGGAGGCCATTTCAGCGAGAGACGCGGCTTGAGCAAGTGCACCAGCCACCACAATGAGTATACCCCAGACGAGAGCTCTCGGACCTCCATTGATGAGAGTCGCCTGTAGGTTCCTGAGAAGTATCGGTGTCAGCATTCGCGTGGCATAGAGACAGTGAGAAAGAGAACTTACAAGGCCATCGTTTCCCAGCTCGACATATAAGTGAGTGCGAAGAAGAAAATTTGGGAGAAGTTGAACACTCTCTACCAGAATGTTAGCACTCAACGATCAAACTGTGTACCGCTTGAAAGGCGAAACATACTCGCACTTTGGTCTTTTCTTTCTTCGCATGATTTTTCTGCTGGCCATGGCGCTTAGTTTCTTTCAAATCCCCCAGCTCGTAGCGGTTATTCCGCTCGTGAACAACGTTGTTTGCCATCTTGAGTCCAGTGATTTAGATGGTCGGTCAGACAAGATGAACCTGTCGCGAAGCAGGATCAAGGCGATCTAGCCAGGTGTGAAAGCTCTACTCAACGCGCTGGGTGCCAAGCAACTACAATGCTAATGCAGGTGCAATATGTAGTGGCTGCTCGTGGAGTGACGGTTCGGCACAACGCCTGACCATGCTTGGATGAGTAACCGAGATTGATGTGATACGGTGGGCAATGGATGTTACAGCAGGATTGACAGGTATAGATCGTCGTGTCACTTGAGGACAAGCGTGGGTCCATGCCCTTGAGCTCGGAGCGAAGTGTTGCTGGCGTGTTCAGCCCATTTCAACAAGCATCCTAGGCGACGCATGTATAAACAGCATGTCGTCCACGGTCTGTAAGAATGAGTGTCCTCCAGGCTTAGCAAATGCTTCTGAGTCACCAATGAAAAACGATCAGTACACGTTGGACAGATTAAAATATCTCCGAGCAGTGTGCCATTAGATAGGAACATTCCAGTGGGGGAACTTTCGCTTCGGCAAGTGGTCGATGCATATGCATATGGAGTACTGTAGACCTACATAAGCTTCTGCCGAGGCGAGCTGCGACGTTGGCGGCCTTCGTGATCAAATAAAGATAGCATGAGGCCTCTGGAACAACTCTTCACTATAGATCACCATTATATGGCAGAAGGTAGTACAGGTATGCTCGAAAATGCTTGCGCGAAGGCATGGCCATTCTCACCAAGTTGTTGCAACGCTGACGACCTCGAAAACTTGCTGTCAGCCCACGAACAGCATTTCGACTCGACTGGCTCCAGTGTCTGTGTGTATGGTAGATGCACGTTTGCTGCTAGGATGAAGATTATCGTGCAGTAGCGAGAGTAGGATGAATGGAAATCCTTTCCCGTTGGTCCCGCTGATATTGCGGCGTAGCATGTGGAGCCGCTATCGGGCGTGACTGACGACAATTGTTCCCCTTTGTGGGTGTCTTCCGAAGACCTTCACACTCTCGGTGTTCGAGTTGAATTGACGCGCTTCAACCATCAGGTCGCTTGCTGCGGCGTCGTCGACATCCTTGTGGGCGAAGGAAGACCGCCACGTATGCGTCTCTTTATCCACAATGTTCGCACTCACTCACGAGACTGACGTGAACTCTTACCGAACAACGAATCTACGCCGATTCATCGCATAGGCATTATTACCCAGCGTACGGTGTTGCTTTCGCTTGTAGCACATGGGCCATGGTGTTGGTAGATTGACCATGGTGGCTACGAAGATGAAAACCGACCAGGTCCAGCGCACCACCCACTTCATCCCTACCCTTTCGGCGTACTTCGCCATGATACAATGGACTCTTCGGCGCCTCTTGCTCCGTTATCAGCATCAAACCGCGGCCCTCTGATCATAGTGGCCACATACATACTCCTCACAGTCAGCCTGTTCGCCGTGACAGTCAAAACGTGGACACGACTCTCCAATGCACGGCAGTTATTGTCAACGGACTGGGTGATGCTAGCAGGAGCTGTAAGTGCCACCAGAGACAGCAGACAAGAAACCAGATGCTGAGAGTGTACTAGGTACTTGCAGTCGCGCAAGCCACTGCCTTAACAATGTCGATCGAGTACGGGCTAGGCATCACAGCGAGTGACTTGGAAGACGAGCAACTCGTCAGTGTCAAAAAGGTAAGAAAAATGGCATCTGTGAAACTCCCGAATAAAGCGCTGATGGCATTCTCTCGGCAGGCTCTATATGCAGCCAGCATTTTGACTCTAGCCGTACTTACCACCGCCAAAGCTTCAGTCGCGCTTCTTCTCGTTGCAATCCGGCCGCCAAAGCCAGTATTGATTCGAAGCTATGTCTTTGTAGGCTTAGTTGTAGCATGGTGCTTGAGCGGCAGCATCGCCATAGCGTTCCAATGCCGTCCTCCCTCGATGGCATTTTCCGGCTCATCAGACGACAAGGCTTGCATTGATAAGTACGCACTACAGCTCAGTGTCGGCACCATGGACATCTTGACCGACGTCGCCATTGTTGTACTCGCATACTACACGATGCGCGGCGTGCAGATTACGCTGAGAAGAAGGGCTTCAATTGTGGCATTGTTTGGACTCCGCCTCATGTACGCAAGCATAATATATGCGCGTTTCCCTAGGTTCAACATGCTGACTTATGCCATTAGAACCCCAGCGTGCACCGTTGGTGCTCTCGTGGCGTATGAAAAGTACTGGCATCGACTGCCTAGAGACACAACAAGAGATATCGTAGTACCACTACTCTGGAGCCAAGGTGCACTCCACGCCTCCATCATCACCGCATGCATCCCATCGATCAAGCGCTTCTTCATGAGCGCGCAATCCGGCCTGATGGGTGTGCAAATAACTGAACAGTACGAACTCACACACGCTTCGAAGAGGGACACACGATCGGCCGCGCTGTCACAGAATGAGTCGAGGTCTCAGCCAAAACGGGCAAAAAGTACAACTTCCAACACCGAGCAAGTCGCTGCCCATGACGCTCAGTACCCAGGCCCAGCAGTTTATACAGGGAGTGAGGATGCGCACAGTCGAACGCGAGTGCGAGGCGGACTGCCCAAAGAGCAGGCGGAAGAAACAGAAAGCATGAGGGGTCTGACATCTGATGCGATACATGAGCGACGCGAGTTCACGCTTGATTTCGCGGATGGAGAAAGTAGACATTCATCTTTAAAGTAGACAGAGTATCATGTTGAGCTTCAATATACCGGTGTGTTGTCAAACGGCATCTCCATGGCAACGACAGCTCAACTAGTCTCCGTAAGTACTGCCTCGACGCTAGGGCCTAAGTGACGATCATTCTTTCCCCATGAGGATGCCTCCGGAGCAAGTCCTCGATCTTCGAGGTGAGTCAGTGTTGCGTGAATGAGGAGAAATGTACTCAATGGTAACCATCGCAAAAGTACTTCTTGCAGCCAGGTTTGTCGTGAGCTTGATATGACGGACAATTGTAATGCCGAGGTAACCAGGACGTGGAGTAGGTACCTTAGGGCAAACCACAATCGACTATTGCACAAGATGATTCATTGCAGACTTTCGCTTTTGCAAGGAATATTTCCCTGAACACCAACCTGATTGAGAGATCGATATGTTGAATTGGGGTATCCTCGGAACGAGTTTCATCTCTGATGTCTTCGCCAAATCCGTGATCGCCAGCGATGACTCAACCATTACCGCAGTCTTCGGACGAGACGAAGCACGTCTAGGAACTTTCGCCGCGAAGCATTCGATCACGCGACAATACTCCGACATCGACTCACTCTTACAAGATGCGGACGTAGATGTGGTATACATCGGTCTCCCAACCCACCTCCACGCAGACGCGACCATCAAAGCCGCCCGAGCAGGCAAAACAATCCTCAGCGAGAAAGCTCTCGCAACAACTACAGCCGATGGCCAAGCCATGATCAAAGCCGTCCAAGACACAGGAGTGTTCTTCCTCGAGGGCCTGATGTACCTCAATCACCCACTCATGGACA
>Ga0265797_10007534_pt1 | contig 14847 bp, 18 predicted proteins | sample P2T30metagenome_FD_192433 | JGI IMG/M metagenome (GOLD analysis project Ga0265797, IMG submission 192433) | Plant litter microbial communities from East Loma Ridge, Irvine, California - P2 T30 | ecosystem: Environmental > Terrestrial > Plant litter > Unclassified | place: USA: California... | reverse complement strand
ATCTATCACATCTTCTATAAGCAAATCAGACTTATCGTTCTCCAAACACTGTCATCATGCCTGAAGTCTACGCCGCACCCCCCGACTACGCCTTCCCACGTAACTTCAAGGGTTACGGTGAGAAGGGCCTACAGGGCTTGAAGTGGCCCAACAATGCCAAAATTGCCGTATCTTTCGTCATCAACTATGAGGAGGTGATTCAGCACGCAGTCATTCAAGAACTATCATTAATATGTAACAGGGTGGTGAGCGCTCAGTCATGAAAGGCGACGGAGTATCCGAGATCAACCTCCGCGAGTACCCAGCCCAACACAGAATCAACGAGCGCGACTACAGCGGCGAATCAGAATTCGAATATGGCTCCCGCCGCGGCTGGTGGCGCATGTTCAAGCTCTTCAACGACTACAAGATGAAGTTCACCCTTTATGCCGTTGGCTCCGCCGTCGAGGAACAGCCAGAAGTTGTTACGCGATGTGTGGAAGAGGGTCATGATGTTGCTTCTCACGCCTACCGCTGGATCGATCATGCCAATCTCTCTGTCGAGGCTGAGAAACAGCATATCAGAGACGGCATCACATCGCTGAAGAAGCTCTCCGGCTATGCACCAAAGGGATGGTACTATGGCCGCCCCTCACCACAGAGCAGAGCGCTCATTCCGCTCGTTTACGAGGAGATGGGTGAGGAGCTGCTGTGGGCCTCAGACGCCTACGCCGATGACCTGCCCTACTGGACCGATCTTCCCCAAGAGCGCAGCAGCGCCAATCCCAAGGGGTGCTTGATGGTTCCCTACAGCTACGACTGCAATGACTTCAAATTCCACTGCCAGGGAACTGGTTTCCGCAGTACGGCTGCGTTCTACGAGCACATGAAGAACTCTTTCGATGTGCTGTATGAGGAGGGCGAGGCTGGAGAGCCGAAGATGATGACTATCGGTCTGCACTGCCGTATCATTGGTAGGCCGGGAAGATTCAAGGCGCTCCAAGACTTTGTGAAGTATATCTCGGAGAAGGAAGGTGTTTGGGTTGCGACTAGGACGCAAATAGCGGAGTCGTTCAGGGAGCAGTTCCCGTACAAGAAGGGTCAGCTCGCGTAGATAGTTAATCGAATTTATTTCAACGTTAAGATTGGAATCATTTGCGCACATGAGACAACAGTGACTGGGATCTTTCGAACTAAAGCCAATGGCATCGCCTATCTATACTCTCCAAAATTCCATTGACTGCCATCCATCATACCGCGGTTATCCATCGACATGGCTGCATCTTGAATGGGGTCCACGCCGTAGAGACCAGACCCTTCATAAGCATTCCAGCTCATCTCAGTCTGGCCTTGGCCAAAGCCATCGAACCTCATTGCTGCAGACGCGGCGTCATCGCTTACCATCTCATTCCACATTCGCCAACCTTGCCACCCGCCTGGCGCCTCTTCGTCCACTTCCATGAACGCCTCCTTCACAGCGTCAGTAACCATGTGTGACATGGTAGGCTTACTGCCCAGCGTTGGGTGCTGTGACGTCTGCTCGCGGCTATCTCGTCGGCTTCTTGGCGAAAGTCCTGCCATGGAAGGCTCCGCGTCCACGTCAAGCTGCAGCGGTCGCGAACCATTGCTATGCATCATGGTAGTAGGCGCCGAGTTTACGATCGTCTTGAACAAACTTCCGGATAGCGCATCGAAGATATCGCGGTATTTGACGGCACCGGGCCACTTTTCACCGAAGATGGTGAGGATCTGAGAACAGGCCCGTGTCGCCTCGAGAACGTCGTATGAGAAAAGGGATCGATCTCGCCAGATGCAGTACACCAGTGTCAGGCCAGCTACAAAGCACGAATGTAGCGAGATCATCGTGTAAGTGAGCGTCCGATTTTGGCTTAGTCGCTTGTATGCGTTGCAGACACAAGCGGCCGAGCGCGCGCAAGTGAGAAAGCGCATGTCCGAGGTGTCCAGGGTAGGAAGAAAGACGGTGAAGAGATAGAGCATCGCTTTGTGATACTGAACGCCATAGAAGTCTCGCGCATCGAGATATGCGCTTTCGGGATCGTACATCCAAGTGATCTTGTTCCCATTCTTGGGTGTCTGTGGATATGTTCGTAGCCATTCATCCAGGTCGCTCCGGATTGTAGCCATCTTCCGGTCAAGTTTAGCCCGCTGTTCTGGCGTCCCGTTGAAGACATCTCTATCGACGCGAAAGACGGTCTTGTGAATCCGCGACTGGATCTGGTCAAGCTTGATTATGTGTATGAAGGGCTCGATATTTGACCATTGGGGCCTGACTGAGTCTGGCTCTTCCGGATGCGTTAGTGTCCAGAACTCAGGACTAGTACTAGGGAACTTGAAGAGTCAGTTCACATATCACAGTCTACTTGGGTGACATACCTCGACGTTGATATCTCGGTCAGCGATGGCAAAAGCTCTACCAAGCACAATGCTAGTCACTCTGTCAAGACAGTAACATGCCCAGAACGCACGTCGCCTCAGTTCAGCATCTCTTGTAAGCTCAGGAGAGCCTGTGACTTTCTTCTTCCTGTGTAAGCCCATTTCAATGCAGACAGAGGTCGCATATCGAATCTGGGACCAGGCGCCTGCACCATATGGAGATCTCTGACCATGCACTCCAAGCAGAATGAGGAACTGCACTGTCGCGAGGTTGTGCTGGTCTAGGATGTAGTCCATTGGCTCGGTGGCCGCGACAAGATGATGCTCAGAATCCACCCCACATGGTTTCCGCGTCAACGACAGGAATCGAGCAGTAATGGCATATATGAGATGGAAAATGCTGCGTTCAATGATAGTGAGAGCACCTCGCACAAACTGCTTGTCGAAAAGCTTCGTGTAGACTACACGATCCAGCAATGGCCAGCGCGTGTGGATACGTTCGAAGAATACGTCAAATAGCATGCGTGCCTGTTGTCGGTCTGGGAAATCCGCAACGGGCTCATCGGAGTGAGTAGACTCGGGAGGAACAGGAGGCCGTGAAGTTCCGGTAGCCTGGCATGCTTGGTTCACTGGCAGAGTTGTTGCTCTCTTGCCAGAACTTCGGAAGATGGAGGACTGAATGATGCGAGCAATGGTAGCGCCGGAGCTAGAGCCGACATAGTAAGGCTCCGAGGTTGTATCTGTGGTACCAGATGCACATAGGGAGAGATACGCAACGCCATCGACGAGTGAGGTACGATCCTCACCCTCAAGATCTTCAGAGAAACAGTCATCTCGAGATTCGCGACGCGATGCACTGGACTGGGGATGAAGAGCGAGCGCCGGCTCTTCAACGTTCATGGAAGATGTTCTTTGCAAAGTTTCTAGGCCGTTTTCATAATGGTCCTCTGCATGGTCAGGAAGACGGGCCTCCAGAAAAGCGATTCGCTCTTCTAGGGCGTTGATATAGCTGAGAAGTCAGGAAACAGTTCGTGCGCATATCAATGGCCGTGGGAAGAACCTACACAGACTTGCCGCCGGGGTACTGAGGACGAATTGTCCTTTCATACGCACAGGCTACGCCAGCTCGCTGGCAAGATCTGCAGACTGGATGCGCACCGTCACACTACATAGTTCTTAGCCAAGGTGCATGAAGCAACGTCCCACGTGACGTACACGCTGCTTTCTCCGTTTGCATCTTTTGCAGGCCAAGGCCACCCGAGATTTCCTAGTCGCAGGACCTGGGTTTGAGGCATTCGACTGAGCTTCCTTCGGAGAATTGGATGCGGGTACTGCGTCTGCGGCCGTTCCCACACCCCGACCGGAGGGGCTTACGGGGCTCTCTGGGTAGGACTGCAACATGGCCTCGTCGTCAGGAGTATGGCGTTGATGCGACAGCCCTGCAGCTGTCGGCTCTGATTCATACCGTTTGGCTCCATATTTCCCACGTGCGATAGTCCCGTTGAGGCCCAGGTGGAATGTGTGAGCCGACGTGTGTCTTATCGCGAATTATCCATGATAGGCTAAGATGGCACGGGCCTCCAATGGCTTTATCTCGGCTGCACCCATCCGCCGCCTGGAGACCCCAAAGATTGCGAAGGAACTACGCCATAACAAGCAACATATCGGAGTTCACATCCTCCTCCTATCTCCACCCCTGTCCTTTATCGCACCGCTCACGTTGATGCCAGGCTTGGGAATGACTGATGTGCGCATGGCAACATGGCACATCGGCTAGAAAGTGCCCGAAGAGGCTGCGCCAGAAGCCATGCCCATGGTCAATCACAGCCCGATATGCGTGCGATACGTGAACGACTTGGAGTCGGCGTGACGTCCGATCGACATATGAGACACCATGGTCCGCCGACGTGAAGAGAATTTCGAGGATTGACCACACCCGGCAGTCAACCAAACCATACCACCACAGCACCATGGGGAAAGTTCAACTTCCGATCAGGGACCAGATGGCGGCGCCCTTTCGGTCGAAAGAGGCCTTTGTCGACTTCATCAGGGCTCCCCAAGGCAATGACGGTCATGCCCCAATCGGGGACGAGAGATGGTCTAACAAAGATCTTGAGCCAACGCCGGTGGAACAGAGGACTTGGACCTGGTAAGGATCTTGACGACGCACATCTCTGAGCTTTTATTGACAAATGAAGGTTCAATCTTCCTCTATACTGGTTCTCGAACCAGTTTTCCCTCGTTGGTTGGAATACGGGCTCCGCTCTTGTCACAGTCGGTCTGGTAAGCTACGTCTAAGCATGCAAGCGGAATCTGGGAACTAATGGTGTAAACAGACATGGCAGCAATCCTTCGTGTCAGCCTGCATCGGATCCTTCCTCGCAGCAGTCGTAGTCGTCCTTATGGCTCGTCCAGGTGCCAAGTACCACATCGGATTCCCTGTGATTGCACGCTCAGTCATGGGCATGTACGGCTCCTACTTCTTCGTCTTCATCCGAGCGATCGTATGCATCATCTGGTACGGAATTCAGTCCTTCTACGCCGGTAACATCCTCTCGGTCATGCTCCGTTGCATCTTCGGTAGTTCCTGGCAAAACTTCACGAACACACTCTCGCCTACCGCAAGTGTCACCTCGAAGCAGCTTCTGGCTTTCTTCATGGCCTGGCTAATGGAGTTTCCGTTCATGTGGGTCCACCCCAGACACATCCACTATATCTTCACTGTGAAGGGGTTCATCATGCCAATCGCCGCCTTTGCCATCTTCGGATGGTGCATGGCTAACGGTGGAGGACTCGGCGCTATGGACCTTGCTTCCAGCGAAGGCGAGCTTGCCGCCTCAGTGACTCCTTTGGGATGGAGCATCATGGCCGGTATCAACACCATCTTCGGTTCGCTTTCGCCTATGTTGGTCAACCAGCCTGACCTTGCTCGTTACTGCAAGAAGCCTCGAGATGCTGGTGTGACTCAAGGTGTCAGCGTCTTCGTGTCCTCCATCATTGTCTTTTTCCTTGGCATGGCCTCAACCACTTCCATGCAGGCAGCGTATGGTGTTGCCTACTGGAACATCTGGGATCTCTTCGAAGCCATCCTTGACCACCACTTCGGCGCCGGAGCGCGTGCAGGGATCTTCTTCGTTGCTTTGGCATTCTACTTTGGTGTCTTCGCCACGAACTTTGGAGCCAACTCAATTCCGTTCGGAAGTGATATGACTGGCCTTTTCCCCAAGTGGCTCACCATTCGCCGTGGACAAGTGCTTTGCGCCATTCTCGGTGTCGTCGTACAACCATGGGAACTGATGAAGAACGCAACGGCCTTTTTGAGGTAAGTTCCCCAATAGGCTTCCCACTCACCACGCTAACGATGAAATAGTTTCTTGGGTTCTTACAACATCTTCATGGCCCCTCTTTGCGCCGTCATCATTGTCGACTACTACATCGCGCGCAAAGGAAATATACATATACCATCGTGCTACGATGGCAAGAAGACGGGTCTCTACTGGTACTGGTCCGGTGTCAACTGGAGTGGTGTGGCAGCCTGGCTACTTGGTACAACTATGGGTATTCCTGGCCTTATTGGCCAGTACGAGCCACAGATCATTTCGGCGGCTGCGCAGAACATGTACCGCATGGGCTGGCTGCTAACTTTCTTCACCGCGGCGACTGTCTACTTCGTCATCACCTTCTTCGTCAAACCGCGTGTGTTCCCTGTTGGACGAGAGAGCACGCCCTTCCAACGGGAATGGCTAGCCAACGACGGCCGCGAGGGCTTCTTCGACGGAGACAGAGATGATGGGGTGATTTATGGCGCCTCAACGCCACCCATGACTGATGGAGGAGAAGATGTTGAGATTGGCGAGAAGTCACCAAAGGTCACATTTTAGGCTCAGAGCAGCAACCTAGATTGTAATGGAATCGAAACCATGTACTCACGTCATGTAATTGCAATACGATAGATTTGAACAACATTATACGAAGTAACTACGACATTAGATGAGCCTTGCTATGAGATCATAGAATTGAGCCTCCAGATCAGGTGGCTGGACATGTGAACTGCCCAGGTGCGGTGTTGTTCACATGTTTCCTAGTACCGACATGGACTGAACAGTTCCGATCGGAACCAGCATTCCGAAAAAGTGGGATGCCGTTATCGGCTCCAACTTATTAGCACAACCGGTATATCCCTGTTGGGCAAGTGTTTGGCTATCGCCTATGAGCGGGCCTAGACGGGACACGCAATTGCTCCCTATCAAGATGCGGGCTTTTTGGGCCGATGGCATCGCTGACGCTGACAGGTCGCTGCCACCGGCGTCTGGATGTGTCTCCAACTCCAACGGCTTCAAAGACCACTTCTCCAATTCCTCTTCTTGACATTACAACCAACCTGAGAAAGCATAACAAGGATACCTTCCAGCATCTACACACCAACTGTTCTTACGATCACCGAATTATATGAAGCCATGAGCTCAGATCTTTACAAACTCACAGCCACCGAGATCTCGGCGAAGATCAAAGCGGGCGAAGCCTCAGTCGAAGAATACGCAAAATCACTTCTCGGACGTATCGAAGCACGTGACGAAGCTGTTCAAGCATGGGCATACCTCGACCCCGAATATGTCATCAAACAGGCAAAAGCACTTGACGCCACCCCACAAGCCGAACGCGGTCCTCTCCATGGCATTGCCATTGCCGTAAAAGATGTCATTTACACCAAGGGTGAGCTACCAGAACCATCTTTTCATCCATTTCAACTAATCGTGTAGAAATGCCCACGCAGTTCAACTCACCCATATATGCCAACGATGCGCCTCAAGTAGACGCTGGCTCCATAGCGATACTGCGCAAGAGCGGTGCACTCATCTTCGGCAAAACAACAACGACCGAGTTTGCTGCGACAACCACAGGCCCAAAGACACGAAACCCGCACGACTCAAAACGCACGCCTGGTGGCTCTTCATCTGGATCTGGTGCTGCAGTAGGCGATTTCCAAGCACCCATCGGCCTAGGGACCCAAACTGGTGGTAGCACTATCCGCCCTGGCTCGTACAATGGCATCTATGCCCTTAAGCCCACATGGAACTCTATTACTCGCGAAGGCCAAAAGATCTACTCTCTGATCCTGGACACCTTGGGTCTCTACGCGCGTAGTGTGGCTGATCTAGAACTGCTCGCCGATACATTCGCCATTCACGACGACGCGCCACCTCCAAAAGACTTCACAGTGAAAGGCGCGAAGTTTGCCCTTCTCAAGACTATGGTCTGGCCGAACGTCGGCCCTGGCACCTCCGCCGCACTTGAGAAAGCCGTCTCGCTACTTCGTGCGCATGGAGCCGAGGTTGAGGAAATAAGCTTACCAGATGACCTTAACGATCTTCCGGCGTGGCACGCGGCCGTACTCAACTCTGACGGCCGAACCGCGTTTTTGCCAGAATACACAGTGGCTAAGGATAAGATCTCGGCACAGCTCGTCGGTCACGTTGAGAACAGCGGGAAGATCTCGCGCAAGGCGCAACTTGAAGCCTTCGACAAGATTGCGGCAGCGAGGCCGGTTGTGGATGAGATACTCGGCAGATATGCTGCGGTGCTTACACCGAGTGTGCCGGACGAGGCGCCGCTGGGTATCGAGAAGACGGGCAGTGCGGCCTTTTGTTTGATCTGGACGGTAAGTCACACTCGCGAATCCAGCTGGAGAGAACTTGACTAATTCTCGCGTAGGCACTGCACACACCAGTAGTAAACGTTCCAGGTTTCAAGGGCGAGAACGGAATGCCAATCGGGGTGTCGCTTGTTGCGCCTCGCTACTACGATAGACGGTTGCTCGCGGTCAGCAGCAAGGTCGGTGAAATCTTCGAAGCGGAAGGTGGATGGAAGCGTACCGTATAGCTCTATTGCAAATGAAGTTGAATGGATTGGACCAAAGCATTTGCCGTTGGTCTTCTGGTAAATTACTATTGGTTGTGTGAGTGTGCGTGCTCTGGTTGCCTCGACCAAACTGTTCTACTTGACTCATAGTCAGGTTCGTTTATATCTCCAACACACTCCCCAAACTCAACTATCACAAATATCTCGGCAATACCAATAACACGCAAATCACACTCTCACAACAACATCAAGATGACATCACAACAGTTTATCGAAGGCAAAGCAAAAGCCAGGGCGAACGCGGAATTGGACCTGAAAAGGTGTGCAAACAGCGCTCTCCGAGTTCTCATCCGCACTTCAGTTTCTAGATACCTCAAAGCTATATACCTCAAGAAATCCCGGTTTACACCAGAATGGTTTTGTGCGAACTACTTCCTGTTAGAGGTACAAAATCGGTCGTACTTTACACTTGAAGAAGTCATGCTCAAGCTTAAAAGACAAAAGCAGAATGGCAAAGTTGAAGAGCTCGAAAAAGCCCTCTCGCGCTACTCACAAGCTGCACATCGCGAAATCGTAGCCAGACTCTTTGTCTTGCCACGCGAACTTCGCGACATGATATACGATGAGCTCTGGGCCTTGGATGCATGCAAGGAAACACTCATCGATAGGCTTATTGATGCAGACGACAGGAATGATCAACGTAGAGCGCTCTGGATTCAGCGTTATGGGAAGTTGGACTACTTTCTCCCAAGCTTGGCCAAACAGTGGTTTGGGGGGAGGCAGGTGGCAACAGAGATGCTGAAGGCTTTTGGGAAAAGAGATGGGACCGATATAACTCACAACCCGTGCGGGTTTAATTACGACGAGACTTACCACGTCTCGTGGAAAAAGTTAAACGACCTGACCACAGTAAAGACGTTTCACTCCGACGTCACGCTGTACGAGCTCCTGGGAAACATGGCTCTAGTCATCGTCTTCGACTGCATGGACGAGATCGACGGAAACGAGGGTCTAGAGCGTATAGGCATACCAGGAAACTTCAACGCAGAACTTCGCCGCTGCATCAATACGCTTTCCTCTCTGCGCAACCAAAAGCCTCGCCCTGTCACCTTCAAATTCGAGGATCAAACGAGAGGCGTACCCAGCAACATCACCCATCTATTTCGCTCGCTGAGTGGTCCCTTCCACGAACTCCGGCAGTTGGGATTCGATATCAACATCAGATGTCAAACCGACGGCTACTTCCGCTATGTATGGGACATGTCAGGAAGGTACAATACTCACAGCCCTCACACGAACGATGTTGATAAGTGGACCCTGCGAGATTGGAGCCTGAACTTCACGCGAGTGAACGAACAATTCGAGGAAGCTCACTTGATGGGCGAGACCTTCGTGTTTAATCCAAATGGACCGCTTCGGGGGAGCTTTCGCATCAAAAAGCATGTATGGGAGGCGATGCGCAAGGAACTGTACCGCGCGTATCCAGAGATTGACAATGTGGTGAAGTGGACGAAGAATGAGAGAGGTGAGATATGGATGGACTGTGGATGTGTGAGGAACAAGCATACTTGCTGCCCTTACTATCTGTGCTACAACCACGGTGGATGGGATGTGATAGAAGATGGTCGGTGGAACAATTCTTGTTACATTTGCAAAGGCCTAGTAGCGCCGGCGTTGTAGCGACAACTAAGGTTGGTTGCAACGAGGCAGAAGGAGAACGCGGCAACAGGAAAGTCTGCGGTTCTTCGGATGAAGAACGCATCAAGTATTCCAATTGAGTGCCCCGTCTCAGCAAACAAGCAGATCCCACTTCAAGACTCTTTCCAGTATGCATAATGGTCGGCGGGGCTGCCCTTGCATACCTCGATTTCTTTGCCCGGGAGGTACGCCTCCACCATTGCCTTTACCCTCGCCACCACGGCTACTTCTTCAGCAAGTGCACTCGTGAAGAGATAGAGCGTAATCTTGACTTTTTGAAGGGCTCTGAGCTTATTGGTACGCAAGAAGGTGGCGCAAGCCTTGTTTCTGTGACCCACTGTCATGTCTGACAAGAAGGTCCCAAAGTGAATCGTGTGTACGTGTTGAAGTTCAAACGTCCTCAAATAGCGTGGAATATCGGTAATGGCAGCAAAACAGAAGGGAATGGTGGTGTACGCGATCATGGCTGTCTCGACGTAGACTTGGCGACAGACACTGAGTAGATTCCAGCGCGCGAGATGTTCTTCGGGGTTCGCCATCGGCCACACTTTCGATGACATCTTGACTGGTGATCCGCCAAGCGCGAGGCCGAAGATTCGGTTGCGAATCTCAGCAGGTAGGCGAAGGAGGGGGGAATCTCGTGCGTTTCTGTCTGCTCTGGTTGGTAAGGTCAGTGTCGTCACATATACCTACACATTACGTATATCTCACATCTTGATTTCCGATCCGATAGGCTCGACGTTGAGCAGACCGCTTTTGTGTTTGCGGTAACCGCGTTGGCCACGGGCTGGTCTCTTGGGCTTGTCACTGAGACCATGGCGAGGAGCGACTTTTTGAGACCGTTGCGGAGGCATCTTGCGTTACGTGAATTGCTGGTGTATTGAGTGTTTTGAGTTGCGGTGGGGAAGCTACCAGTGCGAAAGTGGAGGCGAGAGGTTCAGGTAAACACGACAGAAGAGGAAAGCGCGATGAAAGCACGGGCTCTGCGCGCTTTTGTGTGCAAGAGTGAAGGCGAGAGTCTCGGAAAGAAGGAAAGCTTCATTAACGAGGAGCGCATGCAAAAGAGGTTATTCATATAAGAGGATGACGCATAGTGAACTCAAAGATGTGTCCCTTCTGCGCGTGCAAAGCGGAAGGTTCTATCCATCGACCATGGTGTGAAGAAACAGTCTCAAGCTTTCGAGGGTAGGGACTGGTTCCAGATGAATTATCAAATGCATGAGTTCACATTTGGATTGACTTTAAGATAGCTGGAGGATTTGCAGTAAAACGTCGAAGGCGAGATGTTGGAAGCGTGGAAGGAACGTCTTTGGAGAAGGAATGGGCGGATTACATAATGCGGCGGTCGGAGATGGCTGCCAGATTCGCCGATGACTCTGGAGCTTCGCGTGTCCGACATCATCATCGCTTGCACCCAATCTCACCATAATGGCGTCGCGCACACGGCTGGCAGCCACTACGGCTTCCGGACTACTGCGAAGCTCAAGACCACTCGCAGCCTCAAGGATATCGCCGCTCGCTGCTGCTTTGACAACATCCTCCGCCCGCAGCTTCTCGCAGCTCAACTCGCATTCCGCCTCAGACCCGACCAACATCTTTGCCTTCCAAACCGGCTCCAAGTCGGGTGGCGTTCCTTCATACTTCTCAACACAGAACCGTCGGCCTGCAAATACAATCATCCGGTTCGTGCCACAGCAAACAGCATGGATTGTAGAGCGCATGGGAAAGTTCAACCGCATACTGGAGCCTGGTCTTGCCATCTTGGTACCCTTCATTGATAGGATAGCCTACGTTAAGAGCCTCAAGGAAAACGCCCTCGAAATCCCCAGCCAGAGTGCCATCACCGCGGACAATGTCACATTGGAGCTGGATGGTGTCCTGTACACCAGGGTCTTTGACGCATACAAGGCGAGGTGAGCATGTCATATGTTTGAGTGTAGCGAGGATGCTGACAGCCCATAGTTACGGTGTAGAAGACGCAGAGTACGCCATCTCCCAACTGGCACAAACCACGATGCGCTCCGAAATCGGTCAACTCTCCCTCGACCACGTCCTCAAAGAACGCGCCAACCTGAACGCCAACATCACCGCTGCGATCAATGAGGCAGCACAAGACTGGGGTGTCACCTGCCTACGATACGAGATCCGTGACATCCACGCGCCCGAACCCGTCGTCGAAGCCATGCACCGTCAAGTCACCGCCGAACGATCCAAGCGAGCTGAGATTCTAGAGTCAGAAGGTCAGAGACAATCTGCCATCAACATCGCTGAGGGAAAGAAACAGTCGGTCATCCTGGCTTCCGAGGCCTTGAGGGCTGAGCAGATCAACATGGCCAACGGAGAGGCTGAGGCTATCTTGCTCAAGGCTACTGCGACTGCCAACGGAATCGACGCAGTTGCGCGATCCATCTCTCAAGGTGGCGGCGCAGCACAGAACGCCATCTCGCTTTCCGTTGCTGAGAAGTACGTGGATGCATTCGGTAACCTGGCTAAGGAGGGCACAAGCATCGTCGTTCCCGGCAATGTCGGCGATATGAGCGGCATGATCGCAAGCGCCATGGCAGTATACGGCAACGTCAACGCTTCCCAAGCAAAGGCGCAAGCATCGAAGATGGTCGAGGGCGGAAGCAGCAAGAAGGTTCAAGAGCTCCAGAGCAAGCTGAACGACGCTGAAACTGGATCCAACCAGATGCACAACGAGATCAACAGGGTCATGGACGAGAGGCTGAGCAAGAGGTAGTCAGCGACCTTGTATGAGAGACGATGGGATAGGAATGGGATACGACTGTACATTATACCACGCTGTATAAATAGCAACGAGCCGCAAGCGACCGCATCGGGGTTATTGGATATGGGATACCACCCAAAAGCAAGCATCATTCGCGGAGTCTTCTCTCTTCCACTTTGGAACTCCACTTTTCGCATGTCTATAGGGAATAGCGAACTCAACTACACTTTTATCTCCAACCTCAACCTACACTAACCGCTCCACAGCTTCGGCAGCTAAAACTGCAATCTGCTTTCCATCCTCCCAAATCCAATCATGCCCACCCTTGAGATCCCTTACATTAACCACTCTCCTCCCCTCCTCTTTAACCTCATCCTCATCATCCCCCACCTCCATAACGATATTCCAGCCCTCCCTATCTAGCGCAACACACATGACATCCCTCTGCGCCCTCTCCACCAGCTCATCCTCATAGCTATGGCAGAGCATCAGCAGCTTCCCCTCCGGCCACTGCTCTTTATTATATTTCCCCGCAACAGGCGACACAGCCTGCCACTCAATGTACCCTGACCTCTCACCAAAAGCGCCCCTCACAAACTCTTTGTAAATCTTCGAGATGTATTCTGGTGTCGTAGGCGGCAGGTGGTTCCGTATCATGAGCGGTAGACTGTATATGCCTGATATCAAAATCATGGCTTCAGGGAGAGGCGTGGGGATCAGGTCGGGTGTAAGTCCTATACCGGAAACGAGTTGGCATAGCAGTGTTGCGCCGCAGGAATGACCTATTCCTATCCATCTCTTCACCCCATATTCGCGCTGCAGATAATGAATACCGCAGGCGACATCGCGGATGTGTTGCGGGTGTCTCGCTGAGCGCTCTGGGTCATCGGGCGCACTTGGTTGCGTCGCGTGGTCGGGGTACGGCGAGAGTCTGTAGTTCAGACTTGCGATCCCGCCGATTTTCCCTAGAGTGGACGCGTGCGAGGCGGCGAGGTGGGTGATGGTGGGTGTGAAACTAGGGGCTTCGATGAGGGGGTCGCGCCAGGCGCCGCCGTGGATGTAGATTAGCCATGGCGCATCGTTACTGGGTTTAGATGTGGCTTCCTGGGGTTCGGGGAGCCAGATGTCGAGGGTTTGGAGGCGACTTGGGGGATCGCTGTAGGGGATTGAAGGGATGTGTCTGGGGAATGGGGTGGCTGTCATGTTTTAGTTTGATTGGGGAGTGATGTTTGGCGGGGTGTGCAGGTGCCAAACTTTGAGGTGTGCCGAGGTCGGTCACTCTTTTTGGGTTCCTGGATCAAATGAATGAACCTTGTGTTCGAGTGTAAACTTTGTGGATTCAACAAGACATCACAAGTATGGAAGAAGTGTTTTGAGTATGAATGTTTGATATATTTTCCCATCCAGTACACAAAAAAGAGTACTATCAACCTCATGACCATTGGTTTCATCCAAGCCATGACTAAACTAAACAGACATTATTCCCGTCAAAGACACATGCCAGTGCCGACGCCCATGGTATTGCGATGCAGGTGTGTAACGCAATGCTAATGCAAAACCCAAGGTATCTCAAGGACCGCTATCCTCATTAAAAAAAAACTCTCGAAGCTAAAACGACAGAACAATTGGAGTGAGGAGCGTTTACAAGAACGCGGCCATGAAGGCACCGAAGCCAACGATGCTACCAGCGGCAGCCTTGACGTTGACGGCAGCACCGGTGGCGTCAGCACCGTCAGCGCCAGTGCCAGTGGCATCAGCATCAGTGCCAGTGGCGTCGGCACCGCTGCCAGATGCGTCGCTGCCGCTGCCGGTAGCATCAGCATCGGAAGCAGTAGGCGAGGCAACAAGAGCGACAGTGGTGCTGTTGTTGGCGCTGACGGTAACAGTGCGGGTGGAATTGACCATGGAGCCAGTGCCAGTTCCAGCGAGGGTAAGAGTGTGGACACCAGGGCCGACAGCGGGGATGTCAGCGGGTACTGGCTGGGTGGTAACGGCAGCGGGCTGGCTGGTTACGGCATCGGGCTGAGTAGCGATGGAAGTATCAGCAGCGGGCATGCCAGTGACGACACCGAGAGAGTTGGTCTGGGTGAGGTAGGTGGTCTGGGGAGCCGGGTCGATGGACGATGAAGGGGCAGAGGAAGAGTCCTAGATGAAAATCAGTGATCTGTTCTGCATGGATCGTGAAATGA
>Ga0265797_10007533_pt1 | contig 14847 bp, 16 predicted proteins | sample P2T30metagenome_FD_192433 | JGI IMG/M metagenome (GOLD analysis project Ga0265797, IMG submission 192433) | Plant litter microbial communities from East Loma Ridge, Irvine, California - P2 T30 | ecosystem: Environmental > Terrestrial > Plant litter > Unclassified | place: USA: California... | reverse complement strand
GCCGATGGTACTGCAAGGGGGACCTTGTGGGAGAGTAGGACACCGCCGGACATCCATTGACACCACCCCCGGGTGGTGAACCAGAAAAGCCACCCCACCGGGGTGGCTTTTCTGCGTTACAGGGGTCCTGATCGTGGGGCCCTGAGCAGTAGCATCGACGGGTCGGCCCGTCAGGATCGACCCACAACACCACAGCTGGCACACCGTAGAGGAGCACCCGTGACTGAACGCGACGACCGTGAGCGCGGCGACGAGCGACCCCGCTCCTCCGGCAGCCAGCGTGACGGAGGCACGCCCTTCTCGGGACGCCCCGAGAGCGGGCGTCCGCCCCGAGGCGGCCGGCCGGACGGAGACCGTGGCCAGCGACCCCCGCGGGGTGATCGTCCGAACTCGGGCGACCGTCCGCAGCGAGGTGACAGGCCGTCCTACGGCGACCGACCGCAGCGCGGCGACCGCCCCTCGTACGGTGACCGTGCTCCGCGTGCAGATCGCCCGTCCTCGGGTGACCGCCCGCAGCGTGGTGACCGCCCGTCGTACGGTGACCGACCCCAGCGTGGTGGCCGCCCGTCGTACGGCGATCGCTCCCAGCATGGTGACCGCCCCTCGTACGGTGACCGCCCCGACCGGTCCGGGCGTCCCGCACAGGGCGGGGGAGGACCTCGGGGCGGACGGCCCGGCGGGGGCGACCGGACGGGCGGTCCCCGTCGCGACTCCGGCCGGCCGCCGCGACAGACCGAGGAGGAGCGCGACCCGTTCGGGCTGAAGTCCGTCCGGCCCCAGCAGGAGGTCGCGCACGTCCCCGACGACGTCGAGCCCCGCGACCTCGACAAGGTCGCCCGTGGCGAGCTGAAGACGCTCAGCAAGGAGAACGCCGACTGGGTGGCCAAGCACCTCGTCATGGCCGGGCGCCTCATCGACGAGGACCCGGAGGAGGCCCACAAGCACGCGCTCTCCGCGGGGCGTCGTGCCGGTCGCATCGGGGTGGTCCGCGAGACCATCGCCATCACGGCCTACACGACCGGTGACTACGCGCTCGCCCTGCGCGAGCTCCGCACCTACCGGCGCATCTCGGGCCGGGACGACCACCTGCCCCTGATGGTCGACAGCGAGCGCGGCCTCGAGCGCCCCGAGAAGGCCCTCGAGCTCGGACGGTCCGTCGACCCGTCGACCCTCGAGGTCCCGGTGCGGGTGCAGCTCGCGATCGCCATGTCGGGCGCGCGGCTGGACCTCGGCAACCCCGAGGCGGCCCTTCGCGAGCTCGAGATCCCGCAGCTCGACGCCACCAAGGCGTTCAGCTGGAGCCCCGACCTCTTCGAGGCGTACGCGACGGTCCTCGAGGACCTCGGTCGCACCGACGAGGCGGAGCGCTGGCACGCCCTCGCCGAGCGGGCCGCCGCCGCCATCGACGCCGCGACCGAGGAGGACGCCCGTGAGACCGTGGAGATCATGGAAGAGGACCTCGAGCCCGACGAGCACGGACAGCCCGGCGAGCCCGAGCAGTCCGGCGAGCCCGAGCAGTTCGACGAGCCCGAGCAGTCCGACGAGCGCGAGCAGTCCGACGAGGCCGAGCAGTCCGACGGGGCCGAGCAGTCCGACGGGGCCGAGCAGTCCGACGAGCCCGAGCAGCGCGACGAGCCCGAGCGGACCGACGGCCACGACGATGCCCGCTGACGCCGGCACGCCCCTCGACGGCGTCGACGCGGTCCTCGCGGACCTCGACGGCGTCGTCTACCGGGGCCGGCACGCCGTCGACCACGCGGTGGAGTCGTTGAACCGGGTCGCCGAGCACCGGCGGGTCGGGTACATCACCAACAACGCGTCGCGTCCCGCGGCGACCGTCGCGGCCCAGCTCTCCGGCTACGGCCTCACCGTCACGGCGGACGACGTCGTGACCAGCCCCGAGGCGGCGGTCCTCCTGCTGGCCGACCTCGTCCCGGCGGGCGCCACGGTGCTCGTCGTCGGGGGAGAGGGCCTCACGAGCGTCGTCGAGGCCGCCGGCTTCACCGTCACCCGCTCCGCCGAGGACTCCCCGGCGGCCGTCGTCCAGGGCTTCTCGCCCGAGGTGGGCTGGAAGGACCTGGCGGAGGCGGCCTTCGCCCTGCACGGCGACATCCCCTGGGTCGCGACCAACACCGACTGGACGATCCCGCAGGAGCGCGGCATCGCGCCCGGGAACGGCACGCTCGTCTCGGCCGTGCACACCGCGGTCGGTCGACTCCCGGTCACGGCGGGCAAGCCGGAGACGCCGATCTTCACGGCCGCCGTCGCGCGGTTCGGCGCCACGAGGGCGCTGTTCGTGGGCGACCGCCTCGACACCGACATCGTGGGGGCCAACCGGGCGGGACTCCTGTCGGCCCTCGTGCTCACCGGCATCGACGGCGCGAAGCAGCTGCTCGCCGCCCCGGCCGATTCCCGACCTGACTTCGTGCTGGGCGACCTGCGCGAGCTCCACGAGCCCTACCCCGCCGTGGAGGAGCACCACGAGGAGGACATCCGCGTCGTGACGGTCCGCGGTGCGTCCGTCGGCGTGCGCGGCAACGTCGTGCGGGTGGTCTCGGCCGGGGACGACCCGGTCGACCTGGTCCGGGCCGGCACCCGCGCGGTGTGGTCGACAGGGCTGGCGATCTACGCCCTCGACGTCGACCCCGCCCTCCACCCGGACGACCCGCGCGGCACGTAGGCTGGTCGGCACCATGACCGATGCCCCGACCCCCGCCGGCGAGCGACCGGAGGCGGTGGCCGGCCTCGTCCCGCGCCTCGCGACGATCGACGACCAGCCGCTCGAGCAGCGTGCCGCGGCCTACGCCGCGTTGCACGACGAGCTGCGCTCCGTCCTCGAGGGCCAGGGCCAGGGCCAGGGCCAGCAGGTCGAGGATGCCGGGTCGGCCCGACCCGGGCCCCTGCCGGGGCGCCGGTGACCGACGCGACCGGAGGCGTCGGCGAGCGGCTCGACGCCGCCCTCGCCACCCGCGGGCTGGCGCGGTCCCGCACGCACGCCGCGCGACTCCTGGCCGCCGGCGTGGTGACGGTCAACGGGCGGGGCGTCGTGAAGGCGAGCGTCCGCGTCGGGCCGGACGACGACCTCCTGGTCGCCCGCCTCGACCACTACGTGAGCCGCGCTGCGCACAAGCTCCTGGGCGGCCTCGACGCCTTCGGCGTCGACCCGACCGGCCGCGTGGGCCTCGACGTGGGGGCGTCGACCGGCGGCTTCACGCAGGTCCTGCTCGAGCGGGGCGCCCGCGAGGTGGTGGCGCTCGACGTGGGCCACGGCCAGCTCGCGACCCCCGTGCGGCTCGACCCCCGCGTGACGATGCTCGAGGGCGTCAACGCCCGCTACCTCACGCGGGAGCAGCTGCTCTCGCTCGCGCCGGTCGCGGCCGAGGTCGATCTCGTCGTCGCCGACCTGTCGTTCATCTCGCTGACCATGGTGCTGCCCGCCCTGGTCGGCACGCTCGGCGACGCGGTCGCCGGCGCGGACTTCGTCGTGCTCGTCAAGCCGCAGTTCGAGGTGGGGCGCCAGGGCGTGCGGGAGGGGCTCGTGCTCGACCCGCGGCGGCGCGCGGAGGCGCTCACCGGGGTGCTCTGGGCGGCGCACGACCTGGGGCTGGGCACGGCGGGCGTCATCTCCTCCCCCGTCGTCGGCTCCGCGGGCAACCAGGAGTACGTGGTGCACCTCTCGGCCCGCACCGGGACGAATCCGACACAATGGCTGGACACGGCGGACGAGGTGACGGGAGCGTGAGCGGCATGGAGACCACACGACGCGTGCTCGTCGTCTCGCACACCGGTCGACGCGACTCCGTCGACGCGGCCCTCGAGGTCTGCGGGCTGCTCTCGGCGGCCGGGGTCGTCCCCGTCCTGCCGCGCGACGAGTTCGACGACGTCTGCGCCGCCGAGCCCTCGTTCGGCGGCGGCATCGAGATCATGCCCGACGACGTGCCGGAGGACCTCATCGAGGCCGTGCTCGTCCTGGGCGGCGACGGGACCATCCTCCGCGCGGCCGAGATCATCCGCGGCTCGCGCGCCCCGATCGTCGGGGTCAACCTCGGCCACGTCGGGTTCCTGGCCGAGAGCGAGCGCGACGAGCTCGCCGAGACCGTGGCCCGGGTGCTGGCCGCCGACTACGACGTCGAGGAGCGGTTCGCCCTGGCCGTCACCGTCACCGACGGCGACGAGGTCGTCTACCGCACCTGGGCGATGAACGAGGCCACCGTCGAGAAGGCCTCGCGCGAGCGCATGCTCGAGGTCGTCGTCGAGGTCGACGGGCGACCGCTGTCGTCGTTCGGCTGCGACGGCGTCGTCATGTCCACCCCCACGGGCTCCACCGCGTACTCGTTCTCGGCCGGGGGGCCCGTCGTCTGGCCCGAGGTCCAGGCCCTGCTGCTCGTGCCGCTGAGCGCGCACGCCCTCTTCGCCCGGCCGATCGTCGTCGGCCCCGACTCGACCCTCGCGGTCGAGGTGCTCAGCCGCACCGACGCCCGGGGCATCCTCTGGTGCGACGGCCGGCGCCAGCACGACCTGCCGCCCGGCGCCCGCGTCGAGTGCACGCGGGCCGAGCAGCCCGTGCGCCTCGCCCGCCTGCGCCAGGGGCCCTTCACCGACCGCCTCGTCGCCAAGTTCCAGCTGCCCGTCACGGGCTGGCGGGGCCCGGCGACCGGTGAGGAGCAGGCGTGATCGAGGAGATCGCGATCCGCGACCTCGGCGTCATCGGTCGCGCCACACTGCCCCTGGGGCCGGGGTTCACGGCCGTGACCGGCGAGACCGGCGCGGGCAAGACCATGGTCGTCACGGCGCTCGGGCTGCTGCTCGGGCAGCGCGCCGACAGCGGCGTCGTCCGTCGAGGCAGCGACCGCGCGGTCGTCGACGGTCGCTGGCTCGTGCCGGCGACGGGATCGGTCGTCGAGCGCGTGCACGACGCCGGCGGCGAGGTCGACGACGGCGAGCTGCTGCTCAGCCGCGTCGTGTCGCAGGAGGGGCGCGGTCGCGCGTTCGTCGGCGGGCGCCAGGCGCCCGTCGGCGTGCTGGCCGACCTGGCCGACGACCTCGTCGTCGTGCACGGGCAGTCCGAGCAGATCCGCCTCCGGTCCGCCGTCGCCCAGCGCGGTGCCGTCGACGCGCACGGCGGTGCCGAGCTGGCGGCGGCGGCCGCCGCCTACCGGCAGGCCTACGACGCGTGGCAGTCCGCGCGCGCCGAGCTCGACGAGCTCACGCGGTCGCGCGACGAGCGTCGTGCCGAGGCCGACGAGCTGCGGGCCGCGATCGACGAGATCGAGGCCGTCGCCCCCGTGCCCGGTGAGCTCGACGAGCTCGACGCGGCCGCCGACCGACTGAGCAACGCCGAGGACCTCCGGCTGGCCGCGGGGCTCGCGCACGAGGTGCTCTCCAGCGACGCCGCCGTCGACGGGGCGCCGGACGTGCTCTCGCTCGTGGACGAGGCCCGCCGTCAGCTCGACCGCGTCGTGGCCCATGACGAGGGCCTGCAGCCGGTCGCCGAGCTGCTCGCCGAGATCAGCGTGCAGGTGACCGAGGCCTCGTCGCGGCTCTCCAGCTACCTGGGCGGGCTCGACGCCGACGCCTCCTCCGAGCTCGAGGGGGTGCAGGAGCGCCGCGCCGACCTCGCCGCCCTCGTGCGCAGGCACGGCCCGACCCTCGACGACGCCGTCCGCCTCCTCGACGAGGGCAGCCGGCGCCTCGTCGAGCTCGACTCCGACGACGACCGGGTCGAGCGGCTGGAGGTCGAGGTCGCGGAGTTCCGGGCCGAGGCCGAGGCCAGGGCGGGCCGGCTCACCGAGCTGCGCCGCGCCTCCGGTGCCGACCTCGCCGAGCGCGTCAGCGCCGAGCTGTCGGCCCTCGCCATGACGGGGGCGGAGCTCGTCGTCGAGGTCGAGCCGCGCGGCGAGCTCGGCACGACCGGCGCGGACGCCGTCGCGCTGCTGCTGCGGCCGCACCCGGGCAGTGAGCCGCGAGCGCTCGGCAAGGGTGCCTCCGGCGGCGAGCTCTCGCGCGTCATGCTCGCCCTCGAGGTCGTCATGGCCGGATCGAGCGCCGTGCCGACCTTCGTCTTCGACGAGGTCGACGCCGGGGTCGGCGGGTCGGCGGCCATCGAGATCGGTCGACGCCTCGCAGCGCTCGCCGAGCGGGCGCAGGTGATCGTGGTGACGCACCTCGCGCAGGTCGCGGCGTTCGCCACCAACCACCTCACCGTGGTCAAGGACGCTTCGGGCGAGGTCACGGCCTCCAGCGTGCGGCAGCTCGACGGCGACGAGCGCGTCGCCGAGATGGCGCGCCTGCTCTCGGGCCTGCCCGACAGCACGAGCGGGCTCGCGCACGCCCGCGAACTGCTCGACCTCGCCGGAGGTGCCGCCAGGTCGTCGTGATCCCGACGCCCCGACGGGGGTGTGCGAGGGGTCGGCGGTGACGTACGATGGAACCCCGTGGCGGACATCAACGACCAGGGCCCTTCTTCACACCTCGACGACGCTCCCGCGGGAGCCCGGACGACCAAGCACATCTTCGTCACCGGCGGCGTCGTGTCGTCGCTCGGCAAGGGCCTGACGGCTGCCAGCCTCGGCAACCTGCTCACGGCGCGCGGCCTCAAGGTCGTCATGCAGAAGCTCGACCCGTACCTCAACGTCGATCCCGGGACGATGAACCCGTTCCAGCACGGCGAGGTCTTCGTCACCGACGACGGCGCCGAGACCGACCTCGACATCGGGCACTACGAGCGGTTCCTCGACATCGACCTCGCGCAGTCCGCGAACGTCACCACCGGCCAGGTGTACTCCAGCGTCATCGCGAAGGAGCGCCGCGGCGAGTACCTCGGCGACACCGTCCAGGTGATCCCGCACATCACCGACGAGATCAAGCGCCGCATGCGCGAGCAGGCCTCCGACGACCCCCAGCCCGACGTCATCATCACCGAGGTCGGCGGCACGGTCGGCGACATCGAGAGCCAGCCCTTCATCGAGTCGGCCCGCCAGGTGCGCCACGAGCTCGGCCGCGCCGACGTCTTCTTCGTGCACGTGTCGCTCGTGCCCTACATGGGCGCCTCCGGCGAGCAGAAGACCAAGCCGACGCAGCACAGCGTCGCCGCGCTCCGCTCCATCGGCATCCAGCCCGACGCGCTCGTGCTGCGCAGCGACCGCCCCGTCTCGGAGTCGAACAAGCGCAAGATCGCGCTCATGTGCGACGTCGACGAGGACGCCGTCGTCAACGCCGTCGACGTGCCCAGCATCTACGACATCCCCACCATGCTCAACGACCAGGGCCTCGACCGCTACATCGTCGAGCACCTCGGGCTCGCCGACAAGGCGCACGACGTCGACTGGTCGCGCTGGCAGAAGGTCCTCACGGCCGTCCACGAGCCCAAGCACGAGGTCACCATCGGCCTCGTCGGCAAGTACATCGACCTGCCCGACGCGTACCTCTCGGTGACCGAGGCCCTCCGGGCGGGCGCCTTCGCCCACCAGGCCAAGGCCAACCTGGTCTGGATCCCCTCCGACGACTGCGAGACGCCCGAGGGGGCGGCGAAGGCCCTCGCCCACGTCGACGGCATCTGCGTGCCCGGCGGCTTCGGCATCCGCGGCATCGAGGGCAAGCTCGGCGCCCTCACCTTCGCGCGGGAGAACGGCATCCCCACGCTCGGCCTCTGCCTCGGCCTGCAGTGCATGGTCATCGAGTACGCCCGCAACGAGGCCGGCCTCGAGGGCGCGTCGTCGTCCGAGTTCGACCCCGAGAGCGAGTTCCCCGTCGTCGCCACGATGGCCGAGCAGGTCGACATCATCGCGGGCGGCGACCTCGGCGGCACCATGCGGCTCGGGCTCTACCCCGCCGCGCTGGCCCCCGGGTCGCTCGCCGCCGACCTCTACGGCTCGGAGCTCGTCGAGGAGCGCCACCGCCACCGCTACGAGGTGAACAACCGCTACCGCCAGCAGATCGCCGACGCGGGCCTCGTCTTCTCGGGCACCTCGCCCGACGGCTCCCTCGTCGAGTACGTCGAGCTGGACCGGGCCGAGCACCCCTTCTACATCGGCACCCAGGCGCACCCCGAGCTGCGCTCGCGCCCGACCGACGCCCACCCGCTGTTCAGCGGCCTGGTCGACGCCGCGCTCGACCGCCAGAACTCGAGCCGGCTCTTCGCCGACGAGGCCACGGACGCCGAGGCGACCGAGGGTGCCACCGAGGTGGGCGCGTGAGCGACGCCGGGGCCGGGGCGCCCGAGCAGGGCGACCGCGGACTCCTGCGCGACGACCCCTTCGAGGCGACGGTGACGTCGTCCGAGGTGGTGTTCGAGGGTGCGGTGTGGAACGTCGTGCGCGACGTGCTCGACTACGACGGCTCGAGCATCACGCGCGAGTACGTCGCGCACACGGGCGCGGTCGCGATCATGGCGATCGACGACCAGGAGCGCGTGCTCGTCATCAAGCAGTACCGGCACCCGATCCGGTCGCGCGACTGGGAGCTGCCCGCCGGGCTGCTCGACCAGGAGGGCGAGTCCCTCGTCGACGCGGCGAGGCGCGAGCTCGCCGAGGAGGCCGACCTCGAGGCCGACACGTGGGACCAGCTCGTCGCGTTCCACACCAGCCCCGGCGGGAACGACGAGACCGTCACGGTGTTCCGCGCGACGGGCGTCCGTGCCACGAGCGAGGCGTTCGCCCGCGAGGCCGAGGAGGCCGACATCGAGGTGCGCTGGGTCGCCCTCGACGAGATCGTGCGGGGCGTGCTCGAGGGACGACTGAAGAACTCGATCCTCTCGATCGCCGCGCTCGCCGCCGCCGCCGCCCGCTGAGCCCCCGCGTGCCCCGACCGTGACGCTCTTCGACCGGCTCTTCCGTCAGGACGAGTGGCGCACGGTCCCCAACGCCATCACCGCGGCGCGGCTGCTGCTGCTGCCGGTGTTCCTGGCGCTCATCGTGCAGCGCGACCACGCGGCCGCCATGGTCGTCATCGCGGTGGTCTTCGCCACGGACTTCCTCGACGGCTTCGTCGCACGGCGCACCGGCACGACGAGCGAGCTCGGCCGCTGGCTCGACCCCGTCGCCGACCGCCTCACGCTGATCGTCGTCGCGGTCTCGTTCGCGCTGGGCGGCCTCGTGCCCTGGTGGGCGCTCGTGCTGCTGCTCGTGCCCGACGTGCTGCTGAGCAGCTTCGCCGTCTGGGCCTTCAGGGGTGCGGCGTTCCCCGTCACCTGGCTCGGCAAGGTCCGCACCGCCCTGCTCATGACCGGGCTGCTCGTGCTCCTCGTCGGCGCCGCCCTCGGCGACGCGGCGTGGGCAGGAGGCGCGGACCGGGTCGTCACGACCGTGGGCGCCGTCGCGTTCGGCGCGGGCCTCGTCGGCCACTGGGTCGCGGCGGTGCAGTACGCCGTGACCCTCGTGGGGCGCTGGCGACGCGACGGGCGCTCGGCGGGCTGACCCGCGCCTCCTGCGCGCTGCGGGCCTCTTCGTGCGAACCTCGTGGCGGCGGTCAGCCCGTTGCCCAGGCGCGGTTCCTCGGCCGATGGGTGGTTCGTGCGCGGGGGTCCTCCGCGTGGACCTCGTGGCGGCGGTGGGCCCGCTGCCCAGGCGCGGTTCCTCGGCCGACGGGTGGTCCGTGCGCGGGTGGCGTGCGTCTGCGCACGGGGCGCACGGCGCACGGACGACCGCGGGCGGCCTCCCCAGAGGGGAGACCGCCCGCGGCGTCAGGACCGGTGCGTCAGGCGCGACGACCCGAGCGCTTCGTGATGAAGCCCCAGATGACGAGCACGATGAGCGCGCCCACGATGGCGATGAGCCAGGACTGGATCGAGAAGAAGCCGTCGTAGCCGACGTCGAAGATGAGGCCGCCGAGCCAGCCGCCCAGGAGGGCGCCGATGACGCCGAGGACGAGCGTGGCGATCCAGCCGCCACCCTGCTTGCCGGGGAGGATGAGCTTGGCGATGGCGCCGGCGATGAGGCCGAGGAGGATGAAGGCGAGGAAGCCCATGATGTGTTCCTTTCAGGAAGTGCGATGTGCTCGGGGGGAGCGGTGGAGGGGCTCGGGAGCCCCGGGCGATCAGCGGTGGTGCTTCTTCGCCTTCTTGACAGCGGCCTTGCGAGCCTTGTCGACGTCCTTCTTCGCCTGGGAGCGCGCCTTCACGACCGTCGGGTCGTTCCAGAACGATCCGAGGTAGCCGGAGATCTCCTTGTAGCGGCTCGTACCGGCCTTCGCGCCCAGCGTGTAGGCGATGAAGGCGATGACCGCGATGACGATGTACTTCAAGCGCATGTGTGGTGCCCTCCCAGATGAGGCGTGTCGTTGACGAAGTGCACGGTAGACCCTCAGCCGGCTTCGTGCCCGCTCTGCTAGTCATCTCGTCTCGCGGCAGGGGCAGGAGGACCGTCCCGACGGCGTCAGCGGGCCCCGCCGAGCAGGTGGCGCAGGGCCACCGCGACCCCGTCGTCGTCGTTCGCGTCGGTGACGAAGGTCGCCGCGTCGCGCACGCGCTCGCTCGCGTTCGCCGGCGCCACGCTGAGGCCCACGAGCTCGAACATCGCCAGGTCGTTGTCGCCGTCGCCGAGGGCGACCACGTCCTCCGGACGCACCTCGAGGTCGGCGAGCAGCCGCGCGAGCCCGGTGGCCTTGTCGACCCCGGTGCGGGTCACCTCGACGTAGCGGGCGGCCGACCGGGTGCCGGTGCTGCCCTCGGGCAGGGCCTCGAGCAGGGCGCGCTGCTGCTCGGGGCGGTCGGGATCGGTGACGAGCAGCACCTTGGCCGGACCGTCGCCGGCGTCGCCGAGGGACCCCATCGCCGGCTCGAAGCCCACGATGCTCGCCTCGCGGTCGATGCCCGGTCCGCGGCGCTCGGTGGTCCAGGAGTCGCCCCGGTGCCAGCTCGCCTCGGCCCCGTGCTCGGCGGCGGCGGCGAGCACGCGGTGAGCGACGTCGAGCGGCAGGAGGTCCTCGTGGGTCGTGGTGAGCACGCCGTCAGCCGACCAGCTGCCCACGAAGCCGCCCTGCAGCGCCACGAACGGCACGTCGGCCAGGCCGAGCTCGAGCAGGTAGGGGAGCATGCCGCGCGGCGGGCGCGACGAGGCGAGGACGACGGCCACGCCCCTCCTGCGCGCCTCGCCGACGGCCTCGACGGTCGCGCGCGACAGCGTGTGGTCGTCGCGGATCAGCGTGTGGTCGACGTCGCTCGCGACGAGGCGCGGCAGCCGCAGGCCGGAGGCCCGGCTGACGTGGCGGGGGTCGGCGGGCGCGGACGAGGTGGGGGCGTGGTCGGTCACGGGGCTCCTGGCGTCGGGGGCGGCCAGGTCAGCGTACGGCGGGGGACTCCTCGGCGGCCCCGGCGGGGGAGGGGCTGGCGCCGACGGTCGTGGCCGGCACCGGCGTGGGCACCAGGGGGCGCACGGGGGCGAGGGCGACCGTGGGGCGCGGGCGACGAGGGGTGGGGCGCGGCTCGCGGCGCACCGGGGCGGCGGTGGGGCCGGCGGCGGCGACGGGATCCGTGGTCGCCGGCTCCACGTCGGCGCGTGCCGTGTCGGCGCGCTCCCCGTCGGCACCCCGCCCCGAGGGGCTCGGGGCGTCCTGCTCGAGGCGGCCGAGCCTCCGGTCGGCGAGGGCCACGAGGGCCAGCGCGACGCCGCCGACGACGACCGCCACGCCGAGCAGGGCCACGGCCGTGGCCGTGAGGTCGAGGCGCGCGATGGGGGACCCCGCGCTGCCCGGGTCGCCCGTCCGGAGCATCCTGCTGCCCGCGACGACCACGAGGACGACGCCCACGCCCGTGGTGACCAGTGCGGCGCCGCCGCCGACCGATGCTCTGCTCATGACCGACCTCCGTCGGCGACCGACGGGACCGGGAGGAGTCCTGAGTGATCGTCGTGGGCGTCACCGTACGCCTCGGGGGGCCGTGCCGGAAGGGCGGTGCGCCAGGCGGCCAGGGTCAGGAGGCGCGGCGCGCGACCGCCTCGTCGCCGGCCAGGGCGGCGGCCGCGACCTCGCGGGCCCGTGCGGCCGCCGGCGTGCCGTCGTGGTCGACGGTGAACCGGAAGCGCCGGGCGGGCACGCGGTGCACCCGCAGGTGCTGGCTGCGCACGAGCCAGACCAGGGCGATGCCCGCGGCGACGAACCCGGCGGCGGCGCCCACGCCGATGGCCCAGCGCGGTCCGGCGGTGTCGGCCACCCAGCCCACGAGGGGAGCGCCGAGCGGGGTGCCGCCCGTGAAGATCGCCATGTAGAGGGCCATGACGCGGCCGCGCATCTCGGGGCTGGTGCCGAGCTGCACGGTGCTGTTGGCGGTCGTCATGAGCGTGATCGACGAGAGCCCGACGGTGACGAGCACGGCGGCGAAGCTCCAGTAGGTCGGCATGAGCGCCGCGACCGTGCAGGTGACGCCGAAGGCCGCCGAGGCGAGCACGAGCACGCGCAGGCGGGGCACCTCGCGGCGGGCCGCGAGCAGCGCGCCGGCCAGCGAGCCCACGGCGATGCACGACGAGAGCAGCCCGAACCCGCTCGCGTCGACGCCGAACGAGATGCTCGCCATGGTCGAGGTGAAGATCGGGAAGTTCAGCCCGAAGGTGCCGATGACGAACACCATCGCGAAGACGACCAGCAGGTCGGGTCGCCCCTTGACGTAGCGGAACCCGTCGCGGATCTGCCCCTTCGCCCGGTCGAGGCGCGGCTTGGCGACGAGCTGGGAGACCCGGATCGCCCGCAGCGAGAGCAGCACCGCGGCGAACGACGCCGCGTTGATGAGGAACACCCACCCCGTGCCGATGCCGGCGATGAGCACGCCGGCCACGGCCGGGCCGAGCAGGCGGGCGCCGTTGAACGACGCCGAGTTGAGGCCCACGGCGTTGGTGAGCTGCTCGCGCGGCACGAGCTCGGAGACGAAGGCCTGGCGGATCGGGGCGTCGAGGGCGTTGACCGTGCCGAGGGCCAGGGCGAAGCCCCAGACCATCCAGAGCTGCACGGCACCCGTGACGACGAGCAGGCCGAGCGCGAGGCCGAGCAGGGCCATCGCGCCCTGGGTGACCATGAGCATCCTGCGCCGGTCGAAGCGGTCGGCGATCAGGCCCGCGATCGGCACGAGCAGGATCGGCGGCGCGAACTGCAGCGCCATCGTGATGCCGACGGCCGTGGCGTCGTGGTCGGTGAGGTCGGTGAGGACGAGCCAGTCCTGGGCGGTGGCCTGCATCCAGGTGCCGGTGTTCGACACGAGGGCGCCGCCGAACCAGAGGCGGTAGTTGGGCACCGAGAGGCTGCGGAACATGGCGCTCACGAGCGGGTCAGCTCCTTCAGGATGCGCGTGGCCTCGACGAGCGTGCGGCGCTCGTCGGGCGTGAGGGCGGCGAGGCGGGGCGCGAGCCAGGCGTCACGGCGGCGGCGCGTCTCGAGGACGGTGTCGCGGCCGGCGTCGGTGGTCTCGAGGAGCACGCGGCGGCGGTCGGCGGGGTCGACGGTGCGCCGGAGGAGGCCCTGCTCGACGAGCTTGTCGACGGCCCGCGTCATCGAGGGCGGGGCGACGCCCTCGTGCTCGGCGAGCTCGCCGATGGTGAGCGGCTGCGCCTGCAGCACCCACCCGAGCGACGCCACGAGGCCGTCGCTGAGGGCGGCGTCGGCCTTCTGCTGGCGGAGGCGGCGAGCGAGCCGCAGCGTCGCCGCGCGCAGGTCGGTGGCGAGCCGGGCGTGCGGGAGGGCACGCAGCGCGCCGGTGGTGGGCGGGGGCGCTGAGGGACCTGACATCGTCGTCAACGATAGATCGTTACCTCGGCTAAGTAAAGATCGCTGCGCGATCTGCAACGGCTGTTGCCCTGCGGGTCCATGCGGGCGCATGATGGTGGGGGCCGACCCGCGGCCCACGAACTCGGACCGCTCGGCGGTCCCCGGAGAGGAGCCCACCATGGCCAGGTTCAGCGAGAGGACCGCGATCGTCACCGGTGGCGGCAGCGGCATAGGCGCCGAGATCTCGAGGGCGCTCGCCGCCGAGGGAGCGTCCGTCGTCGTCACCGACATCAAGCTGGAGGCGGCGCAGGGCGTCGTCGACGAGATCGTCGCCGCGGGCGGCACCGCCACCGCGTTCGAGCAGAACACCGCGAAGGCCGCCGACAGCGACGCCGCCGTCCGTCACGCCGTCGACACGTACGGCGCCCTGCACCTCGCGGTCAACAACGCCGGCATCGGCGCCGCGCCCCAGGACATCGGCGAGTACGACGTCGAGGCGTGGGACCGCGTGCGCGCCGTCGACCTCGACGGCGTCTTCTACGGCCTCCGGTACCAGCTGCCCGCCATGGTCGCCGCCGGCGGCGGCGCCGTCGTCAACATGAGCAGCGTGCTCGGCTCGGTCGGCATCGCCCAGAACGCCGCCTACGTCGCCAGCAAGCACGCCCTCGTCGGCCTCACCAAGGTCGCGGCGCTCGAGTACACCGCCCGCGGCGTCCGCACGAACGCGGTCGGCCCCGGCTTCATCGACACGCCCCTCGTCCGCTCGTCGCTCGGCGCCGACGCGGTCACCGCCCTCGAGCAGCAGCACGCCTCGGGCCGCCTGGGCACCGACGCCGAGGTCGCGGCGCTCGTGCTCTTCCTGCTCAGCGACGCCGCCTCGTTCATCTCGGGCAGCTACCACCTCGTCGACGGCGGGTACAGCGCCCACTGACGCGCCCGCGCACCGTCGCGAGCGCTCGCCGGCGCGGCCGTGCACCGACGCGGCCGCGACCACCGGGCAGGAGGCGCGGGGCCGACCGCCCCGCGCCTCCTGCCGTGCGGTCGGGCGCCGCGCGCTTCAGGCCCGCTTCAGCGGCCGACCGGCACGATGGGCGGGTGCGCACGCCGTGCGCGAGGAGGAGGCCCCGTGCGCGTGCTCGTCGTCGAGGACACCGCGGCGCT
>Ga0265797_10007532_pt1 | contig 14848 bp, 3 predicted proteins | sample P2T30metagenome_FD_192433 | JGI IMG/M metagenome (GOLD analysis project Ga0265797, IMG submission 192433) | Plant litter microbial communities from East Loma Ridge, Irvine, California - P2 T30 | ecosystem: Environmental > Terrestrial > Plant litter > Unclassified | place: USA: California... | reverse complement strand
ACACGTGAAGGACACGCGCCGACGTGCTACCGATAACGGACGGGCCTTCTTTGCTTACCGCACCCTTACTGCCTCTGGGCGCGAGAAGTTCCCTCATCCCGTTCCAATGGAGATGAGCTTCAACTATCTTGGCCAGAACCGTGACTTGCAGAACCAGAAGGGTCTGTTCCATCTCGCTGACACCATGGTGGGCGAGACACGCGAAGGTGGTGGTGCGGCCGACTATGGCCGTCAGACTCCTCGTTTCGCGCTCTTCGAGATCTCTGCTGCAGTCATCGAAGGACAACTCCGTTTCACGTTTTCGTACGGACGATCCATCTTGCATCAAGACAAAGTGCAAACATGGTTGGAGAACTGTCAAATGCTTCTAGAGGCTCTACCGCACCAGTTACTCGCTGCGCCTCCAACTAAGACAGTCAGCGACTTCCCCATGCTCAAGATGAACCACGATCAGCTGGAGCATATCGAATCTGGAATTTTGCCGCGCTACGGAATTACGTCGTTGCATGCTGTGGAAGACATGTATCCATGTACCCGCATGCAGCAAGGAATCTTATTGAGCCGTTGCCGTAACCCACTGCTGTATGCAGTACACACTACGTTCGAGATCTGCGGTATGGGTTCTGTGAAAGAGACTACTCGCGGCATTCTCGCTGGGTGGTCGAAGCTCATCTCGCATCACTCCATGCTGAGAACTATCTTCGTTGACAGACTGACCTCTGGGACGCCTTTCGGACAAGTTGTCCTGAAGGACATAGGCCATTCCGAGCCTGCCCAGCTCTCTTGTGAAGACGAAGACCAGGTTCTCTCTACTTTTGCAAGTCGGGAAATTGTCCCGTACCACGACTCGCATCGCTTCTCAGTCTGTACCGTCAAAGACAAGGTGTTCTGCAGACTGGAGATGAATCATGCTGCCATGGATGGTGCGTCTATTTCGATCTTACTTCGCGATTTGAAGGCTGCCTGCACCGATTCTCGGTGGTCTCAGGGTGCGAAGCCGGAGTTCAAGGAGTTTGCGAAGCATCTCCAGAAGCAGTCGTCCGCTGAGAGCATAAATTTCTGGACTTCATACCTGGACGGAGCGCGTCCATGCCACATTCAGCTGAACCCCAGGGGCAACAACATCGCCAACAGGTCCTCCATAAGGACATCTCGAATTGATTTCAAGGACTATCACCAAGTGAACAGCTTCTGCGAATCTGCAGGTATCACTCAGTCCACTGTCTTCAATGTAGCTTGGGGTCTCCTTCTTGCATTCTTGACCCAGTCCGATGATGTCTCCTTCGCATACACCACTTCTCTCCGCGATGCTCCCGTTGGGAACATCGATGCTGTGGTCGGCCCAGTGATGAATCTCAACGTCTGTCGCATCAAGCTTTCAGCCGCCGGTGCTGCTGTAAGCCTGTTTGATATTCTGCAGAAGACCCAAGACGATTTTACTACGTCTCTGCCGCATCGCGCATGCTCTCTGATCGACGTATTGCATCAGATGAAGCAGGGAGATAAGTCGCTCTTCAACAGCGGTGTTTCGTATCGGAAACTCCCCCCACAGGCTGCACGCTCTGGAGCCGATGCCATTGAGTTCATTCAAAAGGGCTCCATTCACGATCCCGCTGAGACTGCGGTGTACGTCAATGTCGAGACCACCGACACATCGGCTTCCATCGAATTGAACCACTGGACGGACTGCCTGTCTGAATCGCAAGCCGAGCTCATTGCTGAGCTGTACGTGGAGAAAATTGAGGATATCATTCGCGATTCTGGAAAGCAACAAATTGTCGGACAACTCCGCCAGATCGGACGCGAGGAGAAGTCCATCTTCGGAGAGCAAGACAACGACCTGTGGACCCAGGCAATCGCTCATGTGGAGCCTTGTCTCCTTCCCGACATGGTCGGTGTTGAAACCGTTCCTGAGAAGGCTGGCGTTCACTCCATCGTCCAGTATTCTGTCCACCAGCCTGCTAAACTTCTTCAATTCTGTAAAGAGAACGATTTCGACGCTCCTCTCATCTATCAGTTTGTTTGGGCGATTGTTCTTCGCCTCTACTCAGGAAAATCGCAGGCCTGCTTCGGAGTACTCGACACACCGGATGCAGGCCACCGCCTGGGATACCGCGTGGTCAATACCGAGGACGCCACTCCAATCGTGCAGGCTCTACAGCAGCTCAAGACCGACTCCGTCTCCCAATCTGCTACTTGGGTCTCCGCCATCAGAGCCGCGCAGCAGACTGCAGATGAACAACTGCCGTTCAACACGCTGGTCTACGCCCAATCAGGCGAAGAATCAGCAACCACTGCGACCATCAACACCTTGTTGTCAGGTGGCAACGTGAGTGCGGTGCTTATCAATCCCGTACCCTTGACTCGTCGCTCTGGCTTGGTCAAGTTGTACTACTCCAAGAGCCACTCAAGGGACTATGTCGAGGCCATGACCAATTGCTTCCTGCATATTCTGACCCAGCTGCCCACCAAAGCCCGTCAAACGATTGCAGAACTCGATTTCGCCGACGACAAGTCATGCGCTCGTTTCGAGGAATGGAGTGCTCCCATGCCTCGCGTCCACAGATGTTGCGCGCATGAGATCATTTTAGAGCAAGCGATCCGTCAACCATCCGCACCAGCCGTGAGCGCTTGGGACGGCAGTCTGGACTACTCTGAGCTCGTTGCGCTGTCGAACCAGTTTGCACTGAAGCTGCAGGGTCTTGGCGTCGGACCAAATGTTTTCGTGGCGTGCTTGTTCGACAAGTCAATGTGGGCGGTCGTCGCTCAGTTGTCTGTCATGCAAGCTGGAGGTGCCTTCGTCTCGCTCGACCCCACCCATGCTGAGGAGCGCTTGCGAACTCTCGTTGGAGAATTGCAGGCTCCTGTAGTATTGTGCTCCGCATCCCGGTTGGACATCGCCGAACGGATTTCGGAGATCGCTATCGCAATTGAGCACGAAGAGCTCGACGACAATCCCGTGATACTGGACCCTGCAACGGTCGAGACAGTATACACAGACCCGGCTTACGCCGTTTTCACCTCTGGCACGACTGGTACACCCAAGGCTAGCGTTGTCGAGCACGCGGCCCTTACTGTCTCTGCATCTGGATGGAGGGACATTTTAGGATTTAGCGAGCGTTCTCGCGTGTTCCAATTCTCGGCCTTCACCTTTGACGTCTCAGTAATGGACGTGTTCTTCACTCTTCTCAACGGCGGTTGCATTTGCATGCCCAGCGAAGCCGACCGAATGAACGATCTCGCAGGTGCAATTAACCGCTCTGGAGCTACTCTGATGGCATCAGTGCCTAGTTTGTTCGTCACCATCGATCCAGCTTCAGTTCCTGCCCTCAAATATCTAATCTCTGGCGGAGAGAAAATGTCGCCTACATTCCTGGAACAGTGGAAGAGCCGACACGTCGTCAATGCTTATGGTCCTTCTGAAGCCACTGTCGTAGCGACAGCGAGCATCAAATCCGATGGGTCTGGTGAGCTGATCAACACCGATGGTACTGATATCGGTGTCCCGGCTTGTGGTCGTGCTTGGATCGTAGATGCCGAGAATCCCAATAAGCTTCTTCCGCACGGCGCAATCGGCGAGCTTGTGATCGAAGGCCCCAACGTTGGTCGTGGGTATCTCAACAACCAGGCAAAGACCGACCATGCGTTTGTGAAGAACCTGCAGTGGACATGCGATGCTCGTCTGCGTCCTGTGTTCGGCGGACAAAGTCAGCGCATGTATCGCACTGGTGACCTTGCTCGTTTCGCAACTCATGGATCGTTGACCTTCTTGACCAGGAATGACACCCAGGTCAAGCTGAAGGGTCAGCGTGTTGAGCTGGAAGAGGTTGAGCATCACAGCTCCCTCTTGGCCGCCACCGATGTTCTGGTCGACATTGTCACACCCAAAGAGAACACCATGACCGCCGGCCTTGCTGCATTCTTCGTCAGCGGTGTCGAGAGCAGCGAGTCTGCCAACGGGTTGCTTCTTCCTATGACGCCATCAAGACAAAAAGTAGTTGAGGGTCTCCGTCAAGGACTACCGCGCCATCTCCCACTCTACATGGTTCCGACATTCTACTTCCCAGTCCGTCAGCTCCCACGTACAACTTCGTCGAAGTTGGACCGTCGTGGTTTGCAAACCATGGCGGCTGCATTGACAAAAGATGAAATGAGGCCGTACACTAGCAACTCGAGTGTTGCTCTGGGTAACCCAAAGACAGGTCTAGAACCTCTGCTTCGCGGTCTCTGGGAGAAAGTCATGCTTCTCACTGCTGGTTCCGTCACTGACGATGACAGCTTCTTCGGACTTGGTGGTGACTCCTTTGCAGCTATGACTTTGGTCAGCGCAGCTCAAGCGAAGGGTCTTTCTCTTACAGTCGCCGATGTGTTCACCCACCCAACATTGGTGGACATGTGCCATGCTTGCCAGACCAATGACCCCAAGCAAGCCGAGCGCCTCACATCAACCGAGCCATTTTCCTTGCTTCCGGCGGGTGCATCCCGCGATGAGGTCTTGGCCGATGCTTCAGACGTCTGCAATGTCAACACGGAAGACATCGAAGACGTGTACCCTTGCAGCCCAGTCCAGTCTGGTCTCATCACCTCTTCTACCGCGAAGCCGGGTGCGTATGTGGTCAGATCCATCTACCGCCTTGCTGACTCTGTCGATCTGGACAGATTCCAAGCCGCATGGCAGCTTACGGTGGACGAACTCGCTATCTTGCGTACCAGAATTGTACACACAGCCGATGCTGGCTTCTGTCAAGTAGTTCTGCGCAAATCACAGATCCAGTGGGAATATGCCAGCCACTTGCCTAAGCACTCCGATAACGTGCCTGCGCTTCCCCAGTGCGAGGGTGACAGACTCACTGATTACACCATCGTCAATACTGGATCAGAAAGATTCTTCGCCTGGTCGTTACATCACGCTGCCTACGATGGATGGAGTATTGGCCTGATGCTCCAAATGGCGCAGGAACATTACCTGGATATTACCAGTGTCCACAAGACTACACCAGCGCCATATAGCCTCTTCATTGACTACTTGACTAAAGGCGACTCCGCAGCGTCCGACGAGTTTTGGAAGGCTAACCTTGCTGGATTCAATACCCCTGCGTTCCCTCGCGTCCAGGACACCTCGCGTCAGATTGTGACAGCCTCTCGTCAGCACAACACTATGGAGCTGCCTGCTATTTCCAACACTGAAGTGACGCTCCCTGTAATGATCCGGGCAGCTTGGGCTATGACCATCGCCGACCAGTCAGAATCGGCAGATGTATGTTTCGGAGAGACTCTGATGGCACGCAACATCAATCTCACTGGAGTTACCGCGATGGCAGGACCGGTGCTCACGACCGTACCGACCAGAGTTCAAGTGAACAACAAGACTGCAATCCTTTCCTTGTTGCAGACCATCAACCAACACATGGTAGATGTAATTCCTCATCAGCATGCAGGTGTTCAAAGGATCCGCCGTCTGGCGACCGACGCGTCAACTGCTTGCGACTTCCAAAACCTCCTTGTGGTACAATCCGATGATCAATCACTGGACAAGTCAGTTTGGGACTTCGAGGACATTCAAGCAGGTGAAGAATTCTTCACTCACCCATTGGTTATCGAGTGTAAGGTGACAGGTTCTAATATCAAGACTACTGCACACCACGACGAACATGTGATCACCGCGGATCAGGTCAATCGTCTGGTTGGTCGTTTCAACTTCGTCCTCAAACAACTCACCGAGCTCCCCAAGGGCTCCGACATGACCGTGGGTCACATAGATCTGGTCAGCCCTTCTGACAAGGCGCAGATCCTTGAGTGGAACAGTGACCGCATTGATCCTATCGAGAAGACTATTCATGATCTTGTCTTCAAGCAAGGAGTCTTACAACCCAATGCTGAGGCAATTTGTGCTTGGGATGGCACACTCTCATACCGTGAGATGTGCGACCATGCAGCAGTCTTTGCCCACTACCTGGTATCTCTGGGACTAGAAAAAGAGATGTTTGTTCCTGTGTGTATGGACAAGTCAGCCTGGATGGTAGTCGCCATCCTTGGCGTACTTGCAGCTGGCGGTGCTTACGTTCCCCTTGATCCTGCGCACCCAGCTTCTCGCCACGCAGAGATCATCGAAGACGTCGGCGCGAAATTCGTCATCTGCTTGCCGAAGTATACTCAAAGATACACTGCGAACGTTGAGACGGTGCTGGCCGTCGATCGCAGTGTCTTCGACACTATGAAGATGTCCAGTAAGCGTCCTCTAGGCCGCTCTTCAAGCACCAACATGGCATACGCCCTGTTCACATCCGGCAGCACCGGAAAGCCGAAGGGCATTGTTACTGAGCACGCGTCTTTCGTCACAAGTGTGAGTGCCTTTGGACCTGTCGTACATCTGAACCGAGGCACTCGCGCTTTCCATTTCGCGTCGCTCACATTCGACGCTGCTGTCATGGAGATCTGGGGTACTCTCATCTTCGGAGGATGCGTTTGCATCCCAAGTGAGGAAGATAGACTCAACGATGTTGCTGGAGCAATGAGTGCTATGCGCATCGAGTGGACTTTCTGCACGCCTTCAGTGGCTTCCATTATTGAGCCCACAAGCGTACCGACCCTCAAGACCCTGGTATGCGGTGGAGAGATGATTTCAGCCGAAGTCATTAACAAGTGGACTCCATACGTTGAAGTCATCAATGGTTATGGCCCGACAGAAACCTCCGTGTTCGCGACACTGGCCAAAATCTCCCCAGCTAGTGAGCCTGCCTGCATTGGGCATGGTATCAGGTCAACATGCACATGGGTTGTTGATCCTGACGATCATGATCGTCTCACTCCCGTTGGGTCGGTAGGTGAGCTAGCTTTGTCTGGCCGTGCCCTTGCACGCGAGTATCTGAACAACCCGGAAAAGACAAATGCCGAATTCATCGAGAACCCGCGATGGGCTGCCGCTTTCCCTACCACTACCGCCAACCGAATCTACAAGACTGGTGATCTGGTCCGATACTACCCCAATGGCGCCATTGAGTGCCTTGGTCGCAAAGATCACCAGGTCAAGTTGCACGGCCAGAGAATGGAGCTTGGAGAGATCGAGTCGCGTTTGAGCCAGATGGACAGCATCCGTCACGCCATCGTACTTTTACCCAAGACGGGATTGATCAAGAAGAGACTGGTTGCAATCTTAGCTGTCAATGCGGGTGACAAATCACTCAAGTCAACGAACGACTGTCAGCTCGTTGACCCTTCCATCATGCACGCCGCAAAGCTGCCCGAGGTTCAGGCTTCGTTAGAGAAGCAGCTGCCAATTTACATGGTGCCTCAAGCTTGGGTAGTCATGCAATCTCTGCCAATGCTGGTGTCTGGTAAGATCGACCGCAAACAGATTACAGCCTGGATTGAACAGCTCGACAAGCCAAACTATGAGCGGATCATGAAGGATTACGACAACATCAAACGTGGTAAAGTACCTGTGCCTGAGACCAAGACAGTGGAGACCGGCATTAGCACTTCCGAAATCCTTCGGGAAGTATGTGCTCAGGTGCTGAACCTCACGGCTTCTGAACTGGACATGCAGCGCTCTTTCCTCAGCTTGGGTACGTATAGACAACAACTCACCCTTCACATTCGTTCAAAGTACTAACACGTTGATACAGGCGGCGATAGTATCACTGGTATGGCAGTGGTCTCGAAAGCCAGAAAGCAGGGTCTCACAGTCCGTCTCCAAGACATTATCCAGACTGAATCTATTGAGGCACTTGCGAAGAGAGCCACCCTCACAGATAACAAGAAGAGGCAACAAGTCGGACGCCCTCGTGCGGCTTCCGGCACTAGCTTTTCGCTGTCGCCCATCCAGGATCTATATTTCCAGCATGCTGCCAACGGACACAAAGGCACCAGCCGTTTCAACCAAAGCATCACTGTCCGCATCTCTCGCAAGGTTGACAGTGCAAAAATCAGAGAAGCCCTCCAGACTATCGTCCTTCGCCACGGTATGCTTAGGGCAAGGTTCAGCAAAGACAGCGATGGTGCTTGGAAGCAACGCACCACAAGGGTATGACCAGCTTTACTCAAGTTTACGGAATATATTACTAACATGGTACCAACAGGATATCGAATCCTCATATGTACTACGCGTTCATGCAACTAGTGATCGTGAACAGATCAAGTCTCAGATGGGAGAGTCTCAGCGAGCGCCCGATCCCGAGCACGGCCCCATCGTAGTCGCCGATGTCTTTGAGGCACCAGGACAAGACCAAGTCCTGTTCTTGGTGGCTAACCATCTTTGTATTGACATGGTTTCATGGCGAGTGGTTCTCCAGGAGTTGGAGGAGTATCTTCACACTGGAGCCATTGCATCCGAGGTTCCATTATCGTTCCAGGCTTGGTGTGATTCTCAGTCTCCGGGCGAGAAGGCCGGACACACTCTTCAGATTCCTGAGGGTCTGCCAAACGCCACTTACTGGGGTGTTGGAGGCTTTGAGAACACATACGGACAAGTCAAGACTCAGGGCTTCTCTCTCGACGAGCACGCGACTGGCATGTTGCTTGACGGGATGCACTCGTCCGCCCAAACGGAGCCTCTGGATTTGCTCTTGGCCGTTGCCTTCCAGTCGTTCTCGCAGGTCTTCCCTGACCTGGCTGATCCGACGATCTACAATGAAAGCCACGGACGCCAGTCCTCGACGCAAGACGTATCAGAGACTGTCGGATGGTTCACATCTGTGAAGGCTCTACGTATCACAAGATCCTCCAAAATCATGGACTCCATCAAGCAGGTCAAGGACCTCAGGAAACAGACAGGCGATCTCAAGAATCTCTCACGCCGCAACGGGCCCATGGAAATTCTGTTCAACTATCTGGGAAAACTCCAGCAACTCGAGCGTTCGGATTCATTGTTCAAACACTACGGCGATGTCTTTGCGGAGGGTGAGTTAAGTGACTACGGCGACATGGGCTCGCGGACTGCGCGATTTGCGCTTTTCGAGCTCTCTGCTATCGTCATCAAGGACAAGTTGAGGATCGCATTCACATTCAACAAGAACCTCAACCATCAGGACAACATCACTCACTGGATCTCAACATTCGAAACGTTGCTGCGTGAGGCTCTACCTGAGTTCAGAAAGTTCGCCGATGAGATAACACCGGCATCATTCCCTCTGCTGCCTGCTTCTTCAGCAGAGCTCAAACGACTCATCGAGCGCACCCTGCCTCGCATGGGCGTTCAAAGCATGGCCGACGTTGAGAACATATATCCGGTTGCACCTGTGCAAGAGGGCATCTTGTTGAGCCAGCTCCGAGACCCGTCGAACTACATGTTCCACGCTATCTTCAAGATCAACGAGAACAGGTCTGGAAGTTCTGTTGATACGAAGATACTCGCCACTGCTTGGCAAAGGGTGGTTGATCGCCATCCCATCCTACGCACGATATTCGTGGAGAGCAACTACAAGAACGGTACCTTCGACCAGGTCGTACTGAGAAAGGTGGATGCGGCGCCGACGACGATCGCATGCAACGAGGACCGTGGCGCAACCAAGAAACTCGCAGCAGTCCGACTGGAAGACATCAACAAGCAAAGGTCGCCACAGGTGCCTCACCATGTGACTATTTGTCGAGTCATCTCGACCGGCGATGTGTACATCAAGATGGAGATGAACCACGCTTTGATCGACGGAGCTTCTATCTCCATCATCTTGCGAGACTTCTCAGCTGCGTATGGTGATCAACTCAGCCCCACGATGCCAGGTCCGGATTATTCTCAATTCGTCCGCTACCTCCAAGGTCGCTCAGACATGAGTGGTCTGCAATACTGGGCTCATCACCTACGTAATCTACAGACAAGCCACATACCTGTCGCACAAGATCTTACCAAGACACGTCGCCTAGGATCTCTCAAGGTGGCCTTCCACCGTTTTGATGAACTGCAGGCACTTTGCAAGCAAGAATCCATCACATTCGCCAGTCTGGCAATGGCAACTTGGGCTACAGTCCTCAGCGCCCTCACGGGCCTAGACGACGTCTGTTTCGGCTACCTCTCTGCCGGTCGTGATGTTCCTGTCACCGATATCCAGGATGCTGTCGGAGTATTCATCAACATGCTCTGCTGTCGAGTCAAGCTGTCTTCTCGTCAGAGCTACGGAAGCTTATTCCGTCAGGTCCAGAGCGATTTCTTGGAAGGCCTTCCTCATCAAGCCACCTCTCTGGCGGAAATCCAGAATCACATTGGCATGGACGGACAGATGATGTTCAATACCACGCTTTCGATCCAGAACCAGATGCCCTCAGATGCCTCGCAAGCAGAAACACTATCGTTCACTGCAAAGGAAGTTCACGATCCTAGTGAATACCCAATGACAGTCAACGTCATCACAGCACGCGACAATGAAGGCATCATGTTGAGGTATTGGTCAGACAAGATCTCGGACAGCCGCGCTCACGCCATTGCTGCTGCCATCACCCAGACTTTTGAGAACGCATTGCAAGATGACAAAGAGTCTGGTAGTGCTATTTCTTCAGGCGTCCGGACGCCTATTCCCTCGACGCCGTTGATGGTACCAGACATTACTTCTGCACCATCTACACCTCAATTGAGAGGCATGTTGACGCCACCGTACAGCATCGACTCGATGGACCCCAAGTCGCTGCATAGCCTCATCGACGAGCGGGTTCACGCTGTTGTTAGCCAGTTGCTTGCGAGCACCAGCATCGTGAAGCCTAGCGCTATGCAACCCACTCATCTGACTCCGACTCGGAGTATGCACCCAACAATTCTCACGCCACCTCGCAGCGAGGAGAACCTACCTGCTTCTCTCTCCGGTCTCGCAATCAAGAGTGTACCAGCTGTAGCAGTCGACGCTCCAATTGAAGTTCCTGCCGCAGCGGTCTACGAGCCGAAACTCCTGAGCTTATGGAGCCAAATTCTGGAAGTACCCATCGACACCATCAGTCGCGAAGACAGCTTCTTCCGTCTTGGTGGCGACAGCATTAAAGCAATGAAGCTAGCGAGTGCAGCTCGGGAGCAAGAGATGGCTCTCCGCGTTTCAGACATCTTCCAAGCGCCAGCATTCACAGAGATGCTCAACATCATCACAGCTAACTCCGACGCACCTAAGGCTCCTGCTCTTGCTCAACCAGCTGGACATGTCACCATTGAGACACCTACAAAGGACGAATCTGACAAGTCAGCAAGGCCGACGCAACGTCCACGCGCTAGATCTGCCTACGAAACCATGCAACTCGACAGCGACTTCTTGCAGCGCAGCATCTGTCCTCAAATCGGTATCTTCAAGGGTGCTGTGGCAGATCTGCTCCCTGTGACAGATTTCCAGGCATTCTCACTCACCGCACAGCAGTTCAAGTCTCGCTGGATGCTGAACTACTTCTTCTTTGAAGGCAACGGACCGCTCGACGTTCGTCGCCTGCGTGAAGCTTGTAAGCGTGTCTTGGACACCTTCGACATTCTACGCTCTGTATTCGTATGCGCTGAAGGTCAATTCTACCAGGTCGTGCTTAAGAAGATGAAGGTCGATCTTGGGATCCATGACACCGAAATGGAGCTCGATGACTTCGTCGCCGACCTACAGCAAAAGGATCGTGATCACCCACCAAAGCATGGCGAGCCTTTCGTTAAATTTGCTGTCGTACGCAAGTCTGGCACAAACCTACACCGCATCTTGGTCCGCATGTCGCATGCCCAATACGATGGTGTGTGCCTCTGGAAGCTGCTCGATGCCATCAAGCAAGGCTACGAAGGTGGCACTTTGCCCAAGACATCTTCTTTCGCAAACCACATGCGTCTGATGTCGAGCAGTGTTACTCCAGACCACTACGAACATTTCACCACCTTGCTGAAGGACTCAAAGATGCCCGAGATCATCCGTCGCAACGGCCCGAACACTTACTGTCACGTCGGCTCGTCCACCAATGTCAACAAGACCATCGACATCTCGATGGGCAGCAAGGGCAGCATCACCGTCGCAACGGTAGTCCAAGCGGCTTGGGCTGTGACCCTGGCCAAGATATCGGCACAACCAGATGTTGTATTCGGCTTGACCATCAACGGTCGCAATGCGTCGGTTCCCGGTATCGAAACAGCGGTAGGTCCCTGCGTCAACATGATCCCCGTCAGAGTTGCCTTTGGCGACCATTGGAATGGCCTCGACCTTCTCCGCTACATTCAGGATCAATCGGTGGCGAACATGCCATACGAGAACCTCGGGTTCCGCGAGATCATCCATCGCTGCACCGATTGGCCCAACTCGAGCTACTTCACCACATCTGTGTTCCATCAGAACGTGCACTACGAAGGCAATATCACGCTTGACGAGGAAGAGTACCGTATCGGTGGAGCTGGTGTTGTCGACAACCTGTCCGATCTCACTTTCGTTTCCACGCCTCTTGCTCAAGAGGGCAAATACCACGTCTCACTGCATTACTCCGACAAGGGCCCAATCGACTCGGCATTTGCGACTCGTGTCCTGGACATGGCCATCGATGCGATCAACAGTCTCACGACCAGCCCTAACTCTACTCTGCCTTCACCGACTACCTTGACCTCGCTTCCTGCTCGACAAATCGAAGAAACTCCGCGTCCATCTGACGGCGAGTTCTTGGGAGAACGTCTCAAGGGCACCAAGATCGATAGCCTTCTGGTCCATTCTCCTGCCCTGACCCATGCATGGAGTCAAGTCCTGTCACCCAACAAGAAAGACAACGCGGCCTCAGCAAATAACGATGGCTTCGAGCTACACTCCACCTTCTTCGAGCTTGGTGGTGATCTCTTAGACCTCGGCAAAGTTGTCTACATGCTGCACCAAGACGAATACAACGTAACTCTGGAGGACCTTCTCGAGCACCCTACCTTCCTCGGACAACTGGCTGTACTCGCCCTGAACAACGAAGACGCCATGGAAGACGGCAACGAGACCGAGGCCGAAGACATCACCAACAAGAGATCCTCAGCCATCTCATCACGCGGAGTCAGACGCCACACAAGGCGCAAGTCTCGCCACAACAGAGGCACCTCTGTGGGCCCTGAAGACAGCGCACCACCAATGCCCGGCGCTCGTGAGAAACTCCTCTTGCAGGAAGAGCTTAACAAGCAGAACAACGGCGACACACCTCTCGCATCCAAACGCTCCTCCAGGCGTTGGTCCCGCCTCTCATTCTCTAGACGCAGCTCCATCGGCACCATGGATGGCGAAAGGCCGCCAATGCCCGGCCCTCAAGAAAACCAGCTCCTCCAAGACGAGCTGAACAAGCGTGCAGTCGCATCAGGCGACGTCGCCGCTGGAGTCAACCCTGCTCCTGCTCCCAGACGCCGCAGATGGACATTGTCTCGCCGAAACTCCGTGGCAGACCTGGACACTGCCCTTCCTCCTATGCCAGGCCCTGTCGAGCACCGCATGCTTCAAGAACAACTCAACAAGCACGCGCGTGCCCAGAGGGATACAATGGAGTCTCCATCGGGCTCTGAACCGGCTTCCGAGATCACCAAGATGAGCGACAGGACTGAGGGCACGACCAAGTCCGGCTCTCGCGGTCTTTGGAAGGCTATCGGCATGTCGAAGAACAAGCCCAAGAAGAGCGGACTTCATGACTCGCAGTCTTAGACGATCCTCTTCTTTCCTTTTTATTCTTTTACACACCGGTCACTCGATTTGGCGTTTTCCATTTCTTTCTTGTTTTGTTAGTAAATCAGCTTAGTGCTGAGATCAGCCCAGCTCGGCATACACCACGTAGATTTTCCTTTCCGTAACGCTTATCTCTGTACAAATCATATTTGAATCATTTCCAACCTGGCTTGCCTCGACCAAAGAAACACTATTGCGCTGAGCACTTTTCGCGATGTTTGCATCCTCGGACATCAGGTCATCTCCAGGACTCCGAGGTTCAGCATATCGATATTGGACTGTCATCAAGAACTTGGGCAAGCCACCCGCAAGCTCCATGGAGTGCTTAGGCAGAGTCTCATAAGACTCAACAGAATTGCTTGCGAAGAAAGCAGATCAGATTTTGTCTTTGGCAGTTTGTGTTATTCGGAATGGTCACGCTTGACTTTTGGTGGTTCTGTTCCCACATGCCGCCGGCTGTGGCTGGAAAGGATTGCTTGCATCATACAGCTGGTAACATGCAGTTCATGATAGATACTCGTGACTTATTTTGCAGGTAAGAGTCATTGCTGAGGCGCCCCGCCGAGTCTTTCGTGTACTTGGCCTCTTATTACAAAAAATTGATCTCCAGGACACGCACAAGGACTTCGAATGTCCCGACATCAACGCCCCATGGCAACGTCCGCAAAATTGTCCCACCCACCCAGATCGTAGATGTTCTCCACTTCGGCCAAACTCCAGATCCTGCGCCACAGACTCTCCTGTCCCTTCGGCGGCTTCCCATCATTGGTTCTGACAACGATCTGATCGCTGTCCACAGGCCAAATGACATCCGGATCGTCTTCCGCACCAGCCATGAGCCCCAAGTCGATGCCTAACTTCACGTCAGCGGTGGCGGCAGAGTCGCTGCTACCTCGCGCTTGCGCTTCCTGCTGTTTCAAAGTGTGGCTGCGTATAGCACGACGCGAAGACACGAAGACTAAGCCGTCGGCCATGTCGTCGCGCCAGTCGGCCCACTTCTGGCTTTCGTTTGTGGTCATGCCGGCCCAGATTAGATAGCAGTGGTATGCGAACAAGCCAAGAGGCAGAAATGCCGTAGAGCTAGCCAGCATGCCGACACCGGCGATCGATAGGCCTCCGACGTTAACGGCGTGGACGATCGCGTCGCCCAGGTGTCTGAAGTGCTCGGCGCTGAAGAAGGCGGGCTCGGGTGGCGTTTGGAGATATGGGCGGAGGATGAACCAGCTTAGGTAGGCGCCGTAGAA
>Ga0265797_10007531_pt1 | contig 14850 bp, 19 predicted proteins | sample P2T30metagenome_FD_192433 | JGI IMG/M metagenome (GOLD analysis project Ga0265797, IMG submission 192433) | Plant litter microbial communities from East Loma Ridge, Irvine, California - P2 T30 | ecosystem: Environmental > Terrestrial > Plant litter > Unclassified | place: USA: California... | reverse complement strand
AGTCCAACTCAGGCCGGAATACTACGATGACGTGACAGACTGGAATACCGTTGGTTTCAGGTATCGTATGTAGAGTTGTATATACCTGAGAATCATGATGGCGTTGCTGGTAGATTTTCATGTCGTGGTTGTCATGGTGGCCACGTCAAAACCCGTGCTCCAACTGTGGCTGGCACAACTTCCTGGTTCACCAACGAAGCAACGTTGAACAAAATACTCTCAATGATGACGTATAGCAACAAGACATCTCTCAGTGGGGGCAGTCTGCCGATGAATTCATCATGACGGTTGGTATCAGCTACCAAGTCGTGGAATAATCGTGCAGAGGCTGATGAGCTTGATCGTAATTCGTGACTCGTATTTATACACTATACACTAATCTCATCGTCTCATTTATCAAGAACATGCAAAGAATCAAGAATCATTTTCCTGATGCGAGATGATCGCTTTTTGGATATCATATTGCGCATCCAGGAGACGGCACCAACAGCATCGTTGTCCTGGATGCCCACAGCATGCATCACACCCGGCACACCTCCGCGAACCAATTGCCATGCAAGCAAGAACGCTTTGTATGCATACAAATCCAACCATGGTGCTTCTAAAGCTCCGTCGTCAAGAGCGTTGAGATGACTTAAGAAATAGTCAAGGTGAGGTTGAATGGAAGCTAGAATGTCAGATCCGAAAGGAAGCTCGCTAGACAATGCTAGATATGTAGAATGGCTGAGCACTCCATCAACACTGGACTCTACAATTCCACCTGTATGAGAGGGAGACCAGATATTCAGCTCGATCATGGCCATTTCCCAAGTTGCGGCGCGGGTCGCGGCGTACGAGTTTGTTGTTGTATCCTCTCCTGGGCAGATAAATGGTGCCAGTGCGACCAGTGATGCTCTCAAGGGCTCAAACCGCTCCAAGCTGACTTGACCAGTCATCGTGGACCATCCGGAGACCTCGCGCGCACTAGAAAGCAGAAATTGCGCGATATTGATGGCGCCATATGGATCAAATTGTGGAATTGACTCAACATCTGGACTGCGTGAAAGGAATAATCGTACCGCTTCGGTGTATTGCACTGGCCGTGTGTGTGACTGAAGTAATTGTTGATGTGCCCAGTCGGCAGCTGTGCTGGTATTCCAGCAGCTTTCTGGACACGGCAGGTCTTGTTTGATTTCAAGGTGCGAGAGACATCGCGGTATGGATAAGAATTGGTACCACAAGGCGTCAATCTGATGCGCCGCCAGGATTGTCCGTTTATGTGATTCAGCTTTAATGGCCTCACGCCACATTGAGTCCAGATCCTTGGTACTGGCGGTGGCTGGTAAGGATGTACGCATCAGTCCTGTTGACCGCGCGATGGAGATCATCCTGGAATGCATTTTCAAGCCCTGTATCGAAGTTTTGCCGCATACGTAAAACATGGCGCAAACCTCCAGAAGAAGTAAAGTTTGAACAAGTGCGATGTTGTGCGGTTGGTCGTCTTCTACCTCCTCCTCTGACGCCGCCAGAACACGAGCTCTGTGAAAGCAAAGAAGCGAAAGCTTTTCTCCTGATCCTGGTTGATCCAGACTTATTGTATCTTCCGCATACTGGTAGGCCAGAGCAAGAATGCTAAGGGTGAGGTATGTAGGAATACAGGCTGGGTCCAATGTCGGTTGATGCAGGAAGGGGACGAAATGTGAAATGTGAGCGAAATATAGTTCTAGCCCCCGTTCGACCTGCACAGTAGAAGGGTGCCACTCGTTTCGCAAGTATGGCAGGTCCTTGGGCGATAGCCCCTCTGGAAGCCCCGATTGAAAATTGGTACCGTCGCAGCTCGATCCTGGAGATGGTGTGGAAAGACCAGTGGCCCCTGCTACGGGAGCACTAAATTGACGAAGCCGATGTTGATCAGGTCCATTCGATGACATGTCCAAGTAGGCTCCATGTTCAACACATGCCGGGTTCGCATGTGATGATTGTCCTGGTACAGAGCTCGAAAGATTGAACTCGTTGACACCCGGCTCATCCACTACGTCAACAGTGTGACCGAGACTTGGAATCGTACTACGCGTTACATTGTAGTTCTGGCCTGATAGAGGAGAAATATGAGGCAAGCCTGTATCCCAAGATCCAATGCCGATGTCCAAGAAAGCACCAGTGTCCCATTCTTGCGGGTTCAAATCGTTTTGTTCTGCAGTGGGCGGAGTGGATGGCCCTCTTGTGCTTGGAGGGTTTGGCACGCTTCCCCTGCAAGCTTGTCCCACCGATGTCACAGTATCTCGTCTTGCAACTTTGGCAGGCCTCTCTTCCTCGTGATCTGGATGCTTCCTCTTCACATGACGGTCTCGGAGATCTCGACGGGAGAATGTCGTACGACAGAGGCGGCAGGCGAAAGACGTATCGCCTTTCGGGCGGGTGTGCAATTCGGAGTGTCGTTTGAGGTTCTCATGGCGTGTGAAGCGACTGTGACAGATATCGCACTCGAATGGTTGTTCTCTGCCAACTGTCGTAACCGTCGCCATCGTCGCGTTGCGATGTATGTTGGCAGAACGTCCGCGATCGCAGATCAGTGGAATGAAGCATGATCACCGGGCACTTGCCATGCCACGGCCACGAGGCCATCGGGAACTGAAGGCTATTATCGCGGCTATCAAGGGCCAGAAAGGTAGAAACGAGCCCTATTCCCCAGCCCAGATAACTTATCTTGCCACGTTTTGATTGGCAGCGATAAAAAGCTTCGACACGAACGAACCGATACCGTTAGATCTCCCCGCACGCTCGGAAGACTCTCCTGTTTCTTTTACGTATCTTCGATACAATCATTTCACGAGCCGAGGGGTCCCTTGGTCCTCGTGGCTGCATATCGGCGGTCCGATTTCGCGACGTGGTCTCGGTGAAAGATATTGAATGATCATGCTTCCTGCTTACATGAGGTCGTCACCCCTTGAGTTGACCTGTTTGGTTTGTGGAAGGGGCCGAATGCTGTCAGCGATCACTTTCTACAGTGTTCATTCGCGATGAAAAATTGTTCTGTGAGACTTCATAATTCAAACGTAACTATACGGAACTTCTCTGGACTTTCGCAACGACTAGAGCTGGTACAACCTGAACAATTGAATCCCATGGCCGCATCACACCGGCAGCACAACCTTGACACCCATGTACTCGCGCTGGTGCATCAACTTTCCATCAATAAGAACCTGGTCTGCACCGATACGGTTGCGGACGGTGTCGGTCGGATCGGTAACTGTCGCGATCTGGATCTCGCGCCACTCCTTGTTAGAAGGCACAATCTGACCTGAGGAAGTGAGCCTCTTGAACTCCTTGTACACGCCTTGCTCCTCAACGCAGCCCTCACGCTGAATCAGGGGAGATGCTAAACCACGGTCAGTATTGTATCTATGGGACCTCGAGATGAGATTTAGCTTACAGTATGCAGGCTCCATGCGGAGATCACCAACAGAGCTGTTGAACAGTACAAGCGAAAGGCGCTCCTCATGCAATTGATCAACTGGTGGTTTGTAGACGCGGTGGCGCGTGGCTTTGAAATGACCACCAGAGACAATTTCGAGGGTGTCGCCAATGTTTACGACCAAAGCGCCGGGCTTGTAAGGCACGTAGTACCACTTTTCGTCACGGCCCCAGATCTGCAAGCAAGAAATGGGCACCGAGAACAGCAGTGTTGTTAGGCCAAAGTCTGTGTGACCATGCATACGAAGTCCCTTCGATGCTGTTTGTGTCGATTCTGGGACGGGTCTGAAGAGTGCGTGGCGGAAGTATCCTTCACCAGTGGGACTACCGTGTGATTGGACATTGTCCCAGAGGTAATCGTCGGGCAACTCCAACACACGAGAGAACAATTTGAGCAGCCGGCGATTGACTGACTTGGTCAAGTAGTTGCAGAAGGCCTCGATCTCGTCCATGAATGGATGCAGACACTTCGGGGTGCGCTCGATGTCTTGCCAATCGCGGCTGTACCAGTTGAATTGCTCAATGCCGTCCGGCACATTGCGGAAGCGCTGTCGAGATTAGCATATATCAATCCGTCGGAGTTGGATTCTGACAAACCTTGAATCCATAAGGATGCTTGTAGCCGGACCATCGACCAGTGTCAGGATCGAAGAGAAGACGCTCTTTATCTTCATCCGTGATATTGTTGTACAAGTATTGGGCAATGGCAAACTGTCTGTGGAGCTGTACGTTCGAGCTTCTATCAGTGGTGCGACCCTCGTTGTTCGTTTCATGGAGGACCCACCTGTTCCAGTGAGACGCCATAGTCCTCCAGGAAAAGGAAGCCATCGTCACGGATGGCAATCTTCACTTTTTGGACGAGACCATCGACGACCGCAGGGTCTTCCGAATCGAGCAGCGACAGATCGATCGATTTGAGTTGCGCAAAGTTGTGCTTCTCTTGAGTCACAGGAGGGGCGTTCCATGCTGGCACGACAGGCTTGCCTGGCAAGTCAGCGGCAGGTGGGTTGAAAGGAGCAGTAGTAGGCATTTTCTTGATATGTATGAGAATCTTAGTGGCTATTTCTTTCCACAGCCGCTCGCGCAGCACTAGTATATATCTATCAGGTTGTAGCTACAACAAGGCCTGGTGTCGCTCTCGGTGGAGCCACAGCAACAGACACGGTACGTTCGAGGGCTCCCTAGATTGCCGTGTCTACGGCCAGCGGAGCACGTTGACTCTGTCATGCAATTGATAAGATGAATGCTCAGACGTTCAGATAGGTCAAGACGGGTGCTCCTCTGGCTACAGCCCTGATACATCGCTATCTTGCTCCTTCACTCCAGGTTAACGCATGCTCTGAACCTAAACCTGGAAGTATCACTTTATCGCTATGCTCCTCCACACGCTAATAGACCGCTAGCGTTGCCGATCTATGCTAATCTCTTGCGGGTCGCATCAACAAAGCCGAGGAGGAGCTCCTCCCGTCGCAGGATCTGTTGGACCCTTAGAGTGGTATGCATTTCTTCGACTTGCCCTTAGCGAATTAGATACACGACCATGTAACGACTATGACACTGCGCTAAGTTGTGTGCCATGTGCATTGACACCAGTAGAGCTCCTCCTCGCAGGTCTGAGTGACGTTGAGCTATCCACATCAGAGTACTTATTTTCAATCATTGTCGTTCGCAACCAGACCGCATACTTCATCTAACAATTGTTTTTCTCTTGATCAATTACCAACTCAACTACCCTTTTCGGCAAAACGCAATAAACATGTCTCGTCAACTCATCTCCAGCGAGAAGTTCCCACCTAAACCGCACAACTGTACGTAAACTTTACAAGACGTTCCGGATGAACATCTCAGCTGACAATTGTATTCTCAGCTCCTGCCACCAAGATCCCGGGGCTAGTATTCTGCGCCGGTCAAACGGCAACAGGAGAAATTAAAGAGGCGACAGTACGCGATTCCTGATTGTGACATTTATTGGGGATACTTTCTAATCAGTCCACAGCTCAAAGTTCTACAGAACCTGAAGGAGGTCTTGGAGCTCTCGGGTTCATCTCTAGAGCAAGTCGTCAAGTACAACGTCTACCTTGCAGATATGAAAGACTTCGCCGCGATGAATGAGGTCTACATCGACTTCCTGCCGCAGCCTATGCCTTCAAGATCTTGCCTCCAAGCAGTTCCCCCAGGAGATGGTACAGTGATCGAGATCGAGTGCATTGCGCAGGCATAGTGGTTTACGATATAGCATAGAATTGGAATAGATGGTCACTAAACGAATCAAACTATCGTAGCTCTAATACATGTTAGAGGCCATGAATAACCCTCAACCTCTCAATGGGAAGCATTGTAGTGTATTGAATCCAAATCCGATGACATTAGCTCCAAGTCATAAGTTTGCGTACCAAGATTTCAGCGGCGCTACTAAATTGTCATGATTCTACGTATGAAGGCAATAGCATTATGTTCAATTGATGTCATCGATTGATAGATTTGATCTCATCGGTAAGAAGAATACCATCAAGATTTATGTTTGATGATATCACCCTCGAGTCACAAGTCTGCGTATGTGAATCTCAGCGGCAACACCAGCATCTTTATGATTCTATGCGTGAAGGTAACAGCACCATCCGGCGATTTGTAGGTCATTATATCTTGATAATATGTTGTTGATGAAATATTATGTCGCCAGCATTTGAGTCCAGATCTGTCTGAGTTCAACCATCTCATTAGCCCGTACCCAACAACGATCAACACAGACAATGTAAGGTCCTTCAAAAAACAGACCAAGCCGCCGATAGGAAAAGCCACTGCTAGTATAGACACCATGCGGTGACTTCGCAAAGGTATTTTCAATCGGTAGAATCGCGCAAACATTTCACAATCTCATTCGATCAAAATCCTCATAGCAGCTGCAGACTTATGCTGCCATAATTCAATCTCGCATTCATATCATTTGCAGGCGTAAGGACGAACAAGTCGATACAAGGAGGACATAGAGCAGGTTTGTGGCAAATATCAGGTGTCCAGATGAGTAGAGGTAAAACGTTGGTGATAGCTGTGGTATATGTTTATGCAAATGCTTCATCAGATCCAATCCTCAAGCCCGAACCTTCTTAATCTCTGCAGTGTACCAGTTCTGAATAGCCTTGGTATCGCCAGTCATAGCCACTGTGTCATATCTCTTTCTGGCGTCAATAGCTGCCGTGCCGTCGTTCACCATGCGGCCAAACCACTTTCCATGCTTCCGTGCCGCAGCTTCAATCGCATCGACGGCGGATGTAAACTCAGGCTCGTCACCACGAGCAGGTGTGTAGCCCAGAATTGACTGAGCAAGGTCGTTGGGGCCAATGAAAACGAGGTCGACACCGGGAACGGCACAAATCTCGTCCACGTTCTTAACGCCCTCTTTCGTCTCGATTTGGACCATGGTGATGATTGTCTGGTTGGCCGACTTCATGTATTCGGGTGTGGTGAGGCCATGGCCGATGGCGGGGAAAGCTGAGCCTTGACCGCGCACACCTTGAGGAGGGAAGCGCGAAGAAGCAGCAACCGCTCTTGCCTCCTCGGCGTTGTTGATCTGTGGCACCATGATACCGTGTGCGCCAGTGTCGAGAGCCCTTTTGAGAATGTCGTGTGCTGGGCCACGTACGCGGATGATCGGCGAGACTCCGAGGGCTGAGATGGCGGCAACAGAGTTGTGGACAGACTCATCTCCAAGGGCTCCGTGTTCGGCATCGATGATGATACCTGTGACCAGCGTTAGATCGTGGACTGCAGCGTTGAATGGATCATGACCTTACCATCGAAATCGCAAAGCGCAACAATTTGAGCAATCCTGACAGAAGAGAGAGCCATGAAAGTCATGAGAGGGTAGTTGCCATCCTTCAAGACATTCAAAAGCCTCAGCCGCGGGTTCGAAATTGTGGTTGTGAGCGGAGTAGGGTATTCGGTCGTTGCTGAAGGCATCTCGGCGGAACGATCGTGGCAGATTGTACGGATGGTGGTGTAAAGTAGCGTGTGAAATTTAAACCTGTGATGATGATGTTGTGGTACTCTCAATGTTGTAAGAAGAATGAACAAGATATATCACGGAATGGAAAACCTCACACCTACTGGAGACTATTAGACCTCGTTGGTTATGCCGACACCGGGCTCGGCATGCATCTCAAGGAGCATGCCATCTCTTGGGAGGAGCATATGGAGGGGTAGCAGGGTGGGGCAATCAGAGACTCGTCGTCAGAGTGGTGATGTTACGAATCTCAGAGGAGTGAGGGAGGAGGAATTTTGGGAGGAGCAGGGAGGAGTGAAGACCTTATCGTTATCAGTCTGCGGAGCAGTGCACGGTTGGGGAACCACGTGACGGATTCGAGCCCTGAAGTGAGATTTGCGCCGATACTCCTCTGGCCGAGAGTGAGGCGTCGCCAGATACGGATGATAGGAAGATAGCATCCTATCCTCCGTGCGAATAGACCATTGAGTCGTGATGCTGTGTAAGTCTTGGACGTCTGTCGAGCGTCGGACTCAAAAGCGACCGCGTCCGCCTGTTCTGTAGGTACGGACGCCCCCATCCAAACCACTCAACATGGACGACCTGAGCAAGAAACCAACTATCGAATCCATCAAAGACAATCTATCTTACGCCGAAGGACATACCGAAGTCCGCAACGTCGCCGGCAGGCTTAAGCCAGAGTCGCTATGTAACCTCACCGAGGAGGAGACGAAACGTCTTGAGAAGAAGCTTGTTCGCAAGCTAGATCTATTCATCTTGCCAACCATTGGCATACTATACATCCTCAACTACATTGATCGACAGAATCTGTCGGCTGCAAAGCTCCAGGGCATCATGGAAGACTTGAAAATGAACGAACAGCAGTTCGCTACGGCGATTTCCATCCTTTTCGTTGGGTATGCATTAAATTTTTGAACTCACGATCATTGACTAACTCTGCGCAAGGTATCTTCCATTCCAGATCCCTAGCAACCTCCTCATAACGAAGATCTCGCGCCCCGGAATGTACATCTGCTCAGCTGTGGTCATTTGGGGTTGTATCTCTGCCGCCACAGCAGCGGTCAAGACATACAACCAACTTTTGGTCGTGCGAGCCTTCCTTGGTGTCGTTGAAGCCGTTTTCTTTCCCGGGGCAGTATATTACCTGTCTGCCTGGTACACAAAACAAGAATTGGGCAAGAGACTTGCTGGATTATACATTGCTCAGCAAGTTGGCAACGCTTTTGGTGGGCTTCTTGCCGCTGCCATCCTCCAGCTTGACGGCACTCACGGTAAGCCTCAACTTGCTATTATTCTATCGATCAATAGACTAACATTGCCTTTGTAGGCTTGTCTGGTTGGCACTGGCTCTTCATAATCGAAGGCTCCGCTACAGTCGGCATCGGAGCCATCTGCGCGTTGATCATGCCAGAATACCCACACAACAGTCGAATGCTTACTCAGGATCAGCGCGATCTCGCAGTCTGGCGTATAGAGTCTGAAGCGGGAGCAGCTGAAGGCACAGAGAACGAAAGCGTACTCTCCGGCTTTGGCAAAGCACTTACTGACCCGAAGCTCATACTGCTCATCATGTGCAACATGTTCTCGCAAGGTCAAGGCTCTATCGCGAATTTCTTCCCCGCCATTGTAGCCAGCCTGGGCTATTCGCGGACTATCAGTCTGCTGCTGACGGCGCCGCCGTACATTCTCGCTGGCTTTGTCTACTATGGTATCACCTATTATTCGGACCGGAAGAACACTGTCTACCCGATCATAATCGTACTCATCTCAATCGCCATCGGCATGTACATCATCCCAATGGCAACGATAAATGTTGGCGCGCGCTATACCTCGATGATGATCCTGCCCTTCGCCTCCGTCGGACCACAGATTTTGCTTTACAAGACGATCAATCTCCACTTGACCCGACCGATCTCCAAGAGAGCTGCTGCATCTGCTCTGGTCAACGCAATCGGAGGCACCGCTAACATCTGGACTTCGTACCTCTACTATGCCCCGCCACAATACTATGCAGCCTTCGGTACTCTGATGGGGTGTGCATTCCTGTTTGCTGGTACTCTGACCTTGTACCGATGGCTGATCCTGAGAGAGAACAAGCGCCTGAACTCGGGCGACCAAACTCTGATCGCCAAGGTGATGAAGGGCGGCGTGACAGAGGAGATGGTTGCGCTGAACTGGCGCTACGAAATGTATTGATAGATCGTGATGCGCAAGGGCCCCCTTCGATCTATAGACACACGCATCTTCTTAAGTCACCTACGCATAGTTATATGCACAAGACAAATGCCAGCTACATCTTCACTATTTGTATAAGCTAGTACTATAGCCTCCAGACACGAAGACGCTGATGTTAACCAACGAGATACTAACACCCATGCTCATGGATCTCAGAATTTGGTGTGCTAATATCACCAAACATCCAGACTGAATGATTTTACGTACCATTGAGACTCCGTACAAATCTCATGAGTACAACGGCTTGTACAGCAACGCCTGCTCAAAATTCGCTTTACATACTGGACGTGAAAACAGGTCCATGAGAGCAATGTCACATCCATCCATGAACCGTTGGTTGCCATTGATAACAATTCTATTGACCAGACATGACTTCTTGGGATCTCCATACAACATGAGTTCTATTAGATAAGTTCTTCAATCATATCCTGTTCCTGGAAATTGTATCACCAATCGCCGACAAAGAAGCAACCATTCAATAATCGCGAATGACACACTCTCGTTGACTACTTTGCGCCCGGGAATTGGTTGAAAAGAGTGTTGTCGAACTTGGCAAGCTGTGGGCATCCAAGTCTTTGCATATCCGGACCCAGTTGATTGAGAGCCCAACCGAGGATGGATCCAACAGCACCGAGCACAGGAGCAGTAGCACTATAGAGCGTCAGCCAGTCTTTCCCAATACATGCGTATGGGCGACACCACGGCCACTCACCTTGGCATAGCAGCCAGCGTTGCCTGGTACAAGAAGCAGGCTGCATTGTTACCATCGAAAAGCGTCGCGGAGTTGAACACACCACCCGTCAAATCCTGCAAATCGACGCCGGTGAAGCTGTCGGTGGTTCCTGTGTTTCCTCCGACGCGAGTGATACCCGGGTAGGCGGCGTTGTTGATCTGGAGGTCTGCGACCACCTCGACGACGTTGTATTGAGAAGTCGTAGGACGACGGTACCAGTTGAGAGGAATGCGTTCTTGGCCGGGGCTGTGTGTCTGTCAAAAGGTCAGCAACATTTCACAGGCATGTCTTTACACCAGCACAGAGGCCAGGACACGCGCGAGGGTGACGTACTACAAGGTCATTAGCAAATATCTCAAGCAACGGCAAATCGCATTCAAGGCTCACCAAAGCTACCAGGTTCGCCACTGACAGCAAAGAACGTCTTCAGCGTTTCACGATCCAAAGTCCCGCCGGGCACTTCCTCGCTGTGGTTGGACATGAAGTTGATCACAAAGTTGTAAGCACCAGTAGTGACGATCGAAGAAACCGGCCCTGAGAAGTAGTAAGGATTGTTGAGAATAGACCACCGAGTGTTGTAGTCGCTGTGAGCGGCAGCCTCTGCTTGGCTATACGTCTCTCCCATATCGTAGAATCGTTGGAATCTTTCGACATCAAAAGCGTTCACGTTTCCTCCATTGAGGTAAGCATCTCCCTGTGACTGTGGTTAGCGGCGAACATACTATGAGTCCAGGAGACATACGCGGCCAAACGATGCGTCGCCTTCCAACTTATTGTGTCCGCCCAGGATGCCAGAGGCGGTAGTCAGCGGTAGCACTGGCGAGTATCTACCACCAATCGACCACGACTGGGCAACCGGGTCACCGACGAGCGCTACAGCCGCGACTGCCAAGACCAAGGCGAGGTCTGGTGCCATGTTAAAAGCAGCCCCGAGGCCGGTGATTGCTATGTCAGTGTCAGCACACCTAGACTTTGAACAATCTGAGCACAATAATCATACTATCCGCGATTGTTGGTATTCCATTGCGAGGAAGGAAGCCATGATTGGCAGCTGCGTTCAGCCCAGGACATTGTCCACGTTTGTCGCCTGATCTAGGTGCCCTGAAGGGATGCGGACCGCCATCGGTGACGTCGACATACTGGTCTGCGGCGTTGAACCCGAGCGGTGGTAGACCAGTATTGGGGCGATCGATGTTGAAGTTTGGTGCTCGATATGGCGGGTCAACGTCGCGCTTTTGCAGATCAGAGAGTCGTTCTCTCAATTCATTGTCCATCTTCGTAAGATGAGGATATGCTGCTACAGATGAAGCTGCAGTGAGCAGTGCAACGGCTTGTAGTTTTACCATAGTGACGATGTTGGAATTTATGCAAGGTCTAGCGAGGATTGAGGCTGACTGGAATGCAACTTAGGAAAGGGCGACAGTTCCTCTTGACGTTTTATATACATTATCACGGTCGTCGTCAATAAGAACGATGTCCGCGCACCTCTGTGGGAGTACCCAATCACAGTCAATCATTTGTCAACTATTGCACTGCGGCTCTTAGTTCTATCTTGGTATCGTAGTGTCGAAGTATATTCAACGATTAGTCCGTAGAACAATTGGCGGAGGAAACAAAGCGCGATGATGCCAAGGTATTTTTCTGTCATGGGGTTGGCATCGTGTTGGCTAGCAGACTGTTCGGTGGACATAATCACAATATGGCGCTGTCGATCATCTACGCCTCTGACGAATGCAGCGAAGTTCGTGATGAATCCAGCGGATCAACAACCTTCTTTCCAAGAAAGCAGTCACCCCGCGCCATTTGCGCCACGAAGCAACGGTCATGATGCCGAGGTGGGAAGGATTTCTGCACCTAAACTGATTGTGACGTGCAGGATCGCTGGCTCTAAGTTTCTACGAACCCTGCGAGTCCGGAAGAAGGACTTGGACTTGAAGCCTAGATTCATCACGTCCGTAGATGACCAAGGCAAATTGATGGTCGCATTTGGCTCACAAACGGCCGGCACACGATGGGCACAGCTTTGCCAATTTTCGGACTTCCTGGTCTTTCGTAGGAGGCTTTCATTCTAGCGGTAGAACACAGCAGCGATTCTAAGCTTTTAGATCTGATCATTGCCTAACAGACTTGTTAGGTCACGCCAGTGAGTTTTGCGTGCTCTATCACAAATCCTTTGTGACATTCTCCTGGGCAGTGCATCAACATGGTACCTGCCCATCCGACGACCGGACAGTAAGGCACGTAAGAAGTGCACACATCATGCTTCCATAGGTCGGAGAGGTTTGTTAGGCTTTACAGAACCTCGTGGTTTCCACGTATCGAGAACCAGATCACCGTTGAGCCGCATCCGTGGCAGTTGCCAGCGCTATGGGTCGACAAAACATGGAGACGTGACATGAAAGGTATTTCGGCACTACCAAGACGAGCAACGAACGACCAAATATCCATTCCCACGGAGTCAGCCCGATCCTGTCCCACGAACTCGGTTTCTAGGATGCTTACTACTTTCGAACCCCAACCCTGATGTTGCATAATCGTCATGCTGCTATTTAATCGACTTTAGCCGGCATCCCGGCAGCATCATTCGCCGACATTTGCTGTCGAGCTTTGTGGCACGCGTCGCCGTGAAGTCCCGCATTAATATGCACAGTCAAGGTATTCGTTATTGTCATCCCATATAGCAGCCATCCATCACGCATGGTGAGGAAGAAGAGCTGCCTTGCACCGACCAAGCTGGACATCACATGCTGGACAGTGCGTCATAGTGGTTGGTTGGATGCAAACCTCGGTGGTACTGTGGTCTTTCGCAGGGTGTCGACAGTAGTAGTAGCGTGGGTGAAGTCGACATTCACCTCGTTGAGGCTCCCGCCATATCTCTCCTCCGCATGACTGCAGCAAAGCTGGAGGGCTGAAAAAGGCAGAAGAATCTCCCACAAGGCCCGCAACTCCGCAACGTACCCTCGTCCTATTTCCTCCACATCTCCCGGCCCACATGGATGCCACGCCTCTATGCACCCCATAGTCTACCTCTTATATTACGACGCCCTTCGAATATGATCAGACATCAGGATTGTTGGATGTATCGACGTTCGTCCATCACCACCCGTTCCAGAAAAAAGCAGCCTTGCATCCTTCGATGAGACTGCCTCACTCTCAGTCAAAATACCAACACAGATGATTTCTCGGGAATTTCCCAAAAATCGATTCGGTCGATCTCGGCGGGTGCAAGATGGCCAATGCAGAGTCCCTCGACTACCAATCACAATGTTCCTCACAGGTCGAGAGGCAGCCCCCCACTTCTCCAGCTTCTCCATCGCCGGGTTCGCCTGCCGTCGGTCTTTGATCAAAACTATGGCGTAGCCCGACACCTGGGCCACGAAAGAGGAATAAAACCCTCAACCGCTACCTCCCTCGTCGTTATCGTCGCCATTAATCAGCCTTGCCTCACTATCGTTCAGTCACGTGCATTTCGTTGATTCGACCTTGACTTCACTCTCCTCGTCGAATATCTAGAAGGAAGCCCCCTAGAAACCCAAAATATTAGAGAAAGCCGATACATCCACACTCTAAACGAAACCTGCGCCTGCGGCCCCTCGAGAATCAATCCACAATCATGTCTACCACTGCTGTCCTCCCCCCGACACCTCCAAACGAGAACGCCTTCCCTGCTGAGGTCAAGGACATTTCGAGTATGGCGACCGCTCACGCGCCTTCGAGCGCAGCCATCCCGCCGCCACCCTCAGAGCACCAGCACATCTGGATCATTACCGGACCAGCAGGATGTGGCAAGACATCCGTCGCCGAGCACCTGCACCAGACTTACAAGATGCCTTATCTTGAGGGCGATACTGTAAGTTGCATCGTCTACTTTTCTTGTGATACCCTCTGCATGCGCTCCTAGTCTTCTAGTGTTCCGATGTTTCGACCGATGACGTATCTGCTCGCGTGCTACAGGAGGATGTACTGAGTACGAAAACATCAGCACTGCGCATACACATATCGGACGAAACAACCACACCTCCAACAAAAAAACCAACCACTAACACAATGCCCTCCAGTACCACACCCCCCACAACGTCGCCAAAATGGCCCGCGGCGAACCCCTCACAGACGCCGACCGCTGGGACTGGCTAATCCTGCTCCGCGACGAAGCGATCAAAACCCTCCTCTCCCAAAACCAACAACCCGCCTCACCTCTCTCCAACACCACCACCCCCAACAGCGTCATCGTAACCTGCTCCGCCCTCAAGCGCAAATACCGCGACATCCTGCGCATCGCCTCGCTCAAGCATCCCTCGATCAAAGTGCACTTCGTCTTCCTCAAAGCCACCGAGGCGCTGCTGATGGACCGCGTGCGCGCGCGCAAGAACCACTACATGAAGGACTACATGGTGCGCAGCCAGTTCGAGAGTCTGGAAGCGCCGGCGGA
>Ga0265797_10007529_pt1 | contig 14850 bp, 12 predicted proteins | sample P2T30metagenome_FD_192433 | JGI IMG/M metagenome (GOLD analysis project Ga0265797, IMG submission 192433) | Plant litter microbial communities from East Loma Ridge, Irvine, California - P2 T30 | ecosystem: Environmental > Terrestrial > Plant litter > Unclassified | place: USA: California... | reverse complement strand
GAGCAAACCCCTCTTTGAACAGAATCGCCAGATTCTCAGATAGGATGGCCTCTTGGAGCGTCCATAAGCGCCTGTACCACGCCGAAGTCATGATTTTCATGAACGTTGCTTTGATGGTCATGTCCTTTGCGCTTGAGCTCGAGAGCCCTTCGTCAAGTACGGCCGTGACGGAGGCATTCCGGTAGACATTTCACATCCTCGTGATGGCCAATCTCCTGGCTTGTCGCTCCTCGGGGATCAAGAGTGCATCCAGCCAGACCAGTGAAGTCTTGAAACTCCGGGCATAGTCGTAAAGGCGGCCGATCTGACATGCGGGCAAGCCGGTCTCGGCCGTTCCCATCAGGCCATCTGACCAAACGTGTGAGAAAGCCACGTATTGCATTCCTGGCTCGCAGGAGACAATGCAGCGGGCTTCGTGCATCGCGGGGTGGTTTCTGAAATGTATCGCTTGACTCGCGAGCAAGACTGCAAGGTCCAGTGATGGAAAACTCGGACCACGGATCGAGCGAATGATTTCTTCTAACGGCCCCACGAGATTCGGGCAGTGGCATTGGCTCCGTGTGTGCTTCGGAGTGCATTCCTCCGGAAGAAGATTGTTTGCAATGCATTTTGGTTCGTCGCAGTGGTTGTGCTTCTCTTCGTCGGGGTCGGTGGCGTTGAAAAAGCTAGCGTATGAGACGAATGAAAATGACCCGGTCATGCGCATCAGTTGGTTGTAAGTACTAGGACACCATCCATTCGCGGCATATCTGGCGCTAATCAAATCCTTGGAGGAATTTGTAAGCGTCCAGAGAAGGTACTTTTCGCTGCGCAACACGCGGGGAGCTGCATTTGAAAGCGCTTCCAGGAGCAGGCGAGTACATTCGATGATTGAATCCAGTCTCTCCAGTATAGGTTCGTTAGCGTCATTGTCATCAGAGTGATCGTCGCGAAATTTCACAAGATAATGAGCCAGTTTGTGGGCATCCCTCATGGTGTCCTCGTATGTTTTCCTCAAGACTGCATACGATAGTCCGGACATCGCCATATATTACGTATCCCAAGCCTCAGCAAACGCTGTGAGTATGCGAAAGTCGATCATCTCACCGTCGGGCGTGAGACGTCGCCAGCAGGGAAACCCGTCGAGTTCCACGTCGATGCTTGCTTGAGACTCGAACCTGATCATTATCATCGATTCCAGTGTCCCGAACAAGAGCCAGCTTTGTAGCATCTGTAATGCCTTGGGAGGGTCACCGAAGATCACTTTTGCCGGATCGGCGCATTCCTGGATATTCCAGCCACGGACGACAGGATAGAGGTTGAACGGTACGATTGTGTAGTGGGAGATGTCGTGGTCGCAACCGAGCCAAGGGTGGCGCGGCATCTGATCCTCGAACTGCTCTAGTTCTGCTATTGACATGAAGTGCTCCATGGCTGGTGTTTGAAAAAGATACTTCCTGCGGAGAGGTCACGGATATCAATCCGGGAATGTTGTGGCAATCCTTGTTGCGTGGAGATATGGCCAGCTGATGACAGCCACCCTCTGAGCAACTGGGGCTCAAGTAAGATGTGTTGGACAGAGTACTAGGCTCCTTGATGCATCGGGATGCAAAGCTGAAGGACAGACATGCCGAGCACCACACCACTATCGTGATGAGTCCTCGCTTAGGTAGCTTGGCGCGCGGATGCATCTTTCTGGAGTTCTGTACATACCGCTACCGTATGAGCATTGAGCTGAATCCGACTCAGCTGAGACTCGAGAGGCAAGCCAGCCAAGACAAGAGGGTCGACAAATGCGAATTCAATCTGCCAGCAGCGACAGACACGTGGATAGATCTCGAAGGATACAGGAGGTCGAAATTTGGTACGGGTCAGCGAAGGGAGATGCTAGATATCTCCCAAGTCAGACCCACCTGCGACTGACTGCGAGATCATGTTGTGTCATGTGGTTGCCTCAGGCAGACCATTGTCCATCCCCGCTTATACCCAACCCTAACCCTATTCACACATGGAGAAGCGTATGAGAAGAAGGTAGGGAAAATACAACCTCATCTCGAAGTTGATGAGGCGACCACGTTTGGTGCGTGCCCTTTCAAGTCTTGAAATCGAGTTGGTTTGACTTCGACAGGCATGAGACCACTCGCTACACAATGAGAAGCAGATTGGGGACAAACAGAAAGGTACAAAATTAGCAATGAAAATCCGTACATGCGCGCCTGCCTACGTGACTTACACGACGCGCCCAAAAAAAAGAGATGACAAAATCCTTTCCAATGTTGTGCTTCACGATCTCCAATGATCTTTCCAAGACCCCGTCCGTTGCCTGTCATCTGATCAAGGAAAGAAAAACACCCCCCCAGATGAAAATAAAAACACATCCCCCTTTTGCCCAAAAACAGAACTTACTTTTTTCTTCTCAAAGCCCATTATCCTGGCAAGAGAACGCTCCGCCGAAAGTGTCGTTCTTGTACCCATCCACAATACTCTGCACCGAAGCGTAGGTGCCAGGACCCAGGAACAAGAACCCGACGAAAATCAAAAAGACGTTGAAAACGGCCCCGACCCAGCCCCTCAGGCCACGGACAGAGTAAAATGCCGCGCCGTAGTCCGCACGGCGCATGCGCAAGTACGCGACGCCCCAGAAGATGAAGCCGAAGAAGGAGTCGAAGAGCGAGCTCATCAGGCTGAGCAGGTCGCTGAAGAACGGGATGACCTCTGCGATGATGAAAGCGAAAGCCCACAGGACGGCCAGGATGCCGGCCCAGCCGGCCCAGCCGGCGACGGTGTGGGAGCTCATGTGGCGGGAGCCCGAGTAGAAGCGGAAGAAGAGGAAGCGGGCGGAGACGGAGGCGTAGAGGACGCCGAGGAAGATGATGGTGGGGATCATGAAGCTGAAGGAGACTTTGAGGTAGACCTCGTTGCCGAGGGAGCCGAAGGCGGGGGCCGTGTTGTACTGCGTTCCGGTGTAGACGTAGATGATGGAGCCGACGAGGGAGAAGAGGATGACTTCGGCGATGGTGACGGCCCACAGGGCTTTGGGGAAGTCGGCCGGGTTCTTCATCTCGGCGATGAAGGAGGGGAGGGTGATCTGGCCGATGAAGGTATAGCTGATGTTCATGAAAGCGTTCATGCCGGCGACAAAGGGCGTTCCTTTCGCGGCGACGACGAGCCAGGTTGGCTCGCCGAGGTCCGGGTACCCGGCGCCGGGGTGGTCTTCGATTCCGGCGAAGATGGTCGCTAGCAGCACGGAGATGAAGGTGAAGAAGGCGGAGAAGGTCGCGATGGTGGCGAGTGCGCTGAAGGTACGTGGCAGCGAGCAGAACCAGGAGACGACGGCCACGATCGCGCTGAAGCCGATTGTGCAGAGTCCGTGGCTGGACATGGTGTTGAGGTACTTGGCGCCCGTCAGGCAGTGGAAGCCCATGATGAAGGTGTTGTTCAGCAGGAACATGACCGCGGTAAAGTACCATGCCCACTTCTTGCCCCAGAAGAGCATCTGGCCGATGTCACAGACGTCCTTGACTTCGGGATGTCTCATGCAGAATTCCCTGATGCGGAGGTTAGTCTTGCAATTACTCGTTCTGGACTGATTGAGCTTACCAGGTGGTCAGGGAAGTGTAGAGGACCAATGCCGCGACAACAAAAGTCAAGATCAGACCCGGCACCAATCCGAGGACGGAGTAAGAGTACGGGAACGACATGATGGCCAAGCAGATGTACTCGGAGAACAGCAGTGCTGCGGTCTGAAAAGGTTGTTAGTTTGTGACTTGTTGAATCTCGAAAACATAAATACACTCGCAGTCTCGCTTCGAGCTGATTGCGAGTTTCGCTCCACTGAGAGAATCGACCAGAATGTGAACAGAGAAAAATGAACATAAACACACCTTCTGCCAGCTGCAAGTTCTATACTTGATGGCATTATCAGCCTCAAGCTCCATCTGCTTGCCAATAGACACGCTGACGTCCGTCGAGCTGTCTCCCATGGTGCTGTCGCCAGTGATGGATCTGGTCATGGGCCGGTCGATGCGGTTCATGGGCTTGTTGAGTTTCTTGGAGCCTCCATGCTCGGCAGTCGTCTGGTCGGCGGAATAGGCATTGTATGGAGTGAGGCCGTCGAATTTGGGGTCGGCCTTTTCGTTGGGAGGTGAGGAAGAAGGGCTGTCGCTCTTCTTGCTCTTGCTGCCGAAGCCTAACGCCATTTGATGGAGCGGATGGAGCGGATGAACACCCCGGTGAAATAAAGCTGGTCGCCGATTACCCCCGGTAGCATTTAATGCTGGAGAAGAAGAAAGATGCAGTAGAACGTTCTGGTGTATGTAGATCTGGAGTGTACTGGAGTGGGGGAGTCCAGCACAGAAAGTGGAGGGAAGTGGATTGTAAAAAGGGCAGAGAGAGAGAGACAGAGAGACGACGGGACGACGGGTTCACGACGATATAAAGCGGATCGGGATGAGGACCAAGACTTGAGTGCGCAGAGGCAAGAGGCAAAAGGCAGGACCGGGTGAGAGTTCAGATGGGACTAGGCGGAGAGGCTACTTTCTAGCTACCTTCCTACTCTCTACTCTCAGTGGCATGCCCTGGTCGGCGGGCAGAGGGTTCTGCAGGCAAAGGCAAGGTATGCTTTACCCCGGCTCGCCTTGTGAGTGGGAGAGGGCGGCGAAGGCGAACGGAGGGTGCCATGATATTCCAAGGCCTGACGTATATGGCAGTAATCGACTGGGCCGAGTCCAATGAGCGAGTCGGAAAAGGCTGCACTACAAAGAGGCTGATTGGCCGCCCGGATTGCTGTCTCTCGGCTGGCTGGTTGTGTTGAGTTTAGTTGGCGGGCGCACGCACTAACCGTACTGTAGCAGCAGCAGTAGGCCGTAGATCACGTCAAACAGAACCTTCACGCTGCAGTGTGCAGAGTAAGGTAGGAGATTTTGCCCGTGGCCGTTGCATTACACACCCCGGCCTCCACAACCTTACTCTACGCAGCCTTAACTTAGTTGCTGCTGATTTGAATGGACAAAGGTAAAGGTAAACAATAGGTAGCAATTGCAGGTAAAGCTGTACTGAAGTCTCGCCAATCTGCTGCTGCTTGCTCGCTCGCTTGGTGAGCTTGCCGGATCTTGTCACAGCCTTCAAGCCTTTTGCCGATCAGCACAATGTCGCACGCCCAGGCCTCAAAGGCCGTCTTGGCTGCCGTTTGGCAATTGCTTTTGTTCCTTCGCGTCCTGCTGAGCTGAGGGCTGACCACCGCCGCGGACGATTTGGAGGTGTACGTGCGTCGCGTGGGTTGGTGGGCATTCTCAAGCCACACATGTCGCGTCGCCATGCTTTGATTGCACTACTGCTGCTTACTGCTATGTATGCACTGATAGCTGTGTTCGCCAGAGATAAGGTAAGCTACTCTTTCACATGCCTGTGCTTCACGCATTTCGTAAACTGACAGAAACGCCTTGCGCTGATCGCCGTTGTTCGCAAGTCCCGTGGTTCGGGACATGTATTGAAAGTCATTCATCGCAAGCACGGCTGGCCTGTGCAGTTCGCTTCGCTTCGCCTCGTTGAGCTGTTCATCATTTCGAATAGGAACGAGTCGGCACGAGTCTGATGAATCATCCAAGAGCTCTCACAACATTTAATATTTTGTACAAACTCCAGCAAAGACCATGGCCGAGCAAGCTCACAAGCAACACCACTACCTTCCAACACGACCACCTCACAACTTGGTGCTCTTGACCAAGCCCTTCTTGATACCCGTCAACTCTCCGCCGTATCCACCCCTGCCCTCTCCGCCCTTGTACACGGGCTTCATCGACGCCAGCTTCTTCTTCTTGTCGTCGTACTTTTTGCGCTTCTTCACGCGCGAGTTGCGGTTCTCCTTCTTGCGGTGCGGCGTCAGACCCTTGTTCTTCTCGATCAGGTAGCTGATCTTGCGCTTGCCATCCTCGCCCACCGTCTCCGCCTGCACCACCTCGCCGCCCAGCAGCGCCGCTTGCTTCTGCGCTTCGGCGTACGCCGCCTTGTCGCTCTTCTTGCGCTGTGTTTTGGAAGCCACCATGTCGTAGTATCCGTTGACGTCGTCGTCTGCCGTCTCGCGAATGTGTCGTGCCTGTGCCGCGTCCTCGTCGTCGCTGTTGCCGCCCAAGTCTGCATTCTCGCCGTCGCCTCCAGGTCTGCGACCGCGCTTCTCGGCTTCTGCGTTGAGGCGCGCTTGGCGGTCGCGCAGACGCTCGCGGTGAGGCACGTCTTCGTCGCCGCCGGCGTCGCGACCCGCTGCGCCGCGCTTGTTGGCCTTTTGTGCGATCTGGGAAGTGTAGAAGCGCAAGCTCTTCTTCCTCTTGGCCTTCTCTGCGGCCTCTGCTGCTGTAAGAGGCGCCTCTTCGCCCAGGTCCGAGTCGTCGTCTTGTGCGCGAATGACGCTCTTTGCCTTGCGCTTGGTGTTGGCGGCACCCAAGAGGGCGTCGAGATCTGCCAGGCCAGCTTCGGCGCGCTGCAAGCGCTCGGCCTTGCGCTTCTGTGCTGCTTCGCCGCCCGCACTTTGCGCGCGTGCAATGGCCTTGCGTTGCTTGCGGTTTGGTTTGGCGATGGTCTCGAGTTCCTCGGCGGACTCTTCGGATTCTTCGTCTTCGTTGGCGAACGCCTCCTCGATCTCGGCGGGCGAGGGGTCCTCGGGAAGTGCTTGCACACGCTGCCACAGGTCTCTGCACTGCATAAGGCTCTCCATGACAGGGTGGTCACGGAGCTGATTAGGAGATAGAGCTGCTACTTTGTCGCCGCCGATTGTAGCAGTCGAGGTAAGAAGGGCAAAGTACATCGTGAGAGAACCGATGTAGGCGGAGGCTGCTCTGAGCTTGGTGACGGCGTTTGGCACATAGGGAAGAGCTGTGGCGGTTGCCTCCTTTGCAGCGTCCAGTAGATGGCTGTGAACCTCACGCAATTCCAGCAATTCCTTGCTCAAGGGCTCGAATTCGGGGTATCGTGATTTGAGTAGTTTCAGGCGTTCGGCCGCTGGCATGTCCTTTGCGATCTCTAGCTGTGGCAGGATTTCTGTCACGGTCGCCATCTCCTTGGCCTTGTCTTCTTCTGCGCCGGCTTGCCATTCAGATTCGTCGAAGCCGTAGTCAGCTGCAGACATGGCCTGCAGCTGCTTCTTCTGTAGTCGCAAAGCCTCGGCCTCCTCTTCCAGAGCCTGCTCCTCAGTCTCGATAGCGTCGGCTCCGTAGAGAGCCTCTTTTGTGGTACCCCAAGCCTCCTCGTCTTCGTCCTCCTCTTGTGCGTCTTCATCGCCCGATTGAGACGCGGCATCAAGACCCTCCTCTGCGCTTTCGAATTCGTCTTCGTCCTCGGTGTCAGACCGACCGAGCACCTCCTCGTCCGACTGCTCCAGGAACTCTTCATCTTCTTGTTGCTTCCTCCTGCGCTTTACGTCGGGTCGTTCTTCCAGCAAAACTTTGTCGTTGTTCAGGTGGAACTCGTCGTCCGAGTCGGCGACATCCTCGTACGTGCGAATGCGCTTGCGCGATTCACCGACGTCCATGTTGGGTCCCTTGGGCTCTTCCGTATCGCGGGCAGAGCCGCCCTTTCTTTTTTTCGCCATGATTGTGTGTAGTGTGATTTAGATGTTCTGGTCCTCTACTTCTTCATCGGCGTCGGACTTTCTCTCGACTTTTTCCAAGACACCGCGGCTCGCAGCGGGCGATCTCCGGCTTTGACTGCCAGCCAAGCCCTGACCGCCACCTTTTGGAATCAACATGACTTCTCTTGTCTCTCTTCTTTCAGTCGCCTTCACTCTCACCACACATAAACACCCACAGTCAACATCAAGTGTCGCCGAGTGTACATGAAAATTGCCTGCGCGTCGGGCTTCATGGCATAACTCTGTAGAGCGTTGCGTATATCTTGCTGAGGTTCTGGAGGAGACATCACATCGTCTGCAAGTGACCGCCTCGAGTCAACCGACTCTGTCTTGCCTTGCCATCCATCGCCACTCAGCCTCCCTTCCCTTTCTTGCCCGGGGAGAGACACGGAAAGAACGACACGTCTCTTCCAACTCCGCCGCGGACTGCAACTGCTTCCGTTGATCGCTGCCATTCACTCGCTGTCGTAGCACAGTCCCTCTCGCTACCACCTAAGGCTTTCATACCGTCTTTTTGTGTCTGCGTGCTTGGGAGTGTAGCGCTTCTGGTTGTGTTTTGCATCTTCCTTTCCTCTTCTCTAACGCACACAGTCCACTTTGCATCAAACCATCATGGTAGCATCCAAAGGCGCCTCACGCGCCACGAGCGTTGTTTCAAGCGGCAACGCTCGAGACGTGTTGAAGCGTCGCAGCAAGCCGTACAGGACCGAACAACAAAAGATCATCGCCAAAAAGAGAAAACTCGACATCAAAGTCCGCCCAACAATCCGTTCCACTTCAAACAGCTGGCCATGACACTAACCCTTTCGCCCAGACAACATACGGAAATCAGAAAAAACCGCCGCAAGGGTACACCTTTCTCGCGCTGGGCACACCGGATCTCGCCGAGCTATGCAAAGAAATCTCAAGGAAGCGTGGCCTTCCTGTCAACGTCGTCAACGTCTGTGTCATCGCGGGCGCGGCCATCCCTTGTACCATGATAGCAACACCACTGACACTCACCAACAGGCAAACTCGGGGGGTCTCCATTCTCGGGATCCAGAGAAACTTTCCCATCATGTTCATCGCATCGGATATCATTTCCGCAGCGAAGTCGTTGAAGAGGCCTGCGGGGCCCTGAAATACTATCCCTACAAAGACACCTTCATCACGGAAGACGAGCTAAAACAGAGGCAACACAATAGTATCGTGTCCAAAGCCTTTGCAAAGCAGGGTCTGAACTATGACCGAGTCACAGGGAACGAAGAAACCCCAGAGCAAGTCCGGGCGGCCATCAAAGAGATGTTCCCTAAGATTCCCCAGCATGATTTGGACGAGATTGTCACTCGTGCTTGGGAGGCGGGCAGCGATCGGGTTGGCGGCGCCAAAGATATCCCACTCTCGCGACGTGCACAGCTTGCCACCCTTGCGCGGATCAGGCACACGTACACTGACTACGATGCCCTTCTCCGCGCTTTCGGTGACTGGCATGGCACACGTCAACAAGTCGAGCCCATCTGTGTCCAGAAGATGATCGAGTGGCGTGGAGAAACTGATGGTGACGACGAAGGTTTGGAAGAGATCATCCGCGAGACCATCGTCATTGACGACGATGATGACGATGAGGAAGGCGGTGACTCGAGCGACACTGGCGGTGCTAGTGACACGAGTATCGAGATCAGTCACCGCCCTGCCGCAGTGGAGGACCTCAGAGCTGAAGAAGCCACTGAGCGCGACCACAGGTTCTTTCAACGCACCCAGTACCCCGATCGTACCCTGGCCAAGCGGAATGATATCGCAAGGCAGAAGATCAACGCCGTCAGGGCAGGCGAACACAACAGGCGTGCGTATGCTTACAACCAGCATGACGAGCACCGCCAGCCGCAGTCGGGGACTCCGCAGCGAATTTATGTACCGTCGTACGGTCGTGCGGAACCGCCGCCGCAGCAGATCGTGTCTGGTGGCAGGATCATGCGTTTGGTGAGTATTTGTCCCCTCCCAGCTTGATCTAGAAAGACTAATCTCGGGATTCACAGGTGCAAGATGACGCTCCTCACCAACGCAGCCATCCCGCTAGCCCATACACGCAGCCTGATCGCCCCATGCAGTCCATCGAACGCGATGACATGCCACAGGTATTGCCAGCTTACCACTCCTTACCATCTACCCCACAAGCTGTCCGCCCGATGCAACCCCAACACCATGTTGTTGACCTAACTCAGGACTCACCCGGCTACTATGCTCTGCGTGAGATTCCTCGTCAAGATTTTGACCGAAGAGAGGCGTTTAGACCGACTTATCACAACCAGGAGGTTGTTGACCTAACGTCACCGCGCGGCCAATACAATGAGCGGCCCATGGCTCAACCGGAAGTGATCCGCGTGATACCAGTCAGAGATGACCGGTATGCTCCGGCGCCCGTGGACCAGTATGGCCATACAAGGGTGCCCGAGAATGTGTCCCAGGCGTGGCGTGTAGACGATCCCTACGTGCGTGTCAAATCACGTGAACATCATGCGGCTGAGTATGACCCCGACCGCCCCATTCTCGACGCGCGTGACCGCGGCGTATACAATGCCGCGCCGACTCCGAGATTTGGCTCGCCTACGCAGCCTAGTCGGCAGCAGTTTGCACAGCCATCAAGTCGCGCCTATGATCAGGGTCAGCCTATGGTACAGTACACTTACCCGCCATCTCATGGGACAGCTTATCCGGCGCCCGTACCACAATCGCGCTCAGTGCCTGTGCCTGTCCACGGCGCACCCGCGCCTGTCCAGCAGATGCCTCGCGAATTGGGGCCTGCACCGAAACCCAGACATATCCCGAATTCACGACGTGACCCCATCACGCTGGACGGTGCCGGTGATCCGCCGGGCTATCCTGTGTATACCGCGCCGCAGTTCACTCAGCATTACCCTCGATGAAGCGAGCCGAGGGTTCAGTGAAACATATTGACTTTGACCCGAACGCAAGACATGTCGGGAGTTGATGCTGCACTTGACGCCGCGGCTCGTTCACGGTCTTACGGCCAAGGACCGTCGTGCAGGCAGCGAGCGCGCAGGACTCGCACTGCATCACATAACTTGAAGAAAGATGGAGGTGAGTAGTTCTCCATGATGCTGAACGCTTTTTTGCTTGCAGCGAGCGTGCGAGGCGGGTTGACTCGCTGGAACAAGACTAACAAGTGACAGGAAAGAAGCTCTGGGAGATACGAGACAAGCGACGGATTGATGCTGGGAGGTGGTCTGATCGAAAGCTCACGCGAGCTCGTGAAGAAGCGTTGAAGTGCAAGAGGAGGGTCAACGACGTACGACCACGACGCACGATCGGAGAAGTGAATGAAACGGTCTCAGGAGTGTGGAACGATGGATCGCTGTCTCGGTGGACGAAGATGGAGCGATTAGGCACAGGATATGATAGCAAAGGCCTGGTACGAATAACAGGGACGGACCTCAAAGCATGTCCTAATCACACACACACGGCCCTCTTCCTCTCTCATCATGTCTCGTAATGAGTCAAGTATTGCGTTTGCAGTGAAGTTGCAACCCCGCAAGGACAGGATCTGCAGTTGAGAGTGAAGTGAAAGCGGCCAGCAAGCGCGTTTGTTTGCGCGTCTCTTGCGCCGCTCATGAAACTTCTCATCGTCACTCAACTCACACCACACACACCATCACCGCGACCACAATGTCTGAGCTGGCGTATGAGCTCCAGCATGAGAGGTATCGGCAATGCGTCGCTCTGTACAAGCAGGCGAAACTGGCAGAGTGCCTTGGGCTCTGTCTGCGGAACATCAGCGATCCTGACATAACGCGCTACTTCCACATCAAGACCCTCTATCTCTTGGCGGGTGTCAATAGGTGGTCGCAGTCGCGAAGAAAGGTAATCAACTCTCGTCGCCTCTCTGGAATCCATCACGTACATGCTAACAGAAACCAGCGCTACAGGGATGAGGCCGAGGAACTGTTTGAGGCGACAGCAAAGCTCGCGAGAGGAAAATCCAAGACCGTCGGTGTGACGGCGGCTGTTGAGGTCGGTCTACAGGCATTCCGACGCGAACTCAATGGCATGCTCGACTGGCCATTTTACGACACTCCGAGGGATGTTAGTGGGGATCCATCTTTCGGCAAGCCTCCGTTTCCACTAAGGCAAGGCAGCCTGGAGAGTATTCTGTTCACGCGTCAAGACTCTGCAGAGGATGATGGCGACATGGGATGCGACACCGACGCCAACGAGGGCGAGCACGAGGCCGAGGAGATAGAAACGAGCGTCGAAAGAACTTGCTGTATCTGCAAGTAGTCTGCGATCCAAGGCTCCTTGGTACGCTGCTCCAAAGCTGGCCACATCGATGCGCCGTTGACCTCGACCTTCCTCGACAACCACGGCGAGCCGGTTGTCCTCTGCATTGTCATCTGCACCCGGTGTCAATCCGAACGCCTTGCCTCCAACGATGCCCAGGCTGCCGGTAACATCCTGGATGCCGCAGACGGCATGCATATCGGGAGGCTGTGCGAGCAATACTATCAGACATCCAAAGATTCGTCAGCCATACTCGTCGGCCAGGTAATCGAAGCGCAGATTGACGCAGCTCGAAGTACTTCGAGCGAGCAGACGACCACACAAATTCTGCGCGCATTGCAGGAACTACAACAAGGCCAGCGTGAGCTTCAAAATCAGCAACTGGAGATGAAGGCCACCCTGCACGCTCATATTCAGAAAGTGCAACAGCAGCACGATGCGAGCCTCAGGCACCGTGCAAAGGACACGAAGGATGCCGCAGAGGAGCTAGAGAGACAGTGAGAGGAGAACTCGGTACGTGAGAAGTGGCCGAAAAAAATCCTGCGAATGTTGAGATCGGAGTCTCGAGTGAGCGAACATCAGCTCGAGCTGCAGAGAGAAATCGATGAGACGGTGTTGAAGAACCAGCACATGTAGTCCGCAGCAAGTGAGGTTATTACACAGCCTAAGCCGGCCCCTCGGCTGAAGCGACCCATACTGCCGCCCCACTCATGCTGTGACGTTGAAGAACGTTGATCCAAACACCACCTTTGCTTTAGCGACCTTCACTTCCACTTCCTGCCATTTCTTTCTTTCCTCTTCACCTAAGACAGCTTTTCGTAAAAAAGTCTCGAACGCACTCTACCTACCATTCCACATCCCAGTTCGCACTGTGCCCTTTGAACCCATTTTGACCCGTCCTACATCCCACAAGCGACATCGTCCACGGCCCCAGCCCACAAGCAACAAACAATGGCCCCAATCCAAACCGCAGCTCCACTGGTTGACTTCAGCCAGCCCAGCTTATGGGGTACGTTTCTCACAGAGTAGCAGGAGTTCAAGTAGCAAACGAACCCGGCGCGCTACTTCCAACCATCAAGAAGCACCCTCCCATACTCCAAACAATTCCAAAGAAGTTACCTAACAAAAAACTAACCATTTCTTCTTTCCCACACCTCACAGCCGCCGCAGCCTTCATAATTTTCAACCCCACCTTCTGGAACACGGCCGCCCGCAGCGAATACCGCTCCAAGACCCTCACGCGCCTTGCTGGCAACAACGCTTACCGCGGCTGCTACGCCCTCGCCGTGACAATCTTCCTGCTTGGCCTCGCCCGCGACGCCGTCTACGAACGCGCCCTGCGCTCCCAGCCCACACACCCAGCCCTGCTGACGCCCCTCTCACAAGGTCTCGCCGTTGGCTTGTTACTGAGCGGCAACACGCTGGTGCTGACCAGCATGTGGGCGCTAGGCGTCACGGGAACCTACCTGGGAGACTACTTCGGGATCCTGATGGACGAGATGGTCACGGGGTTCCCGTTCAGCGTTTCGTCGGCGCCGATGTACCACGGGAGCACGTTGAGTTTCTTGGGCACGGCGCTTTGGTTCGGCAAGCCGGCGGGTGTTTTGCTGACGGGTTTGGTTTTTGCCGTGTATTCGGTTGCGCTGAGGTTTGAGGATCCGTTTACGGCGGAGATTTATGCGAAGCGGGAGAGGGAAGCGAAGAAGGGGGGGAAGAAGGGGCTGTAGAAGTCTTTTTGACCCCTTCTTTCTAGTCGTGGGGCGTTGAAAGCGGCTGGCTGGTGTCGTTTGTCGAACCGACTGGGTTCATTCAACATGAGCGGTGCGTTGTTGAGTGGTGGCAGGTCCGGAGTGCGGTGCCAGATGGTTGAGTGGGACGGAGAAGATGTTGATAGATGAAAGCGGTAGAAAGGTATATGTAGTGAAAGTGTGTACACTTGGTGTCAAAGCCTGTGGTTTCAGTGACTGCTATGTGTCAAATCAAGGCCCCTGCCTGATTTCCTGATCTTCGCGGCTCGACCCTTACTTGTGACGGTACGCTGGCACGTGGTTGTGTCGTCTGTCTGGCCGTATCTAGATCGAACGGTTTGGCCCTGGCAAACAGCCTTAAGGCGCGTCGATTAACCCAGAAGACGATCTTTCTTTGGAGCCAACATGTCTTCTCTTTGAGTGCAGCCAAGACAAGCCTAGCTGTCATACATCACACACTCTGTTCGTGGTATCCACGCGCTTTTGAAATTCGGCGCATACTGTGGTCCTGCGAGTGACCACTTCCATGTAGAGTGCCGCGGATCAAACGCGACCTCTCAGAAGAACATGCGTTGAGCAATAACTTCGCCACAGCTCGACCCAGACCCAGGACGTTTCTTCTATACACTGCCAAAACCCACACGAAGATCGTGTGATCTCAATGCAGCATCACGGCCAACGGCGGCCGTCCAGTACGCGCACGACAAATTTGATGTCCATGTCACTCCGCAGAGCACATGCTCTACCCGTCTCCTCGCTTCACACCTCTCACCCAAACCCGACCCCAAGCGTCCTCTCCAGCCCCCTCACGCCCTCCTCAAACCCCTCCCAAGCCTTCTCCTGAAACTCGACATTGTCCTTCAACAACCGCGTCTGCCGCTGCTGGCCCACCAACCTCTCGCGCTCGCCCCACGTCCGGACCAAATTCCTCACGACCCGCCGCTCCAAATTGGGAGCCTCAGCGGCGGAGCGCAGGAAGAGGAGAGTGCGGGCGATGCGCGAGGGGTCGAAGGGATACTTTTGTTTGTGAGGCGGAGCGCGGAAGGCGGTTCGCAGGCGGTTGCGGATTACGAAGCGCGCGGGCGAGGAGTAGAGGGTTGCGCGCAGGGCGGCGCGGTAGAGGTTTCGGTAGGCTTGGGGGATTGAGAGGGTCATTGCTTGAACGGCGATACAGGGTCGGAGGTCGTTGATGGTTGTTATGTTTGTGAAGCAACTCAACTGTGTAAC
>Ga0265797_10007528_pt1 | contig 14852 bp, 11 predicted proteins | sample P2T30metagenome_FD_192433 | JGI IMG/M metagenome (GOLD analysis project Ga0265797, IMG submission 192433) | Plant litter microbial communities from East Loma Ridge, Irvine, California - P2 T30 | ecosystem: Environmental > Terrestrial > Plant litter > Unclassified | place: USA: California... | reverse complement strand
AGGAGTTTGGGTGTACTAGAGTTGTCTGAAAGTGATGGGAACCCCAAAGATCCTGAGTCCAAATCCCAAGGATCCTGAGTCTGAGTGCAAAGTTTGCTGGTCTGTGCGCTCTGCACCCACTAAGGATCCTGACTCTGGATCTTTGTGGGAATGTATATAGAACTAATAATAGATAGATACTTCTTACTTCTAATAGTAGCTAATAATAAGCCTAATAGAACTATCTTTATTTATACTAAGCTAGTTCTCTTAGAATACTCTCTAGGTATATAGGTCTATATAGTAGCTCTATAGTAGTATATAAGAGATAATTAATATAGTAGCTCTATAGTAGTAGTATAATTAGTATTTATATAACTAGTATAGCTTTTTAGATAAATATATAATAGTAGTTACATAGATTAAGAATTACTTATAGTAATATAGATAATATAGTATATAAAATAAGAGTCTTATAAAATATAAGGAATAGTTAAGTAAGTTAATATAATTATTATAGTAAAACAAGTTATAAGACTAGTATATCTAAGAGAGTTATAGAAGTATATAGCTACTTAAAATAGCTATATAGTAGACTATAGGTAGATTTTAGTAGTTATATAATACTTTCTTAAGTAAAGTAAACTAGAAGCTTAATCTACTAGTTTAAGTATTTAATCTAGGATATAGAGTTAGAATATACTAGATTAATAAGTAGTACTAGAGACCTAGAGATAATAGATAGATACTAGTATAGATAGATTTATAAGAAATAAATAATATTAGAACTCTTAAGATAGTAGACCTAGTTTAGTATATACTTTCTAAAGAGCTATAAGTACTATATAAAGTTATCTTAGTAACTAGGAGACTTTAACTAAGGATTCTATTAGAGAGACTAGAGAGTTAAAAAATAGAAGCTAAAGAATACTAGTATTATAAGAGATTAATTATTAAAAGAATAACTTCTAAAAAGCTAATAGAATAGATACTAGAATAGTAGAAGAATATAGATAGATATATCTATAGTCTTTTAAATACCTAGTAGTCTAGATCTACTTATAGTAAGAATTAAGAGATTAATATAGAAGTATTATAGAAGCTAAGAAGAAATTATAGAAGTAGAATATACTATATCTAAACTTATCTAATAAAGCTAAAGTATATTACTAACCTAAGAGCTAACTTTCTCTTACTTAGTAATAAGATAGAAAGTATACTATAGTAATATATAGTATTTAAATCTCTAACTCTAACTCTAACTCTAAAACCCTAATAACTCTAATAATCCTAACTCTAGCTAAGATAGCTTTAGTCTTTTAGTTATAAAGTACTTAGTAGTTTATATTATATTAGTAGTTTCTTTTCTTACTATCTAAGCTTAAGCTTCGAAAGTATAGTTAAGATCCTAGTATATTATATATTATCTATATAGAAGATAAGTCTTCTTTATATAATAGATAATAAATATTTATTATAAAGACAAATAATAGACTTACTTATAATAGTTAGAGTAGACTTTATAGATATTACTATTATAATCGAATATATATATAAAGACTATATAGCTATTATCCTTAAATTATTTAGAAATATTAAAGAAACACTAGATAACATTATAAGTTTTAGCTCGAACTCTAGGTGAATTTTCAATTGTTAGCCTAGGATTCCTAAGAAACTACTACCGATTTGCTACGTAAGCAAATGCCTTAACTATCAGTACTAGATAGGTAAGCTAATTTACACGCAATATTAGGGTAGCGACGAGAATTTCGGAAAGAGGTATAATAGCTACTAAGGAGAAATACATAAGATTATTTACGACTACGCGATCAGCATTGGCGTGGAGATCAGACTTGGGCAGAAAGTGACCGAGTTCTTCGAGGATGGCTCACGAGTAGGCGTGGTCTCGAACGGCGAGCGAATTGTAGGAGACGTTGTCCTAGGAGCCGACAGCGTACGCTCGAAAGCCAGAGAACTCGTGCTCGGGTACGACGACAAGCCCAAACCCAGTGGCTACGCCGTCTACCGCGCATGGATGTCTAGCGACGAGCTCGCCAAGAACGATCTGACAAAAGATCTCGTGATCAACGGCGACACACACACCGGCTGGCTGGGCCCCGACATCCACTTCCTCGCCGCCTCGATCAAAGGCGGGAAAGAGTTCAGCTGGGTGTGCACGCATAAAGACGATCGCGGCGTCGACGAAGGCTGGTCCGAGCCGGGTGACCACGCCGACGCCGTCAAAATCCTCGAAGGTTGGGATCCAGCGGTGCACGCGATTGTGCAGGCGACGCCGCCGGAGAAGCTTGTGGATTGGAAACTGGTCTACCGTGATCCACTTCCTACGTGGACGAGTCCGCAAGGACGCATTGCTTTGATCGGGGATGCTGCGCATCCTTTCCTGCCGACGTCCATACAGGGTGCCAGCCAGGCGATGGAGGATGGTGCGTGCATTGCGGTATGTCTTCAACTCGCTGGGAAGGATAAGGTCGGTAATGCGCTGCGTGCGTATGAGAAGATCCGGTACGAAAGGGTGAAAGCGGTCCAGAAGACTGGCGAGAAAAGTAGGCGCTCCGCCGAAGAACCATTGCTATTGCAGAACAGGCTGACAATTCTCCGCAGCGCGCGACAAATGGCACAAAGCTGACTTTGCCAACCTCAAGGATAATCCGGAAGCGATAAAATTGGTGAGATCTGTTGCGAGACAAACTAGGCGCACGTTTCATGGTTGCTAATGCCCAATAGGTGCGCGAGGAATGGGTGCTGAATCATGACGCAGAGGCCCATGCATACAATGTCTTCGAACAGGTCACGGCATCGCTTGAGTGAGCCTTTGCTCGATACCAATGTTGCTGGTCGCCCTCGTCCGGAATGATCTTACATTCAGACCTAGGTGGCGGAGATGCGATGATGTCGCTTTCGTAGGCATCGCGCCTGTGCCGCTGTTGCCATCAAGGTCCGTTGGGTCAACGTGAACTCGATGTCTAGCACTTTAGAATTCGCTGCGGCTTGTACGATGATGGGCAGGCAGATCGCAGGAAAGAAAATCAGCCAACGGAGGATGTCTGCGCGGGTGCAGTGCTTGCCAATGTCTTCACCATCACGTATATCAATCACCGTACTCGACTCCATCTGAGTATACGATGTACGCTCTAGCAAGAGAGGTAATGCAGAGGTCTTTCACTCCGCGATACGTATCACGATCATCAGTCACTGCTGGCCTCTGCCAATGAATGTCCACGGCCTGCACTCGGCACGTCTCGTAGGCTCGACAGATTGCAATCGAATCGTCCTCGTCGCAGAAGGTCAGATTCGCGAGCAACTGGACCTTGTTGGCATCGAGGACCAGACAGACCTTATTACGCGTCGGAGGGACCCACAGATCCTCTTCGTCAGTGATGTGGAGACTCCTGACCAGCGCGCGGAAGCACTCTCTCACACGGTCAGTAGACGCTCCATCCAAGCTGTCTTGCTCTTCTACAAGATCCAGCTTGAAGCGCCGGGAGGCCTCGTCAGCAAGCAGATCAGGCGGATCCGCATGCGCGCCTTGTATCCGGCGTATCAACTCAACCCAATTCTCCATCGCTTGCGACACATTCTCTTTCGTAACCTGATCATAGTCCGTCAAGAACACATAGAAGCCCCAAGTCGGCTGCGGCACCAGGACGTCGTCGTCTCGCCATCCAACCGCCTCTGAACCCTCAATCTCTTTCAAGACCGCGCGATTCTCATGCACATCGTAGTCGCTTTCTCCAGCAGCACGATTGAAATCCTCCCACCATGTCCTCCGCGCTATTGCTGTCCAACGACCGTCACAGGGGTTGCTCGCGTCAATGGCTACTCCTGGGCCGAAGGAGCGAGCAGGAAATGTTCTCTTGTGCGGGACTGGGCGAGAAATCAAGGTTGGGTCTCGCGGAGTCGTTGGGCGCTGGAGTGAAGGGCGCTGTCTACCACGGCCGGTCATGTTGAGAGTGTCTAGAAAGTGACTATTGTGGTGTGTTTGTGACCCAGATTTGTGTGTGCTCACGCGGAAGCGAACCGCACTTTGCAATGCCGCATTTGACTCAGCATTGTGTTCTTCAGTCGATCATACTGCTCAACCGGTTGCGCCGAGCATAAGGAGCATTGGGCTGCCATATACTTTCGACTCCATGCCGTAGGTCGTCCTGTGCTGGGATCGAGGTCAAGCAAAAGCAAAGACAATTCCTGCTGTTGCATGCGAATCAAATTGTTGTCGTAGGCCCCACTCGCTTAGCAATCACCAGTCGTTCCGGCAAGGGTTGCCGGAGCTCCGACTCCGAAATGCCAGCATACTGTCGAGCATGACTAACCACCTGATCGCGCTCCTCCACCGCTCACATTGAGCCTCATTACTCTATACTGCTTCAGGAGTGTTTGCAAGCATATCACTCTAGGCTCGGGCCAAGACGACTTGCCAATAGCGAACGTCCGCATGCTTGATCAGCTTGCGAGCTCATCACGGTAACAGTGAATCCAGTCCACGTATATAGGATCCGTCAAAGACCATGTCATAACCAGCAATCATATCACCTCCACCGACTTTCTCCTTTGCGCATTTGAGCTGAGGACTATCTTCATCACGCGGCGTGTTTCGAAACGACAATCCATCAAACCTCGGACACCATGGACACCGCAGAGCATCGCATTACACTCTACTGCGAAGGGACTCCTAATCCTCTCAAGATCTCCATTGCTCTTGAGGAATTGGGTTTGCAGTATAATGTACGGAGCCATCGCCGGAGTCGAGCTACTTGCTGCCCCGTCAATCGTCTTCCTTCCACGCCCCTTTCCTCTTTCTTCCTTAGATACATTTGGCGGCTATGGTCCTAACGTACGTTTGCTTCTAGGTACGCCCGATCAAGCTCTTCGAGCACGAGCAGAAAGAACAGTGGTACCTCGACATCAACCCAAATGGCCGTATTCCTGCCCTCACCGACGTGGATGAGAATGGCGAGAAGCTGAATGTCTGGGAAAGTGGTGCTATCTTGCAGTATCTCGTGGATCGATACGACAGCAGCCATAGGATCTCTTGTCCGCGTGGAACCAAGGAATACTGGGAAATGACAAATTGGGTATACATGCGAATTCTGACCTGACTTTGGGACTGTGGACTTGCTGACAAGGAACCTCTAGCTTTTCTGGCAGGTCAGCGGCCTCGGTCCCATGCAAGGCCAAGCGAATCACTTTGAGAGTACGTTGCCAGCGCGTTGCGGAAACCAGAAACCAAAGCGGAGGAATGTATTCACTGACCTCAATTCACCGATAGTGTCCTCTTTCGGTGATCACCCATACGCCTTGAAGCGCTACGTCAACGAGACGCGTCGCCTGTATCGCACTATGGATACAGCGCTCGCCAAGAATCCTTCTGGATACCTTGTCGGTGACCACCTCTCCATTGCAGACATTGCCATCTGGCCGTGGACCACGGCGTACAGTAGGTTCTTCCGAGTCCCCCACGCACCCTGCCCGTTAACGATCGATACCTGGAGCCCTTTCACCAATTTGTTATCTGCACAAGAGGCTGACATGAACCGCATTCGCAGAGTACAGTGGTCTCTCCCAGATTGACGAGTTTCCTCACGTCAAAGAGTGGATGTATCGGCTCCTCGCTCGTCCCGGGTTTGAGAGGGGTCGCAATGTACCAGGTCCGCACCTTTACTTGCAGCTCAATGAGCTGCCGGATGAAGAACTCAAGAAGATTGGGAGGGATCGTTCGGGCTGGATTCAGGAGGCTATGAAGCGTGACGCTGAGTGATGCTGAGACTTAGTATAACGCCGATTTTCCAAGTATCGCTCTTTGTAGGCCACTTTATAGGGGCTGAATCTAACACGTACGCTCGACATTCGACATTCTTGGATTGCCTTCGCTACTATACAAACTCTTAGGCTACCGACTCCTCCCTTTCCCCGCTATGTTTCCCTATTACCCACCATGCATGTATGACACCAGGGAGCCACGCAAGCATAGTGAGCAAGACGTTGATGCAAAAGTCGGAGCCGCAATCTCGATTCAATAGAACCGCCAACGGAGGGATGAAGAATGCGAGGATGTATAAGCACGACCTGCTGCCGTCGGAGGACATGTTCGATGGTGATGCTATTGACTGGTCAGTTTTGTCGTAACTTGCATTTGTGTGTGATTTGCCATTAAAGCTCCGTACTTTAGATGCCTGACTAGGTGCCTTTCAGAGAAACTCCTAGTACGGAGGAAGCGATTCTTTCGATCGAGATCTTTCGGTTGTAGAGTGCGATTGCTGAGTGGTGATGGGCTCCTGTCGGATACTGTAGCTCAATGTACGAACGAGAGGGAGTAGGATTGGGAGGAATATATATACCCGGAGCAGCCATCTCGTGGCTTGCGGCTAAGTCGAGCTTCGGACCGACCTCATACACATCCATGTCCGATTGACTAGTTGGCAACCTCAAAGGGAAGTGGTTAGCTCTATATGAGACATTGGGTTTGTGGTACTCGTACGGCGACCAATGAGAAGCCTCGCTAATCTCTTGTGGGTACAGCCTCTGTCGTTCGACTGGGATCTCAGCTTTGGCTAGGACAAGGGCTAAAGTAAAGCATCTTAAGAGCAGGAAAAGTATTGAGACAGATAGGTTCTGAGCTTAATACAGATCGGGAAGCGATCGAGAAAGGAGCTCAAAATTCTGGTCTCAGGTATAAGGTGAGGATTGAACATAATGATGACCTCGGATTGCTCGAAGGGGTAGTACTGGATGTCTTTCAATGACGATGGTAGGACTTCTCTATCAAGAAATACGAGCGAGTCAAGTATTCAGTTACATAGTACGAGCGAGCACGCTCATTGGCCGGTTGAACAGAGCGGAATCAGCGCCAGCTAGTGAGTATGCTCGCTCTCTCGGTGCGTACGCTCAGCGACTTCCGAAATTTTGAAGTTTTGCCTTTCGAACTCGATACTACCCTCAGCATGATCTGACAGTCTTACACATAACAATATGCCGATATCAATGTGAGACTCGTCAAGGTCTAAAGTCACGTCTAAGAAGCGAGCCTGTTCCGGGACATCCGCACAAGTTAATGGCACTCCGTTCGCAATGCCAGTCATCTCCCTCGCTCGTGACTCTTCCAGCTCGACGATCCGCTGGGCATATATGCTGAGGATGTCGCTGTGAAACGCTCCTTCCTGGAGTTTGAGTGTCCGGAGCAGCGACACAGCAGTCCAGCGTAGTATTGAGTCCCGGCATTTAGCGGCAGCAAGGAAGAGCAACAGAGTAGCGCCTTTAAGGTGATTGAAATCTCGCGAGGACGTACCGCACGGTTGCTGATGATCTGAGCCCATGGTGACGCCGGGTGACTTATTACGCATACTCTCCCTGACTAAGCCGATGGATCGAGCGAAAAAGTGGAGGTGACGATCACTTGCTGACTCAGTAGGTTCTCGCCATTCCGCGGTGAAGGACCATGTCTGGAAATGTTTGTCAGCCTCGAGGTCTTCCCATTTAGCACGGAGGAGCGTTTACCATAAAATATTGGATCTGGAGTGTTACAAGAGCCTGAGCTTCTGTCTTGGTAGACGGCACTGGCATAATTGTAAGGGCAGCGTACCAGGCTTTAGTAGCCCGCTCGAGGCGTCGTATCTCTGCTAACAGTTCTGGATATGTACTCAAGTCGATGGTACGAACTCTGATCTGGACAAGAGCGTACAGATGGCCTTCATCCATCGTTGCATCATCGCACTCGATTCTACAATGTGCTTCTGCAAGAGCTAACAGCTGGCCGCGCACATGTGATACAGCGTTGCTCAGAAGAGTGAGATACCACGAGGCTTCACCCAGAGAGTCAAATCGCTGCGGGACCGTGTCCGGCGTGGTTGATGAGAAAGAGTCATGTGTTGCGCGGAGATAAGGTTGACCTGCGGCGCCGAACATCGACAAGTCACAATCCAGACACACAAAGAGCTGTGTGAGGACATCCAGTGGGCGCCGGGTCGTTCGTTTCAGCTGTACTGTCCGCTTGCTTTCTGCAGCATCGGCAGGGCTGCCAACCTGAGTGTGTAATATCCTCAAGCCGTTATTGAGATGGACGGCAGCTTGCAGGGTTTGTCCTCGCACCAGCTCGAAGCACATGAGAACAAGGCATAATACCAGAACAGCTTCTGTGCCCGAGTCTTTGCCAGTCGTAGCCACAGTTTCGATGAGATTTCGTGCGCGGCTGATGGCTCTGACATATTGTCGTGTAGCGAGGTTCACGCTGGTCACGTCCAAGGTCGGACATAGCGTTCTGGGTAAGGGCAAGTGGTGCCAAGCAGAGAGTAAGGAGCCGAGCGCAGCGACCGCAGCTGCAATCGACGGCTCGGACTGCGTGAGTTGCATAGCAAGTGTTTCCCATGGAGTGCTCAGAGCAAGCCCGGGCAGCTGAAAGTCCGTTTGGGCCCAGAAGAAATGTATGCTATGCCAGTCCTGAGCTCCTATATGGCTGAATAGAGTAGGAGATGCTGTAAGATTGGTTGGCAATGCCACTACAAGACTTCCAGGCGATTCTCCCGCGGGGCGCAATTTGCGAGGCGGGTAGTGATTCGGGGCCTTCGCACTCAAGGAATATCCCTCGCAACAGCGTTGAGAAGAGATACACTTCTGGCAAGCCGGTCTTTGCTCATCACATTTGATATGCCTAGCCCTGTATTGTGTCAGTGGATGTACTAGACACTCTGGTTCCACGGCCTATAGGCGGACCTGCAAGTCTTGCAACCGGTTCGAGTCTTTGGCCGCTTAGCACGCTGGCGAATGACGGGAAGAGTCATGTTTCGGCTGACGATCCACTGCTGGCAGTAACAGTGTCGTAGAATTAGGTCGAGTCGAGTCGAATCGGTGCTGTCCCACGAGCATCTGCGTGGGCTATGTGCGCATGCAGCCAAGGTCGAGTCGCGGCATTCTGTCGTTTAATAGCCACTGAGGCGAAGGCACCAAGGCACTTCAGAGGTTTCATTGAGGCGTCCCATGGTGTAGAGCGGCCTCCGCTCCGCCTCGATCCAGCCTCCAGGATTGCCTGAGATGACGAATTTGGACGCCGGAGGAAGCTATGGAAGCAATTTGACGGACACTTACCGAAAGCTTGTTGATCCTTCATCGTTTGGCAGCCAATCAAATTGTCGCTGGACATTAGCTTCCCTAACACCGTCGAGATGAGGTAGACTCCGGGATACTACATCTGCATCTCCGTGCTGAGTCCTCACTAGCTGGCAGCGTTGACGACGCCGAACCAAGAATCTCCTTTGCTCGATCAGCACCCAATGATGTGCCTTGCTCGGCCTCGTGTTCAGCACTGACAACAGCCACCGTTGAGCATGCTGGACGGGTCTGGTAACGTTCTGTGCAGTCATACCCAAGTTCATGAATGCATCATGGCTGCGCGTGTGCTAAGTCCAGCGCTCGTGGCAGTATAAAGGACACTTACCCGCAGCAAGGTATGTGGTCTACCAACGCCAACACCAAACCCACTCCTCTGTTCCCCCAACATGTTCTCCACCGCGCTTGTCCTTACCCTTCTCGCATCTGCGAGCAGCGCAATACCGACTAGCCCACAAGGCTGTAATTCTACAATCGTCTGGAAAGACTGCTTCAATGCATCAGTTCCTCTGAAGTGTGCCAACTTTTCGGTGCCCATCGATTGGGAAGATCCAACAAGCGAGGAATTCGATCTGTTCATCACCAAGATACCAGCCAGAGAAGAAGCTTCCAAAATCGGCAACTTGTTCTACCAGCCAGGCGGCCCCGGAGATGCACCAAGTCAAGACTTCATACCTGGCTCTAGTCACCTCGACTTCTGGATGAACAGCAACCTCACTCGAGTCTTCGACTTCATAGCTATTGACCCGCGAGGTACCGGGAACTCCAATCCAGTGCGCTGTAACAACACAGTCTGGAGCGAGCCAGTAACGTTATTCCCAAACACAGAAGAGGAATATGATCACATGAAAGCAATGTGGAAAGCAGCAGGCCAGAGCTGTCTGGACCTGACCGGCCCTCTTTTGGGTTACATCGACACCATCAGCGCCGTCAAAGACTATGAGGCAGTGCGAATTGCTCTCGGAGGCGAGCCGATGAACATGATCGGACAGTCTTACGGTGCCCAGTTCGCTTCTCAGTATGCCGAGCTCTTCCCACGCAACATAAGAGCCATCGTACTCGATGGTGTTCTTGACCACAGTCAAACCAGCCCTACCTACGCGTGGGAGACCGAAAGTCAAGGCTTCGAACTGACACTCAACCAGTTCTTCGAGTGGTGTGAGCGCAACTCGACGTGCGCCCTGCACAACGAGACAGACATTCCAGCATACTTCGATCGCCTTATTGAAAGCGCTAACGCGAACCCGATTTTTTCGCAGTCGGGATGCGATTACGGAACATGCGATTTCAACACCACCGGCTACGATATCGAGGTGGTCGTCCAAGAATTCACCGACTACCCAAATGGGGAGCTTGGAACACCGGGTTTCGTTGGCTTAGCAGAGGCAATCAGGAGCACTGTAGAGGATCCGTCGAAAAACCCGTTCGCTGAGTACGCGATAGGTCCCTTCGCCTCCGACACATCATTCATCTATTCGTATACAGCAATCATCTGCGTGGATTGGAGCTTCGGAGCGAACACTTCATTCGCGCAATACCGCAACACCATCGAAACGGGAAAGGCTTTGTCGCCTCACACGCTCGGTGCTGGAGAGTTCTGGAATCTGGCGGCGCGCTGCCAGCATTGGCCTGTGCCCACACGTAACCCTCCCCACCAGATTGCAACATATCAGAACTCTTCGTACAAGCTTAAAACTCCGATCTTGCTCGTCAATGCTTTCTACGACCCAGAAACCAACTATGCCTGGGCTGTCAACTTGCAAAGTGAGTTTGGCAACGACAATGCAGTTCTGTTGAGCAGGAATGGATCGGGACATACGAGTTACTTCCAGCCCGGCGCTGTTAGTGATGCCATCGACAACTATTTTATTCATCTGCAGGTACCTGAGCCTGGCACTGTGCTAGAGAATGATGGAATCTGACTGTTGCCTATCGTCGGGAAGCTGTGGTTGGAGTGAGTATTCGGGTTATAGGGATTTGTAGATAGCAAGTTCGAGTGATAGGAGTGTAGTAACAAATCTAGAACTGGTTCCTCAAGCCTAGGCCGCCGGCGAGAGCCGCTGTAAGCAATTTCTGCGTTTTACAGGGGTTCTCACCAAAAATTGGAAAGTCTTAGCAGCAATTCTGCAAGCGTTGTTTGACCTCGTCGTCGCTATTGCTCGTCGTCATGTTTTTGTGGTATAGCTGTTCTGAGTTGTTGTTATTGTTGTTACCGCCTCTTTGCTGCCTTTACAGTACTTGCTGGATTAGACTCCAGCCATTAGGAGAGCTGCAAGGTACACGGAGAACAATCCGTCTAAGATCGCCCTCGGTACTAGATAAGGATACAAGGTAAGCATTTTGCTGCAAGATGCTTGTCTTTCCAACCGAGTAGTCTAGATCCACTTTCATCTGCAAGCCGCATCTGGCCCCGCAGTTTCGGGCGCTTACTGTAGTCTACACTTGTTCTAGGTTAAGCATACATCGCAGACCCTCTACAAACGGACATACATCTCTTCCCTATAACATGACCTCTGCTCATGGAAGTCGTGACTTTGCGCTACGGATTCTGGTATACTTGATCGACAATGTGTTGTGGCCAGCATCCGGGGTGCAGTTTGCCGCTCACACTCAGCCAGAAGATGCACACTTACTATCTAGACCATGAGAGTACCTGCAGGTGCCTGCATGGGATCTCAACCGGGACCCTGTGCTACAATACTGCACCTCCATATGCAAGAACAGATCCGGCTAATCTCATCACCTTCCTTTTCGGTGTGCGTCATTGCCATCGGCTGCAGATTTGCAGCAAGCTTGCTAACGCTCGGGATTAGATTGGTGGGTGGCCATCTGCCTTGTCGCAATATCTCAGCTCACGTCCTGATACTTCTGCAAATATCATTGCACAAGTCCTTCGTTTGGTCTGTGACCAGCTGCAAGCTTCGAACTCATGGGTTTCGCAGGAGGACAGAAACACGGCACGCAAACTGTTCATCAAGCAGCGCTTGAGCTTGCAGACCGTCCAGATGCTGTCGCCTCTACCGCAGCGACGGCCCGATCGCGCACGATCTCCGACGGTCACCTTGATACTGGAGATGTGCACAAATCAAGCCATCAAGATGTCAACGACATGCACCGCATGGGCAAGCAGCAAATCCTCGTCAGACGTTTCCGGCAGATCACCATCGCTGCATACATCGGAACCACCACTTGCGCTTGGGAGTATGCTCTCTTCCTGGTGTCGCCTGGACTCATCGATGTAGGCACAGCTGGCTTGCTCTACAACGTCCTCTGGAGTTTCTTCGGGTTTGGGACCATCTACTTGAGCCTGGCTGAGATGGCGAGCATGGCACCCATCGCGGGGTCGCTGTACCATTGGGTGTCCGAATTCGCGCCAGAAGATGTACAAAGCATCCTGAGCTATTTGACAGGGTAAAGCTTCGCCCTTTGGAAGTTGCCTGAATGCAGATCTGACCTTTGCCTGTTGCAGATGGACGTCTACAGTGGCCTGGCAAGCAGGCTATACTCAAGGCATCATCTTGACTGGCACCCAGATCCAGACTATCATCCTGCTCATGGATGAAAACTACGCATTCCCAGCATGGCACGGTACCTTGTTGGCGTTCGCAGCCATCCTGGTCTCGTACGTGATCAACGTGTATGGAGTTCGAAGCTTGGCATACTGGCAGATCCCTGTGTTCGCGATCGGGACCATGGCATACTTTGCGTACGTGGTCCCAGTGTGGATCAGCGCGCCGAGAGCATCCCACACAGCAGTCTGGAGTAGCTTCTCGAATACTGGCGGATGGTCGAGTATGACACTTGCTGTCACGGTCGGTCAATTATCTGGCATCAGTATGCAGACTCGTGTGGATACGGTCCGTTCAAGAGTGGTTCCTGTCAAGTGTGTCAACTATGAGCTAACGAAAGTTCGCAGGCTGCACACATGGCGGAAGAAGTCAAGGATGCCGCTGTTGCTATCCCTCGCGCAATGATGACTATTTTCCTGGTCGACTTCGCCCTGATCTTCCTACTCATCGTTACCATTTGTTACCATCTCCCGAATGTAGATGCGGCTTTGGAAGACACTACAACATATCCGGGTATCTGGGTTCTGCGCTAGGCGATGTCCCGAAACGAAATCGCCGCCCTCCTCGCTATAGTGACTTTCGTAGTAATAGCGTCCAACACCACCTACCTCGCCGGCGTCTCGCGCAATCTTTTCGCTTTCGCTCGCAATAAGAGCCTCTCTTTCTCTGTCTAGCTGAGCAAAGTCGATACTAAGCACAAAATCCCTCGTAATACAAACATTTTCTTGTCTGTAGTATCTGCTCTACTAGTACTAATTTATATTAGTAGTAATATAGTATTCTATGCTATTACTTCTTTTAATATAGTATTGCTTCTTTAATACTATATCTTTATAATTAGATATATACTCTAGTAGTAAATTATAAGACTTAAGACTTTACTTTTAGTATAGTTATTTCTTAGAAGTTAGAATATACTAGTTAATATTACTACTATACTATACTTAATATAGAGTTTCTTCTAGTACTTCTAGCTATAAATATAATCTACTTATAATTTCTAAATATAATTAAGTTAATTATATTTATCTATATACTAAATTTAGTATTAGATTATATTTAAAAAGAATTAATTCTATTTAGTTAATTTTATTTTAATACTAATAAGTAGTTTATTTAAAATAAATACTATATAATAAAAGAAATTAAAATAATAAAACTAAATAAAATATATATTTAGAAAGTTATTATTATATATATTATTATTACTATTAAAAATAAATATAAATAAAATAAGATTTTAATATTAACTATATACTTTAAAATAAGATAAATATATATATATAAGTTATAACTATCTATTAGCTAATTAGCTATCTAATAGTATTTTTAATTAGTAGTTAAATAATTTTTTTAATTTTATAAATAACTTAAATTAGTAGTTTTATAAATATTATTAATTATTTACTACTAGAAAATAAAGATTTAGAATTAAAATCTTTAAAATATAATATAAATTAGAATTTAAAATAAATATTATTAAGTTAAAATCTAATTATATTTATAATAGAAAAACTAGAGTTTTTTTATTTAAAATTTAATAGTTTTTTTATTTTTTAGTAGATTATAATTTTAGAATAGAAAAACTAAAGATATTAGAGTTTTTTCTTTATTTTCTATATTCTTAGAACTATATATACTTTATATTAAATTTTTAGACTTTAGAATTAAGTAATACTTTTAAAATTAAATAAAATATTAAATAACTAATAAAATAATTTAATATTATACTTCTAAGTTTATTAAAGTAATATTTTAAATACTATTTATTCTAAGAATTATAATTCTAACTATATTTAAAATAGAAAAACTATAGTTATACTATTTTAGAATTATATTTTTATTTAGAATAAAAAAACTAAGAAATTTAGAAATTTAGAATTATATTCTAGTATATTAGAATTATATTTACTTTATATTAAACTTTTAAACTTTAGAATTTAGTATTACTTTTAGAATTAATTAAATAAATAAAATAATATAGAAATTATTTTAATTTATTATTAATTAGAATTTAAAGAAATATCTTAAGAACTATACTACTTATAAAATAATACTTCTAATTAAAGTTACTTTATACTTTATTTTTTATAATTTTTATATATAAATTTTAGTTATAACTTTCTATTTAAAATTTAGTTAGTTTAATTTAATATATCTAAATATATAATTTAATATCTAAGT
>Ga0265797_10007527_pt1 | contig 14853 bp, 10 predicted proteins | sample P2T30metagenome_FD_192433 | JGI IMG/M metagenome (GOLD analysis project Ga0265797, IMG submission 192433) | Plant litter microbial communities from East Loma Ridge, Irvine, California - P2 T30 | ecosystem: Environmental > Terrestrial > Plant litter > Unclassified | place: USA: California... | reverse complement strand
ATAATTGTGCTCGGGGACGGCGTTATTGCAGGGTAAAGCATGGGCAACAGGCTCTTGACGTCGGCCGGGATATTTTTGAACCACTCGGGCTCCGCACCGCCTGTCGGAAACGGAACCTCTCCAGATGGAACTGCGATCTTAAGGACGGAGAGTACGGAGAGCTTGGTAGCATCCACGGTCTTTGGGTCGACTACGGCGCGCGCAACTGGATTCTCAATGTCGTGGGTGTCGAGCTGAGCGCCTGATGCGAGCACGCCTGAGGCAAGGACGGTAAAGATAAGGAGCTTCATGGCTTTCGTTTGACGTTGATAGAAGTCGTGCGGGGTAAGCGTGTTGTAAGGCGTGGGAGTGGCGTGGAGAAGACGTTAAGGGAAGGCACGATTGCCAGCGAGTGTGGATGAAAAGTGCTCCTGTTGTTGTTGACAAACAAATGTGGTCGTCAGGGCAGTCGCGCGGGAAAAGTAAGTGACTGTTGTTGCTGCGGTCCACAGTGAGAACGAAAAGCTTCGAGATTGCAAGTGAGTGTGAGTGTAAGGCGCCGAAAGAAAAAGACTCGATAAACAAGCGTCTTTAGATTCGTTGTCAGCAATGTTCGTGCGCGCTGTCCAGTTTCTAAACCTTCGTGTCCCCACACAAGCCGCGTTTGCTTCAATTTTAATGATTGTGCGTAGCCAATGAAGTGCGAGAGACTTGTGTAGGACCAACCAAGCTTGAGGAATATAATGAGATATGGTGTGACCGTTACACCACGACACAAGGAAGCAAACTTACGAGGCTGGAACGATGAACAATTACCAGTACATAAACGGAACGACACGTGACTTCAAGTAACAGTACTCAATTTCGATGACCCTCGTGGTAGAGGTCACCGTCGCTCAACATGAAGCAAATCATAGAGACAAAGAGTTAAATTGCACATTGCTCACAATGGTACTTTGAAGTTGGACGCCGAATATAGGAACAAAGAAGTCGTAAAAAGTCCCAGTCTGATCTTAACAATGCAGGTAATGAGGGCGGGACTCTACTCATCAATTACTGTCGTGCAGGTTGGTGGTCCTGGAGCGTTGAATGGATCAGTGTACGATTGAAGCGTATCAAGCTACCCTCTCGCGTTCGATACTGGTCGTTCAATGTAGCTCTTAGTAAAGTGTGCCATGGAAATGTTGGCTATGATCTTGATCAACCAAGGGGTATCTCTTTTGTGCGCCTCTTTGTTGAACTCAGCGCGGCGGATGAGTTCTGGACCAAGACAACACGATGTAAGCCAACGAGATGAGAAGACTTGATAATGAGCGACTTGACTGAAGTATCGAGATATAAAGGGAAAGCTTGAGAGACTACGGAGACAAAGCGATACCTCGAAGTTGCTCACCGTGCGAGAACTTTCGCCGTCCTGGAAGACATCCCTCGGCAGGTTTCCATCTCATGCTGCCCCTAGCGATCGGATACACCCAGTCCTTCCATCCAGGCACGACGGAGCCTCACCTGGCGCAGTAGTACCTACCTCCTGTAGTCCGAACTGACTTGACTTGTCACGCGTGTCGCTGCTGATGCTTGTGGGGTAGAGAAGAGAGGCGAGGATGACCGGGATTGAAGGGCGATCTATGCCTCATTGGCACGCAGCCGAGGCACGTCTTCTTGTCTCCACCCGCGCAGGTACGCAAATGTGCATGTGAGCTGTCACTTGCAGATTGGCGAGCTGTCTTCGCGTTGGCTTGACGTCTCGGCAGCCGCGTACTTAAGGTGCTGCTCTTTGCGTGGGGCCGACTGCTCACTTCTTCGCGCTTCCTGCAAAGCCCCACACTTGCAACCAAAGCTTCACATAACAAAGACTGAACGTCGATCATCATGGCAGCTCCACCCAATGTAGATATCAAGAATCTGCAGGGAAAGTGGGTTTTGGTAAGTCTCGCCTACCTTATTTCGAAGTCATGGAAGCATTGTTGCATCCAATCAATTTAGATGGATCTTCAGTATGGTGAGTGGTAAGGCACGTTCCTAACAGGATCTAGAACAAGACCCTCTCAGACTCCACCGATCCGGTCCTCACACTTCAAGGCATTGGCTGGTTGACGCGCAAAGCAATTGGTCTGGCCACAGTGACGCAACACCTGAAGCAATCCCCCACCACTGGCGAGGACGGTCAGCCCTCCACCCAGATTGACATCGAGCAATTCGCCACTGGCGGCCTCAAAGGCACCACTGAGCTACGTACCCTGGATTGGCAATTCCGTGGGCACACAGATCACCTGTTTGGAACGCTCCAAGGACGAACCCGTTACACTACCCTCAAGGCCTTGATCGAGGAGAGCAAGGGCCAAGGCGTTACTGAGGAAGACGCCAAGTTTCTGGTTGAAGGTTGGCTGAAGGAGACGGAAGACGGCGAGATTGTTGAGAGCTTTGTCGACAACGATGCCTCGAAGTGGACTGGGTGGCAGATCTGGGGGTTCGCGGAGATCGATGGCAAGAGAAGGCTTACGAGGAGGTTTGCGATCAGGAAGAAGGACAAGGATCAGGTCGTTAGGGTTAGATTGACCTACGACTGGGCTGGAGAGCTGGTCTGAGGTGCGGAGCTATCATGGTACATAGCAGTACTGTACGAAGACACTTTCTGATTTTACGATGGCGCTACCCTCGAGAAGAAGTGCGGACCACAGCTTCCCACCATGGTGAACCATTCCTCTCGTCGGACGTAGTTACGTCTGATGCATGCTCCCGTGAAGGTACTCCTTCCGCGAGCACAGAAAGCTTTAGCCGGTGTAGTACACAAACCCTGATCTCCCAAGAAGCTGAGGTCGTACTCCCGCGTACCCACGTACCGGTCCACCTGCATGAAGTAACCATGTCCTGCAAGACTTCATAGACTCGATATACCCGTCTACAACAGCCCACCACCATATCACAACGCATACATATCCTCCCCACTCCTTTCTGCGCGCCCGATGAATACAGCAATGCCTAACATAACCGTTTCCAACCTCTTCCTCGCCCTCATCATCCTGACATGCGTCATCCTTGTACTCATCCTCGTCCTACTTCTCAACCACTGCATCAAGGAACGCCACAGGCTTACCTTACCTCGACCTTCACGCGATATCGAACATCATGCGTCGGCCCCAGAACAAAGGGTGCACCCGTCTCGACCGCAGATCCAACATGATCATTATAAAGAGCAGCAGCGACTCTCACACCTCACGACCATCACGCCTTCGATTGAGCTGTTGCCGGAGATACGAACAAGCAGTGAGCGCGCTGATGACTGGTTAGAGAGGAAGGACAGTCGAATCGCGGAGGATAGTTTGACCAAGGGGCCGAAGACTCAAAGGGTACTTGGGGTGAAGAGCGAAGGGTCTTTGACATGGGACTGGAGGAGCGAGAAACTGCGTGGCGGAGCGGGCGCAGCCGAGAAGGTCAAGAAGAAAGACAACTTGAAGACGGAGAAGGAATAAGACTGTCAATGAAGGCGGCCGCATGGTGACCATGCCGCACGTAAGCTGTGGCACATGTCTGCTATCTCTCGTGAGCTGCCAAGCGAACCTCAGCGTTGTGTCATATTTTAGCGCAGCATGATACCTCAGCAAACCTACCAATGATATGCTTCTGTCTGCACGCTGCGCGCACTTCCAACTCCGGTATAGTGAGATGTGACTGTGCAACTGCTCGGCCTCTTATTCTCGTTTCTGGCAATTATACAAGTACAGCTATCGCAGCTGTACTGCATTACACAGTATGATGAAACATGCGTGTTACTTTGATGCTGAGGCGATATGACAGCTTGATTGTCTGTCGAGGTGCATCGGTATGTCGATTTCCTTTCAGCCTATATCACGTATCAAATGCAAACCATGCCTGGCGGACCACCGGGGTCTGAAACGAAGACGAAGTCCAGAGTACACATACAAATCGATTCGCGTCCGGAACCCAATGGAAGAGCTCCTACTTCTACTATGAGTACTGAGAGCCGACCGGGACCTGAGACAGGAACTATTTCCAGAACATACACACAAGTCGATCCGCAACCGGAGCTCGAAGGGACGACTTCGAGTGCGAGCCTAAGTGTCGATAACCAGCCACAACCTGCGACCATGCCCCCGGGCGAGGGTCAAGCGACAAAGACCAGCCAATTAACGACATCGATATACAAATCCAGCGGGTCGATTTTCGAGACCAACAGTGCGACGACAGGTATAACACCTCTCTCGGGCGGTACAATACTCGGCATTGTGCTTGGGAGCATTGCGGTTGTGGTGATTGCGCTTTGCGCCTCACGGGTTTATATCCAGCGCAAGAACCGCGAAAGAGCAAGGAAGAAGGCGAGAGGACAATGGCCAACGGCAAGAATTGGAAATGCGACTGGAGGGGATTTCGATCTAAAACGACTGCCTGATCTGCCCAAGAGGACACCGGAAATGTGATTGGGAGGGTCAGTATCAGCGCTTTTTGCTTGTGATGGTGGCGTTGGAGTTCGCAATCGGGTAATGCTGTGTTGATTAAGTTTCGGACTTGTATGAAGCTTGATGCAGCTGTCAACAAGGGCAACGAGGATCGCAAACTCGAGTAGGGCGAGGTGTGATAGCTTTCAATGAGTGAATAATGTGCATTTGGGTACTGCTGAAATAGGACGATGACGTGGCGATGGACGGGATGCACGATCGGAAAGACGTTGAAAACGTGCCGACTAGTGCTAGCGCGCCGAATGGGAAGTCCGCGCTAATCCATGCTCTTGCCGAATTTCACGACTCTGTAAACAAGCCTTGTTTTGCTACAGCTCGCCGCCACAGACCGCATTTCTTCTTATCTTCGTGTCCACAGTCTAACTCACGTACAAGAGACAAAGGGCACGGCCTCTAATCCCCCGACTGCACTCCTCTACCGCCCTGCTGCCTGCCCCGCCGACTGAAGCATCACCCCACCACACGAGCACACGAGCACGAGCTCCGCCCTCGCTTTACCATAACCCAAAATGACCGCAGATTTGGATATAGACTACACGCGCCGGAACAAGAAGCCACGCCCGCTTTCGGAGCACGAGAAGGAGAAGCTGGACGAGTTCGTCGATGCGATCCACTACTCGGCAAGGTGCGCTTTCGACGTCGCAATCGACGCGTGTAAGGCTGACGGCTATACAGATACTCTGACGACGCCTATGAGTACCGTCACGTGCAACTCCCCAAGCAGATGCTCAAGGTGATTCCCAAGGACTACCATGACTCGCGTGGCACACTGAAGCTTCTGTGGGAGGAGGAGTGGAGAGCGCTCGGCATCACACAAGTACGTGGCGCATGGGAGTGGTGACGAGATGTATAGACTGACGCGTGCGCAGAGCTTGGGCTGGGAGCACTATGAAGTGCACGAGCCGGAACCGCATATCCTGCTCTTCAAGTACGTCTGTGTTAGAGCCACCTCTATCACGGCACTAATGCGCGCAGGCGACCGATCAACTACCAGCCTCCGATGCATTGATGGATTCTGATCACGCGCCAGAGGTTCTCCCCTCGACGAACCTACCAGCGCTACTGCGCCCTTAACCGATCCAGGATACGGCCTTTTACTCGCGGCGATGCCTTTCGACTTCTCTGTCTATCTTGAGCGAGACACGTTAGCTATAATGACGATATGATAATGGGGCAACGGACGATTTGCCGGCGATTATGCCGCTTGGATTTACCAAATATCGTATGATTGCGCCTACAAGGAAGGAGTTGGATGTCTACATTTGTACATATGAATACAATGAGCGGGATGCGGTTGCGTGAGTACATCTCTACATGTACTAGGCTTGACCACCACTCTCTGATTCGAACATTGAAACTTCGAGCAGCCGTTCCAACTAGTCTTTGTGCCTGAGGCAACGTAACAACCACAGAGTAGTATTGGTGGCGTCGCATTGTACATGTGCCCATGATACATCAGGCGAGTAATCTAGGGGAATTCTTCCGAGCAACACGATGCGATGATTCCTTCCGGCTTCCAGAAGGCATGCTGTGCGGCTGTTTACACCAAACACGCTAGCTTCTCATTGGTCGCTTCCTTCCTTCTCTGATCGTTCCCTGACTTTGGGTAAATCGCCGGAACCAACCTTTTCATCCTTCCCGTCCCTTCTCTCAGCTCACGGTTTTGTCTGCATTCATTTACGTCTCAATGCGTGCGGCTTCGCAAGGTCGCGCCTTCCTCCACTGGGACTCAACAGATGCACCATTAAGGCTCAGCTGTTGTCTCTGGACTTTAGCACGGCACGATGCTTCGTCGGCTCAAGACTCAATCATGCTCATCGCGCTCTTCTCAAAGGCTCGAGACTTTCGCGTCACCAAGCACGTTTCATTTCTCTACAACGCGGTTGCTTATGCCTTGAGGCTCATCATTAGCGTTCACGTCATTGTTGAATGGACCATGGGTAACGGCCATCTGTGAGAACCGACAATCAGGAGAGTTCGATCATAGCATGTTACTTGTCGACCCGTCTGCTAGGTACGCCATGTTTCAGCATAGCGAGCGTCTGTGCACAACCCCCAACGACTATACAACAGCCAAATGCGGTCTTCGAGATGAACTGTACTATAATTGAAAGGTTGGTCTCTCTGCTTTGGGTCAAAGCTTCTCCGGCAGCCTGAATCATAATATACCTCGATGCTCGCTTCATTTAAAGTAGCTAAGGGCTTGCGGCTCTTATCAAGCCATCGAGCACGACGACGAACATCTGCATCTCGCAATCTTTGTTGTCGTACGCGACAGACAAACCAGTGAGTACACACAGAGCAGTACTTTTCGAGGATGAGGGCTTGGGTACACAATCGACAGCTACGCAAACAGCGCTTGAGTGAGTTCCACCTTTCTGTTCCGTTTACACGTCCGTCCCATCGCATCTTCAGAATGCCTGACCAATTCGAGAGCTAAGTCACTCAGACAATGAGGAGCTTCCCACTGTTAGGCGGATGACTGCATTTGCCAATGACACAATTTCACGAAGGCCAGGGCTGTCTAGCCGACTTTCTATTGATCGATACCTCAACGCTCCCTTGTCTGACGAACCTGCCTCAGCGCCTGCCATCAGTAGAGCTCTTCGAAGCCAGAGCTCGCGTCATTGCTTCGAACCTGACAACTCACTAGAGCATTCATGCAGCGCATCGGTTGATGCCCGTTCGGTGGGCCACCGTACGTTCTTTACAATCGGAAGCGTTCCAGAGACAGCAGACACTATTTACAGTCAGGAATCGCGAGCTAGATCGCGTGTAGACGTCCCTGTCTGCGTCAATATCAACACCAGTACCCGATGGACGACTTCTGACCATGGAAACGGCAACTCGCCTATCAGAGCTACCACCAGTGATGCAGTTGGTCCCAGCAACTCCAGTGGTATGGCCAAAGAATGGGCCGAGAGGATTGAAAGGTTGATGCCTAGATTCTCTGAGGACCACAACATCGATCTCGACTCGAGGGCAGCAGCAGCGTCGGAGATTCTTCGAATTCAAGAAAAGGCTAGGGAGCTCGAAGTTTTGCTAGAACAGTACGAATCTGGTCATAAGAGACCGATACCGGTCATGCCAAAGCTGACGAATGCTTCCGCACATGCACTCATGGACGCTAATCCCAAACTAGCCTGGATTCTAGGAGATGATGCTATGGATGCAAGGAGCGTGGCCAGGCCTAAGTCAACCGTCAGCACTGTCAACGAAGTACCTGAGAGACCAAAGACAGCTAGCGAAGCACATCACGTGCCATTAGTCAAGACTACACGTCGGACTAAGTCAATCGGCGTCTCGGCCGACGAGCATCACGAAAGCGTCCCGTCCTCCACAGTCGAAAGTTCTGTTCAACAGCAGCCTGTCAAACGATCGCGCTACTATTGCACCTTTTGCCAAAAGCGCTTGAATAATCGGAATGAGTGGTTGAGGCATGAAAGTGCCGTGCACATACAAGAAGAGCTATGGGTCTGCTGCCCAAGGACAGGGCGATTTCCCACTCGCTGTCCTTTTTGTGAGAAAAGGAGTCCAAGCCCAGCTCACCTGGCCGATCACAACTATCTCTCGTGTCAGGAAAAGCCCCTATCCGAACGCTCATTTGGGAACAGAGATCAGTTCCTGCAGCACATCTCGCAAATGCACAGAATTGATGCTGGTCAAAAGCCAGCTCGTTTGACGGAGCTGCTCGACGCTTGGAGACAACCCTTGCCCATAAACATAGACCTCAAAGCTTTACACTGCGGCTTCTGCGGCATCATTTCCAAAAGCTATCAGGAGCGCACAGCCCATGTCGGCCGCCACTTTAGCGAAGGTGCTGATATGATGTCTTGGTGGTCTGACCGAATTAGTCACGCAATGGACCAGACAGCCACGCGGAACATCATACCCAACCGGTACGTATCGATTGCTTGCACAAACTGCGAGGTACTGATGAATTCCAGGCATGACATCCATCAATGTGTCTACTGCTCTCGGACGTTTCAAGACCTTGCTACAGCGCAAGAACAGCATGCCACCTGTTATATGTGGTCTTGCAGCTTTCTTCCTGGCCTTCAGTATACCATCCATTCGACGGGTGCAAGAGGACACATGGAAGCTCTATGTTGCTTTTGCAACAGTACATTAGCTCGTGGGGCAGAAGGAAAAGTCAACAGTGCGGACCTGAAGGGCCATATGTTACAGCACAACTTCCGAGCGTGTGGACAGAAGCTGTACTTTTCAGCCCAAAGGTTTCGGCAACACCTTCAGGATAGCCATAATATCTCTCACCACAGTTCCCTTTTCGCCGGTTGGACCTTGCTGCTAAAGTCGTGTCGGCAAGAGAGGCGGTCCGTCTTCAGTCAGCCGACCGTGAGAATACCACATGGGAGGCCCAGTGTCGACACGGATGCGAAACTTCAGACAACAAACATGAAGTTACACGAGGACAAGTCTCAGACTATACCGATGAGTTTCATGGATCTATCAGACCCTCCACAGCGCACAGAGCCAAACAAGCTGCGTCGCAAGCCATCCGCGATGCCCGTGGCAGATGAGCCTCGTGTTTCCACGCAGTCCTTCGCGCGTCCCGCCATCGCCGGTCGTGTAGATGTCAGTACTCCACGGCCAATCCGCTTCTCACGATACCCTATTTCCAAGGAGAAGCCCGACTCATCGCTGTTCTCGACCCTCGGCGGAGAGAGCACTTGTCCAACAATCTATCGCAAGAGATTAGACGCGTCCATGCGCAACAGACTGTATGTATCGGAAGGAGACCAGTCCATGTCAAGCGCGACGCAGCAGCTCTACATGAAGATGGCAGGCGGTACCTTGGGCAGCTTGATACTTTACAGCTCGTTGACCGCTGCGATTCCCGCACGCTTGACGAACTCGGTAGACATCTACACTTTGCCTTGAGACACTTGGACGGTCCGTTTCCGTCTATTCGAGACAACGGCAGTTGTTGCGTTTCGTGGCAACGTCGGTCTACCTACGCGCATTGACACCGTACAACGAGGGCAATCCGGGGAGAGTCGGCCCGAGATAAATTCCGGGGTGTGAAAGCTGGGTTTCTTTCACATGCAGATCTGCGCAAACAAGTTTCGTAAAAATAATGGCGACATTTGAGAGTCTGGGCCTGATTTTCGAGATTGAGCGGTCAGGCTGATGCTACTGGTGAAGGACGGAGTGACTGGCGCAGCGCTACGCTTGGAAGGTAGCATTTCTTATGTTAACAGAGGTACATGATACTGTGTACATTAATGTAATCTTGAACAGTGTGCATGGAGTAAAGGAAGGAAAGTTTTCATGTGCATTTGTGCGAGCCGAAGAGACTCAGTGTGCATTCGAGATGACGATTCGAGATGAAACCGTGGTAGAAAGAAATGCTGCGCTCATCCTAGGTGCGTCAGTACCCAAGCTTGAGGTTGCTCTCAACGACTAGCTCACTAGCCTACATTCTTACGTACAAATGCACGACATTGCCCAGAGTTTGGATCTCGGAAGGTTTGGCGTCTTCAAAATTGCCGCGGGACATCTCGGGGGCTTGGATGACATAATTGCTTACCTTGCATTGAGGATTGGTGGAGATTGACGGGTTCTTGCTGCCGGTTCTCGGAGCGGGAGGCGTTTTCTGCCTGAAGTGCGAGCGGTGAGGTCACAGCAAGGGGCTCAGCGGAGCGGAGATCGCAGGCGAAGGGTCAAGGGTCTAGTTGTGGAGATACGGCACGTGTATGCGGAGCAGCAGGTCTCATGTAGTCTGGAGATGCACGATTACGAGCATTTCCAGAGTCTCTTCAAGTCGAAGCGACGATCAGAAATCGGTTCCAAGGAACACACTGCCCGGCTAGGATCGACTGAGTCCAGCATGGCAAGGCACTCTGGCAACATTCTTCCGCAGCACACCAGACAGATTGGCGGCAGATAGGTGATGATGCATCAGGACGAAGGTAACGGTGCTCTGGTAGTGACGTGCGTCTGCCAATGCTAATTGTGGAAGCGAGTACATAAGAGTAACTTCTGCTTGGCTGGATGTTCTGGAGCATGTCGTCGCAGCGATAGCAGTTCGAGACGATCCAGCGATAGGTTCCAGAGTTGGCATAATACTTTTACGCGGCACAACGGTCAGCGTGGGATCCTGGGCTCCCATTGGCCGCGTAGTCCTCTTATCACTTGGAGGTCGGGAGGCCTGCTGTCTGAAGTACAGCGATCTAAACTGCTCTGGGAGATCCCAGATTTCATCACGTAAACGGATCAAGCTCGGACCACCCAGGCACATGTTTGGTTTGGAGATTCACGGGCTCAACCCTCAAAAGACTCACGCAACGCTCTCCCAAGAATATTCGCCTTTTCCACCACTCCCACTCCGATTATGTGCTTGTTCCCGCCCCGCACAGGGTCTTAGCTGTTTAGCCTAGATTTCCAGACCTCGTCCGCCACATCCGCGCGCCTCAAACCGCCTTCTGCACATATCCGCAACCTTCAATGACGGCGCGAACCATCAACCACCTCATCCTCCTCGCGGCCGTAACGGGCAATCTTGGACATCCGTCGTGACATCCCGCTGGACTGCCCGCTTAGAGTTGCTTTTTACCCGCCTTGTCACGTTATAGTTCCGTGGAGAGAGTCCCGTACCCACGCGATAAGCCCTGGTCAACTTCCGCATCTGGGGCTCTACCCTACCGACTGCAGCATCGCGTGACTGGTGCAGCAAAGCAGCAATCTTGCTTGTTGACATCGCATCCGGCAATTGCAATCACGAGGCTGGCCAACGGCCCGCCGTCTATCCGTCTATCAGCAACAGACCCGGTCATTAGCTGCAACTAGCCCCAAGCGACCTCTTACGATACCCGCCCTTATCTCTTGAGTGCGCATAGCCAGCGCCCGTGGCCGATATGACGACCGCCATAGCTATACAGCCTGCTATGCCACGTCCAATGCCAGTACCCATTGCCGCCGCCCGCCCTCGTAAATCACAGAAGTCATCGCCGGGCAAAGAGAATCTAGTCGTCGGCAAGCCCACCTCGACCAACGGCCCAGTCTCCAATATACGCTCACGGAGAGAGCGCCCGTGTGACGCCTGCAGGAGAAGAAAGAGTCGTTGCGTGATACACGAGGGCGCGCCGTTGTGTGTGTTGTGCGAGTTCCACAAGCAAGAGTGCACCTTCGTACAGAGCCCACTGCCCCGCAAGAGGAAGGTCGTTGACGGCGATAAGAAGGACTCGCCAAACAATACGAAGAAGAGGTACGTTTAAACTTTCTTGCTACTGTACGTCACCTCGTATTCCTAGATCTCGCTGCGAGATGTCAGTGTCGGTACCGACTAGGCTCCTTTGGTGACCAAAATGGCGTCACGTGCCCACGTGTAACCGTTCCACCCATCTCGGCGTGCTTCGGACGACGTGTCCAGTTAGACCTATGCCTGCCACCGCATACTATATCAACGCGTGATGCGTCATACCGCTTCAATATCGACGCTAACAATGCGCGCAGATCTGTCGACGCTGAGCCTCCACCACTAGCGCTTTCTACACCGACCATTACTGCCACAGCGCCAAGTCCCCCACCGACTCAGATCCCATTGGAAAACATTCACCTGCCTCAGCTGGGAGAGACCTTGGGTCTACAACGACGCCAACACAGCAGATACATTGGCTTGAGTTCGCCTTTTGACTCCCTTCTTATTGGCTTGTCGCAATTTGACACTCGCAACGAGTCGACCTTTGACCTTGGTACACTTCGACGAGTGAACGACCATGAATGTTTCATCATGCTTCCTGACGAAAACACACAAGACTTTGCTGGTGAGGCGGACGCATTGAGCCAGGTCGAGCAGCTGATACATCCTCACGGTCCTGCATTGCTGGACCTGTACTTTCAAGTAGTGCATCCGAATTTTCCTATCATTCAAAAGCATCTGTTCGTTGAGCGATATCGTAACGGAGATCGAAGTTTTTCACCCGCCCTTTTGGCGGGCATGTACATCCTGGCGCTGAACTGGTGGGCATTAAACCCAAATCTAGCCAAGTACTCAAAGCCAGATGCGACTCGGTTAGAGGCTATTGCGATGAAGTCGCTCACCCTTGCCATGGAGCGGCCGAAGCTGTCGACTGTTCAGGCTGGTTTGTTGTTGTTACAACGACCAGAGGCGGACTCGTGGAGTCTGACCACGCAGCTCGTTGCTATTGGTCAAGAACTCGGTCTACATCTGGACTGCACATCTTGGTCAGTACCTCTTTGGGAGCGCGGGTTGAGGAAACGAATTGCATGGGCATTATACATGCAGGACAAGTGGAGCTCTTTGATTCACGGACGACCCTCGCACATCTTCAATGCCAACTGGGCTGTAAAGCCAATTGCAGAAGAGGACTTTGACGAAGAAGGAGATGGTTACCAGACGAGACAAGATGAAACTGAAGACGAGCAGGAAGAGAACCACCGAGGTCGGATACTCTTCGCACAGATGATCGGCCTCACGCAGATCATGGCCGAAGTCATGGACACTTTCTACACGCAAGTGGCCATTCATGACTTCGCGAGCGCAGGGCGCAACTCGACGGAGCTCATACTCACCCGTGCGAAACCTGTCCAGATAAAGCTGCGACAATGGCACGAGAAGCTGCCCGCGGAGGTCAAGATGCACACACCTGTGGGCAAGAACAAGCTTAGCTCTGTCGGCTATCTCCATTTGGCATACTTTGCGACGGAGATTACTCTCCACCGTCGCATTGTACAATCGCTCGACGCTACAAACGACTCATACGGCCTCTTCATGTGCCGTAACGCAGCGAAGTCGCGCCTCATATCCGCAATGGACTTCGTCAACCGTCTCAAACCCGAACACCTCCAGGCCTTCTGGTACTTCGCATCCAAAGTCAATTTTACTCTCATCGGCACCTTTGGCTCGCTCCTCTGGGCGACCGCGCCCGCTAAAGAGGAAGCCGAGTTCTACAAGCTTCGACTTCGCGAGTATCGATGGACCCTTTCCGTCTCTTCCAAACGCGCCGTGTTCCTCGACTACGCTGTGTCGATGCTGGACGCCAGTCGCGCGATGCTGAACAACCTGGCAGAAAAGCCTAGTTTGGCAGAGCAGATCAGTAACGCTGGTGTTCCGCCTGCTGCGCCTCCGCGGATGTACCAGTCTAGCATGGGACCGCCACAATACGCAAATGGCTCTGGCAGATATTCCCCTGAAGACGTCAATATGGGCGACGATGATGACCTGGGTAGACGCATCTCGGGTGAGAGCTTCGAGGGCTTTAATGATGATTATGGTAGTCAGCCGAGTAGTGCTGCTGGCAATTCACCACGATCGCAATAGTTGAGTATTGCACCTGTCTTTGAGCATTATTAGCGAGTGGACCTTTGATCTGGAGTCGTTTGCACGCGCTGTTTCTATAGTCTTACCCGGAGCAACGGAAATGTGGTATTGTCTGCATCGCGCGAAGAGTGCGCTTTATTGCGACACAAGAGGCGCGAGGCGCGAGGCGCGTGGGACATCGTTACGATTTGCAAGGACTTTGGGCGTTATGATTCGATGCTTTATGATATCTTAGACCGATCATTGGTAGACAAGTCACGGGAATAGACCTTGGTATTATGACTTGCGTGTTGTCACATGCTTCTTTGCGACTGAAGGGGTCAACGTACAATGCTTCATTCCTTCCCATCGAAACATGCCGGCAAAGCTGTTCTCTCACGACTCATATCTAGTCGAGTCTTCCAGTCTGACTACGGATTCCACAGCTGCCTCATCGGCCCTAGTGTTGCTGATAGCACGCAGATGAGTCATTTGCAATAGTTCGGACTTCACAATCTCGGCTTTACCATCACCGCTGATCGAGTAGTCGCGACTTTATTCAAAACCTCATAAAAGCCCAAAGTCTGGTTGATCAATCAACAATTCATAAACGTTAGGATCGATCGATCGTCTCTACCTCGACATGGAAATCAACGCCTCCTTCAACCCACAACCAACTCTCCAAGTCACCAACTCTCCTACCTCTTTCGACTTCCACATCACAACACCGCGTCTCTACCTTTCGCTTCCCAACCCCTCCAATGATTCCCACTGCGATCTTCACACCGCCCGCATGCTCAGTCCCTCCGCACTAAAACACAACCCCAGCGCCGCCTCCCATCCACCAGACCGCGACGCAGCAAGTGTCTGGCTCGCAGCCAACGCCGAGCGTACGCTAAAGACTGGCTACGGGCGCTTCGTCGTCTCACTACGGACAGGCGGCAACGAAGAAAACGACCCAAATGTCCCCTTTTCGACCCGCTCCCTCGAGCACATCGGCTTCGTGAGCATGCAGCTAGCGCGCCTGACCAACGTGGCTGGTCCATTGATTCCCGATATTGGCTTCAACATTTTGCCGCAGTACCAGGGTAAAGGGTTCGCGAGCGAAGCGGCGAC
>Ga0265797_10007526_pt1 | contig 14853 bp, 15 predicted proteins | sample P2T30metagenome_FD_192433 | JGI IMG/M metagenome (GOLD analysis project Ga0265797, IMG submission 192433) | Plant litter microbial communities from East Loma Ridge, Irvine, California - P2 T30 | ecosystem: Environmental > Terrestrial > Plant litter > Unclassified | place: USA: California... | reverse complement strand
TTGGTTTCACCTACCGCGGCGCCGATGCCCCCGCGCTGACCAGCGTGAACCTCACGCTTTCCCCCGGCGAAGCCCTGGCGGTCCTCGGACCCCAGGACGCCGGGACCTCCACCCTTGCCCGTGCCGTCGCCGGACTGCTGGGCGAGCATGGCCTGAGCACCGGAATCCGCGAGACACCCTCCGAGCACACCACCGTGGGCATGCTCGGCGATGACCCGGAAGCCCAGCTCACGGGATTGACCCGCACCGTCCGCGAGGAAGCCGCGCTGCCGGGCCGGCTGGTGGGACTGCCACTGCAGGAGTGCCTGGACGGCGCCGGCACCAGCCTGTCCTCGCTGGGCATCGACGCGCTGGCCGAGCGAGCCCTCTCAACCCTCTCCGGCGGCGAACGCCAGCTCACCGCTCTGGCCGGACTCCTGACCCTGAAGCCCGACGTCCTGGTAATCGACCAGCCATCCCAGGCTCTAGACCACAGCGCACGACGCCGCCTGGTTCGGTCCCTGCGCGAGTTCCGTGCCGCCGGTGGTGCGGTCCTGCTCACCGGGCACCAGCATGATGACCTCAGCGCCGATTGTGACCGTGTGTTGTTCTTGGACCAGGGACGCCCTGCTGATGAGGTTGGCGGTTTGACCGCTGCCGAGCTCAGCGACGAGCAGCTGCAGCACCACGGGGTGTGGAATGCACGAATCGAACCCGAGCGGCAGCCCGTCCGGCCGGTCACGCAGAACGTGCCCCTGCTCAGCGTGAAGAACTACTCGGTCACGCGCGGCGCTGTGCGGGTTATTGAAGACGTGGAACTGGAGCTACATTCCGGGGAGACAACTGCGCTCTTGGGCGCCAACGGATCGGGCAAGTCCACCCTGCTCAGCGCCCTGGCGGGGTTGCTACCCGCCGCGCCAGGCGCCCAGCTCACTGGACCTGACGAAGTCGATCTCGCTGCAATTCCGGCTCACCAACGGGCTGCCCATCTGAGCTGGGTGGGTCAGGACCCGGGGGACCAGATCTCAGCCTCCACTGTGCGCGCTGAGCTGCTTAGGGCAGCACCGCTTGGGCTGGGAGGGCGAAGACTCCCCCGGCGTGAACGCCTCGCGGCACGGGAACAGCGCGAGCTATTGGTCGATGAGGTGATGGCCACGGCAGGCCTGACCGAGCACGCCGATGATCACCCCTATGACCTGACCCCTGCCCAGCGCAAGGACTGCGTGATCGCCTCGGCCCTGTTGCTGCGCCCGGCCGTGCTGCTACTGGATGAGCCCACGCTGGGCAGGGATGCTGCCGGCATGCGTCGGCTCAGTGTACTAATCCAGAGCTTCACTGCGAGCGGCGGGGCAGTCTTAGTGGCCACACACGATCAGCGCTGGGCTGCCGAGATCGGCGATCATCGGCTGCACCTGCACGAGGGTCAACTGCGGCGGAACCCTTAAGTGGTCTTACTGGTCTCAGGTGCACCTCAGGCTTGGAAGGAACGTGCAAGAGTTGCGCAGTGAAGGCAACTCGGTATCGACTGAGCAGCTTCCCCTTTACGGCTCTTCTCACAATTGCCTCGGTGGGGCACCCAGCGCACTTATTGCGTGCCGCGTCGCTTCTCAGTATCTAAGGCGTCCATGCTCAAATTCGCCCACTGGACAGCCTCCTCGCGGGCTTGAGCGCCGTATCGGGATATGTCGGGTATACGGATCATTGCTTCACTCTCCTCCTCCGCAGTGCCGAGGACAAGACCGTTGGCGCAGCCAGTTGCCGAATTACCCGCCAAGAGGGTCCGGTTATTTACGATCAGTGCATAGCCCGGATTCACGACGACTTCTACGCCGTTGTAGAGGAACCTCCCGCGGCTGATAAATATCTCGTTGGGCACCCTGAACTCAATCTCAATCAGGAATCGGCCGTGGCCTTCGCGAATCTCCAGTCGCCTACCGACTAGTCGGATATCCCAGGGGCTCACGGAATACTCAAGCCGATTGTTGGCAATCCGCAGAATGAGGCGGTTGGCTTCGTCGAAAAGATTAAGATGCAACAGGAGGTGGCCGTCGCCCATAACGAACCCGACCATGGGCACGTTGTCGATGACCAGCGCCGCCATCGAACTCCCGTAATTCGCTGCCGCCGCCTTGAACCGGTTGCCTCCAATGTCAACCTCGCACGCGTCACCGACATAGTGAAGGTCGTAGGGCTTGGATGCCCCGACGCGGAAATTAAAAGGATCAGAGTTTGCCCGCCTCACGGCCTCAGCTGGAAGCAGACCTGAAGTCTTCTCTCTGTGATGCTGATCGCACAAGAGGGTTATTTCTTCGGCTACGTGCCTCTTGACTTGGGCCCATTCCAGCATGTGTTCGTACTCGTATAACGGCATCCCGCAGACCACACACCCAAACCCACAGCGTTGTCTCACCTCGCGTTGGACAGGAAGTGGGATACTTCGGGGTGCTTGATCGTCAATGTCACTCACCCTCCTCAGCATGAGTGACTTCCACCGACCTTCAGCGTTACGACACTCACGGCCCACAACGTACCTGCAGGTATGCGATCAGCGGAGCCGCTGCCTGAGGCGGCGAGCGCGCTCGAAGTGGGTGCGTGCACGCGTATCCGGATGGTGGAGATCAGTTGGTCGTCAGCAGTACCCCAAGCGATCGTGCTAGCCGGTAGAACGTCTGTCGGCTCATACCCCCGTTTCGCGACAACCTCGCTGACGGACGCACCCTGTTCAATGTCTCGTTGGATCCCATGGATCGCGTCAGCACCGGACTGCTAGCGGCGACCGCCCGGGTCGCACCCATGGACGTCGAGGTACTGACGGCGTCACACCCCTGGGATTAAGCATCCTTCGGCGCTTCCCGTCCAGCCGAAACTGGGGTGAACCATTGCTGAGCGTCAGCGACGGTTCGCGGCCACGCTGAAGGGTGTGAGGCCTGGTCAGAATCCGGATACCGCCATGTGAAAGGTTCCTTCCCGAAGAGCGTCCCGGGGGGACGACCCCGGGCCAGGTCACGGTGTAGGCGTACCTCGGCTTGGTTCCAGGTCTCACCCAGCACAGCGTCGTGCTCCAGGGTGTACATCTGCTTCCCGCCCGGGCCAGGGGATAGTTCGCCCAGCACTGGTCCTCGTGATGTGGCGTATAGATCGACCCTTACGAAGGGGATGCCTGAGGCGATGGATATCTTCTCCGCAGCTGCGAGCAACTCGTTCCATCCCTCTGGCAGAGGTATGTCTGGTCCATAGTTTGCACCGGGCAGAATCGGGCCCAGATCGTTCCCGTCAGGACCGAAGTATTTGCGAGTGAAAGTCTTACGATTCATCACCTGTAGGCCCGCGGTGGACATCACCAACACTTGAAGCACCTGGCCGTACGCTGTGTAGACCTTGATGTCTTCGGGGATCGTGGCATCGCTTGAGCTCTCGAGGAACTCCTCGGCGAAATATGGGCCTCTGCCTTTCTCCAGGCGGCTCAGCATCTGTGCTGAGGGGCGACCGCCGGGGGCCGCTTCCTTCCCGGCGAGCGTTCGCCAGCCGGTCGTAGTCCGAATCAGCGGCATAACAGCCACCCCGCTGTGCCCACCATCAGCTTTGAGGACGAAGCGGTCGACTCCAATGTCGTTGAACTCTATATCTTCCAGGGAGTTCCACACCCTATAGATCTCAGGTGTGGATATACCGAGACTGTCTGCGAGGGAGTAGCTGCGCAGCTTGAATGTCGCCTGGGCAATCGGCCCCCATGCGCGCCAGTTGTTTGACCGGGTGATGTCAAAGATTTCTCGGTAATTCGCGAGCTTGGCGGTAAATGAGGGTCTGGTGAATCTCTCGTGTTCTGCGACTGCATCCTCGTACTTCAACCGGAGAATCTCGATTTCTGACCTGAGCGTGTCAGTCTCCACCACGTGGGCGGCACTGGCCGCGGCGCGCGTGGTTTGCTCCTGGTCCAGCGCGGTTTTGAGATTCTGCAGCTTTGCGACGAGAGAACCTCGGGCGGCATCAAGCTGGTTTGTGCGCGTCTCAAGGAACGAGATCTTCCGTTCGCGCCAACCTATGCCGGGGATGTGGCCGAGCACTACCTTGGGGATCTGCGGCATAAGATTCCTTCCGTGTCCAAGCCCGGGGGCGCAACGGGGGTCGACTTTCGGTGCGGAGCTCACGGCTGCGGCCCTGGCTGACCAGCGCGTCAACTAAGTTCGACCGCCGGGTCACCCATTCTGTGATCACTTGTCGTCGAGAGCTTCCCGGAAGGAGATTGCCGTGAGTTGAGTCCATTCGGATTCCCAAAACAATCTAACAGCTGGACCAGATTCCCAGCCGTTTCTTGCCATTCGTGGGCTATCGAATGCGGGTTTAACTGGCGGTCCGCGCCATGGGTGAATTCGGCTCGGTTGGGTCAAGCTGATCGTTCTCGCGCCAGCAAAGAGGCAACAAAAGGCCAACGACATGCGCCGGAGTCCCATTGCGTGTCTGGTCGATGTCATCGACTGCTCGTCACGCTCCGGAAATAGATGCTTAGGTAGCTACTTGAGTCAGGGGCCAGGGTAGACGCACAGCGCTCTACACCGGGGGTGTCGAGCTGAGCCGTACCGGGGTGCCCTTCCTTATGCTCTGGGCCGGATAGTGTCTGCGGCATCTCTTAGTGATTCGGCGAGGCGGTTCTTGGCGTCGTCTGACAGCTCATCGAAGTACCGGGATTGCGTGACCATCTTCGCGGTGGACATCAAGTTCATGAGGTCTGCCAGGTATTCAGCGCGAATTTCGTCCTCCGCTTGGCCGCGGCGATGGACGGCAACGGGTGGAGCATACCTTCGCGTCTCTCCGTTTAGGGGTGAATTGTTTCCTACATCCGTTACACGTTTTCATGTAACGGATGTAGGAAACCATTGGCACCCCGCACCGCAGCGCTACAGCCAGACACTGAGAGGCGCATCTTTCCCTGTCACGCGTTGCCAGTAAGCGTGGCCGATCGCAATTCCTACGGACGTCAGGGTGAAGGCCTTCGCTGGTGACGCATTCCACACCCGTGCCACTTCGGCAAGCTTTGGTTCGAGGGAAACAAGCTCCTCCAAAACTTCATCATCAGACATTAAGCCAATCTTCATCAACCGCTTCAAATCATTTTCTATGTTATGTTTTTCGAGCTTCATCACCAAATCGGGTACCGAATCATCGTCGACGGAAGATACCTGAAAATTACTAGAGTTTCTTATAGCGCGCGTTATCCCATACTCACCGAGTCCATCTCTTGGCCATGTTTCAGGTATCTCAGACTCACTAAAACCCTTCGTAAAGAGCCCGGGATAACTCAATTTAATCATGTCTATAAATGAGGCATGCGACATTGATATTGAACCTACTCCAACATATTCCATGTGTTGATACTCAATACTCTTCTCAGGCAAAGATTCTGCCAGCGAGAGTATACTAGGTCGAATAAAATTATTGAATAACTCAATAACATTTCCAGCACCAAGATATCTGGCGTATCGTAAAATAAAGATTAGTCCGACGGCGCGCCGCTGTTGCTCGGTTAACTTGGGCGTCGCGTCGATGGCCTCGTTTAGCGCTAGCGTGCGCAAACTCCGATCTCGCTCCGCTGCCCGGTCCGCCAGTAAATCAACGAGCACTTGTGCGAGGTCCTCTTCACCTGAGCGTGCATAGTGGGTTTGCGCGCTGAACAGCACGCTCTGCACATCTGGGTCTGCCAAAGACTCAGTCGACTCCGGGCGCTGATCATGGAGCTTGTCGAAGAAATCATCGGTGATGCGAGAGGCCCTCGCGTAGGCAATATCTTCCGCGATACCTCGAAGTTCCAGTGCGTTCTCCCTGTAAACGTCGAGAGCCACTTGACGCATTTCCTCTATGTCGGATTGCACCACGATGTCACGCCCAGCTTGGTAGGCAATACCACCCTCGCCGCTGGTTTGGTCTTGTTTTGAACCTCTAGGAGTCATTGCGAACGTCCCTTCCGATTGCCATGTCTCGCCCAGCTTGGTAGTTAGTGGAACGGATGCCGCCGCTCTGTCGTTGAGAGGGGATTTCCTCCTTCTCTTTCTTAAAGAATCCCCATATCAATATGGATAGACCGCTTATTGTGCCGACCACCCCGAGGACGCCATACAAGGTCCAAAACACCTGACCATCGGCTTCAAGGGTGTATATCCAGTAGGCGACGGTTGCCGTAACGGCGAGCCCGCTAAGAACTCCCCCGAGCTGCATCAGCTTTGTACTAGAAGTTACGATGACAGGCTCCTCAAGAACGACTGTGGACCGCAGGCTCGGCAATTGGCCGACTCCCCGGTGTTGTATGGACTTCAGCCATCAAATGCAGCACCCCTGGATTTGCACCGCACACAGTCTGGCAACCGTGGTTCAGCTTCTTAGTGTGAGTATGCCAAGCTCACGCGCTCGACGGTAGTAGGTCTGACGCGACATTCCCCGTTGCGCGGCAGCATCACTAACGGCTGAACCGTTCTCAACATCTCGTTGAATCCCGTAGATTAGGTCCGGCTCATATTGTGTGCGACGTCCACCGAGATCGCCGCCCCTGGACCTCCGCTTTTCGTTGCTGTCACGAATCCGTTCAGACTTGATGGCGTGCTCCATCTCAGAGATAGCCGCCAGGACCTGAAATAACATGGCACCCACTGGCGTCGAAGTCTTGACTGCTTCGCCGCCCAGGTTGAGCACACGCAGATGCTTCCCCTCATCTTTCAGGAAGTTTGCGAGCCCAATCATGTGATGGGCATTGCGGCCGAGCCGGTCCAGAGTGGTCACTACAAGCGTGTCTCCCGGCTCCATAACAGCGAGTGCAGCATCTAGACCGAGGCGCTTCTCGCGCGCCCCACTGACGCCGTGGTCAACGTAGAGGTCGGTCTTGCGGACCCCCTCGTAGAATGTCTTCGACCTGACGCTCTTCACTCTGATCCGATGTACTCACCCGGGCATAGCCAATCAGTCGGCTTTGGGGTTCCACTACCGCTCCTCAATGTGTCACGTAACCATGTACGTGAAACTTTAAGGTGACACAACGACGCGTGACCAGGAAGTGCGACACATTGATGCATGGTTCGCGGTCGATTTTTCTGGGTCGAGCTCTGTCACGTAACCCATGGGTTGTGTGACGAAACTCAGACTTCCAACTATCAACAACTTCTCGTCTGGGCAGTCCAGGGGTGGTGGACGCCTAGAAGGCCTTCAAGCCCTCCACGATCAGACCTCGCTCCGCTTCAGGAAGCGACTCCCACCAAGATGGGCTAGCAAACCAATGGTCGGTCCCAGTGGTCATCCATTCCCTAACGGTCTGTTCCCGCTTCTGATCGGACCTCAAGTGGGCTGCAACGTAAGCATCCAGAAGCACCTCGTAACCGGCTGGGGATCCAACCAGCATGAGAGTGTTGCCATTCTCTGTCTTGTTTGGAAAAGCTGTGAGGACAATAGTGTGGGGTGGCAATTGGACCACCTGATTCTCAAGTAATGCGGTGCTGTCTTTGAAATAAGTACTCCCAGAAATTGCGACCCTCTGGTTGCTGTTGTATTCAAATACACGAATCTGAGATGGAAGCGGCGACCCTTTATGAACCGCCACAAGCTGTTTTTGGAGTGTGGTTAGAAGTTCAAGTTCGTCAGCGGCATTTCGTCGAATCACTCGCAGAGGGTCAACGATGCGGTGCGTCCAAGCCTGCTTCTCTTCAGCGGAGATACTGAGCCAGTCGATACCTGCTGCATAGGCGTCGACGTTCATGTCCATGTAGTTGATGAAGCCGGTCTTTTTCCATGCTTCTCGGGCGGCTGACCTCATCAATTGTAAGGCATGGTGGTAAGGGGTTGTGAGCTTTCTATGCCGTTCGAAGGCCGCACTAAACAACTGCTCGTGAGCATTGCAATAACCATTAAAAGTGGAAGCGCGATGACGACCAATTCGCGCGACCTTGGGATCATTGGGGTCTGAAAGATCGGGGCGAACGACGTGCCCCTCCTCGACTAAGGGGTCTAGTCCAATAGATTTGGTGATCGCGTGGGAGTTGTAAATCGGCTTGGATCCGCATCCCTTATAGGCGCACCGCGCCCCAACCTTGGGGTCACTCTTGTCTCCGGAGCCGTGCCGTGCCAAAGCTCGATTGATCAATGGCCTTGATGCCGAGTCGGTGGACTCCCACTCGACATAAAGCCTCCTAATGTCCAGCACTCCTTGTCGGAACGTTCGGTACGCCGCTGCATCTGAGCCCATCTGTTCTCCTAAAGATAGTGCGATTTGCGCAATGTGAACTCAAGCGGAACACGCGTACGCACCGCCAGTCCAGGACCCACAGAAATAACCCTTCTCCCCTGGATCAGGAGGGCGGTCGAATCCATTTAACTAATGCTGCTACTGGAAAATATAATCGCATATGGGCGCACACCAAAGTCTTCTCCGGTAGGGCTTAATTGAAATCAGGGGGGGGGCTGCCCGTCTCCAAAGACCACCCGACTGTCTAAGCCAGACGCACCTTTTACGGGTTTCAAAGCCTGCGAGTGTTGAGCGTGCACACTACATGACGTGCTTCATTGCCTCTGTCGGGACCTGATGACGACATATGGCGGGTTTGGGTAGAGGCCCAACTAGTGGGCGCTTAGAATATCGCAGAGCGACTCAAGGTTGACTCAGGGCCTTGTTGCGTCTGTGGTCGAACTCCTAGAGCTCCCACGTGTCGGGAACCCGTGGCTGAAAGCCCTCCATCAGGTAGCTTGCAATGAGAAACTGACTCAAATTCGGGTGTACGGCCTACGCGAGAGCGCCGAACTCACGGGCGATGTCTTCTCCATCCTCGCCCAGGAGGAGGGCTTCGGTCTGTTTCTCGATCCGACGACGTGTGCGGTGCTCGGTGGCTCGCCTCACTAGCGAGTCGGGACTTGTCATTCCTGCATCTCGCTCTGCCTGACGTCGGAGATTCTCGGCCTGCGTCACTGGTTCCAGGTGCGTCGGCAGAATGCACAGAGAGTTGCCGCATAGGTGGTCCAGGACCTTCGGTGCGGGGATCACCCCGACAGTGGCAACGTAAACAAGGCGGTAGGGAAGCCAGTCGTAGCCGAGCCTGATTTTGCCTCGCGGGTACGGGCGCCTTGAGTCGCTGTCTTTAGGATCCTTGATCCACAACCAGCAGCCAAAATCCAGGCGCAGGTTGTTAGAGATGTAGTCGAGCTTTGCGGGGAGGAGTGGGCGGGTCCACAGGAAGTCTTTCTCGTGGACCCGACAGTAGCCGTCGGCCTTGGCTGAGTTCTTGTTCCAGGCCCGGCGATTGTCGCACTTGGGCCACGAGCACGTTAGAGCGCGTTTGCGGCGCAACTTGTCGAAGCAGCTGCGGCACACGAGTCGGGGTTCAGACTCCCAGTGGATGGTTCTCTGGGCGTCGCCATGAGAGGCGGCGACCTGACATGGGCCGGTGATCGTCTTGGGTCCTCCGCGACCCCGTTTCTGTGTATTCAAACCTCAACAGAAAATCAACAACGTCCGAGCAAGTCAAGAAAGCACTCGCTGGTTTGCTGTCTACTTACTGACAGCCTGGGATTCAATCCGGCTTGCAATTCCATCTCAGGGGCCTGAGGTATTACCTTAGGGGCGGAGCCCCCTAGAGCATGGTGAACTACGACGGATACTGAGTCGGACCTACAGCGAGGGCCCCAGCCCGAGCAAAAGCTTCCCCTGGGACCACGTTAAGTCCCCGAGTTCATTCGCTCCGACGTACCATAAGCGTGCGTCTACGGCTTCGGAACCGCACCACACGCGCAGACGACTCGAGGCTACTAGTCGTCAATATCTGCGAGCGCGGCAGCCCGTCGCAAATCCTCAAGCAAGCGAGGCGTGTCAGCGGAACTACGCCACTGAGTAGCCACGATTCGGTGTCTCTCCTGGTTCTCTTGACTCAAACGTAGGTCAAACGGAAGAACCAGGAGGCCGGGCTGGCCCTTGGCGCGCGTGCTCTTGAGTTGCTCAACAGCGCCATATCCAATGTCTGGTACCGCCCGAGCGCTGGAAGGGCGTTTGATCTCTACAACTACCTCTCGACCACGAACCTCAACGACTGCATCGGCACGTCCCACGCGCGGCAGTACCGTAATTGACGGATCTTCTGCGGACAACCCAGTCAGAGCTTCCCTGACTTCCTCGGCGTAGATCCATCCTTCTGCAGCAGTCGATGCGGCGGCGGTCCCCCGACTCGAGGATACGTAAGAAGCGAGCGCCGCGAGCGCCGTGTCGTGATACGAGGTCGGAGCAGAGTGCTTGTTCCTATTGGCCTCTCTGTCTCTGCGCCTGGCATGTTCAACGTTGTTCGTGACCACATCGATGACGCTCGCACACGCAGCTTTCTGCGTATCTGTCGTCGCATCTTCGGCCAGTCGTTTCAGAGTACTGATGGTGACATTCGGAGGTAGCGCCTGGTCATCTTCGCGGTGGGGAATTGCTCGATCTGATGCCCACTTGAACGTGGCCCACCAAACATCAGCCCTGGTTGATTCTCTCTGATGGGCGAGTGCCTCACGGGAGACCACAACTTACCGCCTGATGCCTCCAAACGCGATCGTTGCGGCTAGAAGCGCCGCGATGCCAGCACCGCCGGGGCTCTTTGCGAAGTCCCGGAGCCACTGACTCCATCCCTCCAGATCCGCTGTGGCCAGTGCGAGAGCGCAATAGCCTCCGATGGTGAGTGACAGGACAACGATGGGGCCCAACCAAAAGATGGGAACTCTGCGGGATTCACGTGGAGTAGACGACACCTCTCGATCCTGCAGGACAATGAGCGGCCATTCACGCTGATCACCCGGTAGTGGTAATCGTGTTGGCACTTTTTGGTTGGGTCTTCGTTGACTCGGGGCGAACCGGATGTCAGCAAGATCAGAGCGGCAGGGATTCCCATGTGTCGATGATCGCGGGAACCACGGAGACCACAAGCAGAACTGACATCACCAGGTTGAAGATGAGCATGTGTTTCGGCCGGGAGATCACCTTACCGGCGCCGACGCCGAGCAGGGTCCAGCCCACGGTGAAGGGTGCACCAAACGCCAGCGCCACCAAGGCGATCACCGTGACCTCCAGAAGGAATGAATCCCAGAAACCGGTGAAGGTGCTCAGCGCCGCCACCGAAAGCGTCCAGGCCTTGGGGTTCACGAACTGAAACAGTGCCATCTGCACGAAGCCCGGAGGCTTGGCCTCCTGCTTGAGCTTCAGATCGGTGGGACCGGTGGCGATCTTCCAGGCGAGCCAGAGCAGGTAGAGGATCCCGATCGGCCTGAGGATGTCGAGGATGATCGGCCACTGTTCGAGCGCCTGCCCAAGGCCGATCCCGACCAGCATCACCATGGACGGGAAACCCACGTTCACGCCGAGGATCGCGGGCAGGGTGCGCTTGAAGCCATAAGCAGCCCCGGAGGCCATCACGATGGTGTTATTCGGCCCCGGTGTACCGGCGCCAGCCACCACAAAGAGCATCAGAGAGAGAATTGCCACTGGTTGAGACTACTCCGCTGTGCCGCCTGCCCTCTGCGCGAGGGCAATGATCTCTTCGGTGACCCGCTCCCGCATACGGGGATCCAGGCCCTCGGTGGCAAGCGCCTCGTAGAACCACAACCCATCGGCGGCAAGCCGAGCGATGAAACGCTGGACCGCGGCGGCCTCCGCGTCGTCGTCGGTGTTTGAATCCGGAGGAGCCGAGGACCGCGGACTCGGCGGTTTGGGGGCCCAACGGTCGAAGATCTCATCCCAGGCAGCATTCGCTACCGGGTCCTCGGAGGCCTCGAGCATGAGTAGCAGCTCGGCGCGTTCCGGGTTCTGTGAGAGCCGGACGAAGGCCCGGAAGCGTTGATCACGGTCGAGCTCCTGCGCGGTGCCCCCGGCCTGCGCTTCGAGCGCCTGCTCCCAGTTCTCGGCCACATGCCGGTGCAGCCCCAACATCAGCTCCTCGCGGGAGGGAAAGTGGTAGAGCAGCCCGCCCTTGGTCATTCCGGCTTCAGCGGCCACCGATTCATAGGTCAAGGTGGTCACACCTTCGCGCTGCACCACCCGGGTGGCGGCATCGAGGATCTCGCGGCGTTTAGAGGGTCTCATGCGTGGTGGATCTCCGCTCAGTGATTCTCGGGATAGGCCTGGGACTCGGTGCCCGGGGTGTAACGGCGCAGCATCCAGGAGGAGGCCACCGCGGCCAGCACCATGACCACCGCAACACCGATCAGCACGCCCAGGTAGGCGACGTCGAAGGCCTCGGCAGCTGCCGCCATCGCTGGCACGTCGCCAGACTCAAGCACTGCCGCAGGCGCTTGACCGGTGTATTGCTCAGATCCGGCAGGCAGAACCAGCACCCGGGTGTAGACGAAGGTGAGCAGGCTGCCCAGCATCGCCACGCCGACCAGTCCGCCGAACTCATAGGAGACCTCCTCGATGGAGGCCGCCATTCCCGCGCGGCGCGGTGGGACATTGCCCATGATGGCAGTAGACGCCACGGACATGGAGGCACCGAGCCCGGCGCCCAGGACGCCGAAGCTGATCACCAGCCAGAGCAGCGAATCATCCAGGGTAGCCAGGATGGAGCCGACGGCGCCCAGCGCGGCAAGCGTCATGCCGCCACCGACCAGGGTCAGCAGTCCCGCGCGGTGCAGGATGGCGCCGCCGAAGAGCGCGAAGGGCATGGAGCCCACCGCGAGGGCGGAGACGATCAGGCCGGCCTCCAGCGGGCTGAAACCCTCCACCAGCTGGAAGCGCTGGGTGGTGCCCAGCTGGATCCCGACGATGGCGAAGATGCTGGCACCTGCGGCGATCACGCCGCCGCTGAATCCGCGGTTGCGGAAGATCGTGAAGTCCACCAGAGGTTCGGTGGTGCGATTGAGCCGCATCTGCCGGCGGGCGAACACGGTGAGCATGACGACAGCGACCACTGTGGACCCGATGAACAGCAACCAATCCACGGGGGTTGCGGCAATGGTCTTGATCGCAAGCACCGCGGCGGTGAGTCCCAGCATCACCTGAGCCGAGGAGAGCCAGTCCCAGCGCCGGCCGGGGTTGGCGATGTTTGCCGGGGCGACCACGAGCATCAGCACCAGTGCAGCGATCACGATCGGCACGTTGACTAAGAAGACCGAGCCCCACCAGAAGAACTCCAGCAGGACACCGGAGACGATCGGGCCCAGGGCCATACCCACCGTGGCCACGGCGGCCCAGATGGCGATGGCGAGGTTGCGCTCGCGTTCGATGGAGAAGGTCAGCCGGATAAGCGCCAGGGTGGCGGGCATCATGGCGGCGGCACCCACTGCGAGCAGTGCGCGGGAAGCGATCAGCATCTCGGAGCTGCCGGAGAAGGCAGCCAGGACGGAGGCGACGCCGAAGATGCCCAGGCCGACCTGGAAGATGCGTTTATGGCCGAACCGGTCCCCCAGTGCACCGGAACCCGGCAAAAGTCCAGCGATCACCAGCGGATACGCGTTGATGATCCACAGCTGCTGGGAGGAAGACGCACCGAGCTCAGCGGTCAGCGTGGGCAGCGCGGTATAGAGGATCGTATTGTCCAGGGCGATCAGCAGCAGGGCAGAGGACACGATGGCAAGCAGGGTCCAGCGCTGCCACGCGGTCAGCGCGTGGTCTTGATTCGGGTGCACAGAAGGAAGGGTCATCACCTAAGTAACTATACTATACGTACGGTACAGTTACTGGTGAGGTTCATCACCCGATGAGCTGGTCGAGTTCCTCCAGCGCTGGGGTGATACGTGTGCGCCAGCGCCAGGTCGCTTTGGGATCCGCACGTGAGGGTCCACCGTTGATGACACCGATGGCGCGCTGGGACTGGTGCATGGTCAGCGCGATCTTGAATCCGCTCATCACCGCCATGGAGCTGCCCACGACGAGCAGGGATTTCGAGGCAGCGACGAGCTCATTGACGGCCGCTTTGCGTTCGGCCGGCACCGATTCCCCGAAGTAGACGACGTCGGGCTTGAGTTTCTCGGAATCACAGACCAGGCAGTGGACCATGAAGAACTTCTCCACCCAGGACTGGTCCAGGGTGACATCGCCATCGGGGTTCACGTTCTCTGCGGCAGCGAAGGCGGCCTCGGCATAGCCGGGGTTGGCCTCCTGGAGCCGGGCGTCCATGGAGGACCGAGTCTCCCGGTTGCCACAGTTGAGGCAGATGACCGAGTCCATGTCGCCATGGAGGTGGATGACGGGATCGGAGCCGGCGGCACGGTGGAGTCCATCCACGTTCTGGGTGATCAGTCCGGTCAGGACGCCATCCTGCTGCCATTTGGCCAGCAACCGGTGGGCGGTATTGGGCTCGGCCTTATGCATCTGACGCCACCCGACGAAACCCCGAGCCCAGTAGCGACGGCGAGCTGCGGCGTCGTGCTGAAACTCCTGGTAGGTCATCGGCCGGTGTCGGTACAGCGAACCTTGGGGGCCGCGGTAGTCCGGGATGCCTGAGTCGGTGGAGACCCCAGCGCCGGTGACAGCAAGAACTCCTCCGGCGGAGAGCATTTCGCGGATGCCTTCGCGGGCAACCTCGTCGGGCTGCGGTTCCGCCGTGTCATTGACGACGCGGGCAATGGAACGCAGAGCTGCTTTATGGGCATTCTCGACGGGTTTGGTGAAGGCCGCTGGAGTGGGCTCTTTCACGGGTCAGCGCCCGTACTTATCCTCGTACGGGTCAAAGCCGCTGCTGCGCTCTTCGGTGTCCGGGCGCACTGGACGGCTAGATGAGTCCCTGTCACCGCGGGTTTTGGCGAGCTCTCTCTCGAGAGCAGTCAGGTCGGTATCCGGAGTGTAGTACTTGATCTCCCGAGCCTGCTTCGTAGCTTTCGCCTTCTGACGGCCACGCCCCATAAGCGAGACCCCCTCTGTCTTCTCGTGTCCCAATGCGATGCCGG
>Ga0265797_10007525_pt1 | contig 14855 bp, 12 predicted proteins | sample P2T30metagenome_FD_192433 | JGI IMG/M metagenome (GOLD analysis project Ga0265797, IMG submission 192433) | Plant litter microbial communities from East Loma Ridge, Irvine, California - P2 T30 | ecosystem: Environmental > Terrestrial > Plant litter > Unclassified | place: USA: California... | reverse complement strand
CGTGCCAGGGACAACACTTCCGCGCGGAAGCCGCAGGCCCGCTCAGAAGCGTGTCAGCAATCCGATCAACGGGATGGAGCGGAGCAGGGTGCGGTAATTGTCGTTCAACGCAGAACCGTCCACCACGATCACGTCGTTGGGATAAACATGCGGATCGGAATCCTTGCCGGTGCGGATGGTGGTCAGGTCGAACGCCGCAGCGCGTCGTTCACCGCCCCGCTGGCGAAAGATCACCGCACGCTTGGGATTGGCGTTGCCTGTCAAGCCGCGGGCGAGCGCAACCGCCTGCACCAGCGTGGAGGACGGGGCGATCGCGTAAACCCCGGGATGCTGCACCGCGCCATCGACGGTGATGGTGCGCGCTACCGCGCTTTTCAGCGTCACCACGACGTTGGGGTTCTGCAGGTAATCCTTGCGCAGCCTAGCGGCGATGTCGCCCTGAAGCTGGGTGGTAGTGCGGCCGTCGGCCTGTACGGGCCCGACCAGCGGCAGAACAATGCGGCCGATCCCATCCACCGTCTGGTCGCCCGTCAGGTTTTCCAGCTCCAACACGCGAACTGTGACCACATCGCCTGGCGACAAGGCATAGTCGGCATAGTTTACTGCCGGCGGGGTGGGATCGGGCGCGCCGAAATCCGCCTGATTGTACGGAATGTTGCCCCCGCGCGTGGCGCAGCCGGCAAGCAGCACGGCACCGAACAGAACAACAAGGAAACGGGACAACCAAGACATGCGGGCGTCCATACAACCGAATGCGCCCGGCTCAAAGCGGGTTTGGCTGTCATGTGCGCACCCCGCCACGATTCCGGGGCGCAGGGCCGCGTTCGGGCATGGATCAGGCATCTTCCCCAGTGGCCAGGAACCAGCGATCCTCTCCGGACAGCCCGATCGCGGTCAGCCGTCCCGTGGCATAAGCGCCGGTGTCGATGCCGATCCGGTTGTGCCGTTCGGCGACGTCGGCGGTGGGCGTGTGGCCGTGAATCACGATCTTGCCGTGGTTGCGGGTGCTTTCCAGAAACTCGCTGCGGATCCAGCGCAGGTCTTCGGAGGCCTGCGCGTCCAGCGGCACGCCGGGCCTGATTCCGGCATGAACAAAGGCGTAATCGCCGAACACGATCATGTTTTCGCCGCGCCGCAGGAAATCCAGATCCTCCGTTGGCAACCGGTCCCGCAACAGCTGCGCCAAGTCGGCATAGCTGCCTTGCCCGATCTCCTCATCGTGAAGGCCGAAGCTGCGTAACGTTGCTTCGCCGCCCGTGCGCATCAGCACGCGCATCGCCTTGGCGTCGCCCGCGGCCGCCAGCAGCAGCAGCTCCTCGTGGTTGCCCATGATCAGGCGCAGGTCGAACCGGCCTGAAATCGCCAGGTCGCGCAGGAATCGAACGACGCCCGCTGAGTCCGGGCCGCGATCCACCAGATCGCCCAGCAGCACCAGCGTGGTGGCCGCAGCAGGGGAGCGGGCGCGGTCGTCCGCGTCGATCCGCGCCACGAGGTCGGTCAGCAGATCAAGCCGGCCATGAACGTCGCCGATCGCATAAACACGCCGGTCGTCGGGAGCGCAGGGCCGATGTCTGGTGGTCCTGCGACGAAAGATCATTGACTGGACAATCGCAAACAGAACCCTTTGTTCCGCCTGCCCACGCCGGGTGTCCGGCATCTGGTCATCCGGCGTCCCCTGTTTCGCGCCCAATTATTTGGCGCCAAAGCCCGTGACGATCGTCTTGATCGTACGGATCAGGATCAGCACGTCCAGCCACAGCGAGAAATTGCTGATGTAATAGAAATCGTAATGCAGCTTGCGGTGAACCTCGTCCACCTCCGCGACATGGCCCTGGCTGACCTGCGCCCATCCCGTGATCCCCGGTCGCACAATATGGCGATAACGGTAGAAGGGCAGTTCGCGCTGATACCATTGCGACAGCACCTCCGCCTCCGGGCGCGGGCCAATAAAGCTCATCTGGCCCAAGCAAACATTGGCCAGCTGGGGCAGCTCGTCCAGCCGGGTGCGGCGCAGGAAGCGGCCCAGCGGGGTGATGCGGCTGTCATTGGCCAAGGTGATGGCATCGGTGCGCGCCTGGTCGGACGAGGCGGCGACCGGACGGTGCGTCATGGTCCGGAACTTCCAGACATGAAACGGCTGCCCGCGATACCCGACCCGCAGCTGACGAAAGATCGACGGACCCGGCGACGTCAGCCGCACCGCCAGCGCCACGCCCAGCAGCACTGGCAACAGCACCAGCAGCATTGCCGCCGCGACTAGGCGGTCGATGGCCGCTTTGACCGACATATAAGCGAGCTGGGGCATCAGCGAGCCGCTGCTGTTTTCCGACAGGTGCTCGATCTGAACTTGCCCAGTCAGGGACTCACGCAACTGCTTGACGTGGAGAACGCTCATGCCGCTGAGCGCCACATCCGCCAGAAAGGCTTCCCATTCGTCGGGCATGCTGGCGCGGAAATCGGCCACGATCGCGGAACACCCGACCGGCATCGCGGGTACGGTGAGCCATTCGCAGCTGATCGCCTCGATCTCTGTCAGCGAAGCCACATCGCCGAAGGGAACAATGCCGATGCGAAGATCGGGCGACCGTTGCACCCGGAAATACACCAGGTAGAACCAGCCCAAGCACAACAAGAAACTCGCGATCAGCAAGGGGCGGCTATATTCCAGCCGCAGCATGAACAACCCGATCACCGCCACGGCAAAGGACGAACTGAACACGGGCAGCACGTAATAGCCCGCCTGGATGCCGGGAAACCGAGTCAGACCGCGAAACAGGTAATATCCCGCAGTTACGCCTAGAAAGGCGACGAGCAGGGATTGCACAAACAGCGGCTTGTCGATCAGGTCCGCGCTGAACAGGAACGCGGTCAGGAACGGGAGCAGCACGGCAACCAGCACGCCACCACCCAGCTGCAAGCGTATGCGGCTCCAGCCGCGACCGTTGATGACGCCGTATCTATTCAAACTCAAACGCCTGTTGAATCGTGTCCGATGCCCACATCATTCCCCGGCCGGCTTCTGCCTGATCGCGCGCAAGCTCCCCGGTGTGCGCGGACGTTGCGCCGATTGTTGCGACAGGGCAGAAACATACCGTGTTAATATGCCTTCGCTCCCGCGGCCTTGTTGCTGCCCCGCTTCTGGCCATGCTGCTGCCGGAAGCTGCGGTACCGCGCCAGGCCGCGTCCGTAGACCTTTTTGCCTTGCGAAACCAAGAAGAATTGGTGCTGACAGTGGGCAACCGGCTTGCTGTCGCCGCGGCCGATGCTTGTTCCCGGCAGGCACCCGGGATCGGGATCGCCATCCACGACCTCCAGCAATACTCCTTCTCTTATCGTGACGCGGCTCAACAGATGTTCGCGCGCGCCGACCTGCCCGCGATCCTCGCGGTTGCCGGCGGGGGGCGCGCGGACCGCGCCGGGATCAGGGCGGGGGACGGCGTGGTGGCGGTGAACGGCGATCCCGTTGCGCCGGCAACGGCGGATGGACTGGGACGGGTGGAGCAGGTGCTGCAACGGACCGAACGCGCGGCCGCAACTGGTTCCGTGCGGTTGAGGCTGTGGCGCGACGGTGCCGAGATCGAGCGGGCATTTGTTCCGCCCCCCGCCTGCGCGGTGCGGTTTCAGGTGCGTCCCGACAATGCGCTTGATGCGCAAACCAACGGCTGGCTGATCGAGGTGACCACAAGGCTTGCCGATTTCGTGCAAGGTCCCGACGAGCTGGCTGCGGTGCTGGCGCACGAGCTGGCGCATGTGGTCCTGAACCACCGCAGCCGGATCGGGCGGGTCGGCGCCGGGCAAAGCCGGGTGGCGGAACTGGACGCGGACCGGCTGGGGGTGCGTCTTGCCTTTCGGGCCGGCTTTCGTCCGGAGGCGGCAGCCGCGTTCTGGCGCCGGATGCGCGAACGGGGCGGCGCGGGTCCATCCGGGCTGGGGCGTCACCCCGCCGATCGCGAGCGCATCCGCATGGTGGACGCGGCACTGCGCGAACTGGAGGGGGCGCCTGGCCTTACTTCGATGACAAGTCCGGCAGCAGGTCTGGCCCCGCCGGCGGTGCGCTGATCGCGGTTTCGTGCGTTTGCGCCGGGGCAAGAACGCGGTGAAGCCGGGCGGCCCCGGTCAGCACAACCGGCCACAACAACGTCTCGATCAGGTCGTGCACCGTGGGCGCCGCGATCCAGGGCCAGCCAGATTCATGGTAGCGGGAAAAATCCATCAACTCGTTGCTGGCCTCGACTAGGAAAACCAGCAAGGCGGGAAGGGCGCTGCCGGGCGGGCGGCGGAGCAGCAGGGTGAACAACACGAACAGGCCAAGCCCGACATGCACATGCAGCATGGCATGGGTTAACTGAAGCTCGTCCGACAGGAAGTTCTTTGTCCATTCCCACGCCCGCAGCACGTCCATCCAGGTCAACTCGACCCCCTGTTCGGCCCGATCAGGTGGCGCAGGACCTGTGCGTAGCGGCCCGTCACGATCCGCTCGTCAAAGCGCGTTTCGGCAATCTCGCGGCTGCGCCGTCCCATGGCTGCGCGTTCTTCGGGAGAAAGGCGCATCACCTCGGTCATGCGTTCGGCCAGCGTCCCGGCATTGCGCGGCGGCACTAGGAACCCGTTTTCCCTGTCAACCACCACGTCGCGGCAGCCGGGCATGTCGCAGGTGATGATCGGCTTGCCCATCGCGGCCGCTTCCAGCAGCGCGCGCGGCGTTCCTTCGGGGTAATAGGTCGGAAGCACCACGCAATCGGCCCTTTCAAGATGCGGGCGCACGTCGGACGCGGTGCCGAGATAGGTCGCGGCGCCTTCGCGCTGCCACTCTTCTAGATCGGCCAGCTGTACAAAAGCCTCTCGGTTTTCTTCCACGAAGCCCAGCAGCCGGATCTCGGCCGAGGGATAGCGCGCGCGTACCGTGCGGCCCGCGGCGACCAGTTCGGCCACGCCCTTTTCCCACAGGAGCCGGGCCACGAGCAGGAATACGAAGCGGTCCGGGTGAGGTGGGTTGTTAGGCTGGGCGGGGAGGGCAGGCATGCCCGGCCGGAAACGGTCTAGATCGACGCCGGAGCCCGGCAGCAGTTCGGTTTTCGCCAGCTCGACCAGCCGCTCGCGACCGAACAGCGCCAGATCCTCGCTGTTCTGGAAGAAAACATGCGCCGAGCGGCTCAGCGCCAGCCGGTACAGCAGGCGGATAATGCGGCTGGTGGCCCCGCGCTCGTTGAACACTAGGCCCAGCCCGGCGATGTTGTTGATCGCCGGCACGCCGCACAGGGCTGCGGCCAGCGAGCCGTAGATGTTGGGCTTGGCGGTGAAGCCAAGAAAGGCGTCAAAGCGCTCGGCACGCATCAGCCTGACATAGCGGGCCAGGATGCCGAGATCCGCGGCGGGCGAGCGTCCCTGCGCCTGCATAGGGAGCTCCACGTAGCGGCAGCCCATGTCCTCAATGCGCTGACTCCACGCGTCGCGCGGCGTTGCCACCGTGATCTCGTACCCGTCCGCCAGCAGCCGTTCGATCAGCCCGGATCGGAAGTTTATCACGTTCCACGCGGCATTGACGGAAAAAAGGATTCGTCCGGCGGGCGCGGATTTGGTCATGATCAGGAGAACAGCACGATTTTATAAGGCAACCAGTTGCGCGCGTTGCTGGCGAAGTTGAGCCACACGAACAAGGCTGCCGAATAATAGATCACCGACCCGAACGAGACGAAGCGCGCGCCCTGCGACGTCTGCCCGAGCACCAGCGGTAGCCGCCCGAAGACGAATAGCTGTACGGGGATCAGGTACAGGGCGGCCCGGTCGATCGCGGTGCTGGAGGGAAACACCGGCAGGATGAGCAGCAGCGCCACCGATCCCGCGGCGAACAGCGTCCAAAGCAGTTGCAGGTCGCGATCCAGCCCGAAACGACGCCGTATGGCCAGAAACAGTACCGATGGCACCACGTTCATGAAGATGCGGATGGCGGCGCCCGAGGAATCGATCGCGTTCTCGCGCGCCACGTAAAGGCCGTAGAGATTGTCGATCCGCCGGCTGAGCAGCACCGTGACCAGCAGCACGGACAACACGCCCAGCGGCAGGGTCAGCTGCGGGTTCCTGCGGACGATCACCAAGATGAACAAGGGCAGCACCAGCAGCGAACTGCCGTGAAACAGCGCCGCCACCACAAGGTAAACGCACGTGCGAAGTAGATTTCCGCGCTCAAAGGCAAGCAGCGCCAGCAGCAGCAGGCCGATAGCCGCGGCCTGGCGGGTATAGCCCATGCCGACGACGATGATCAGATACGGCACCGCAGCGGTCAGCGCCATCCAGGGGTCGGGCTGGCGATGGGCAAAGCGCGCGATCCCGTACATCATCACCGCCGCGCAAACGAAATTGGTGATGTACATGCCCGAACCCAGCCGGTTGGCGACCCACACCAGCACGCCGAAGCCGGCATCCTTAGAACTCAGCGCGCCGCTGAAATTGGCGTAGTAAAGGTCGTCAATGGTTCGCTTGTAGTTGAACCAGTCGGTGCCGATCTGATACCGTAAGCCGACCAGCAACGTGAAAGCGATCAGGATAAGCAGGATGCCCGGCGCCAGATGCCCGGCTGCCTGAAGCCTGCGGCGGGTGCCCAGCAGCAGCGTCGACATGGCCGGTACGGCGAACATCGCCCAATAAACTAGCATGTCGGAAAAATGGCTCCAGGCGGGCAGCTGAAGCGCCCTACAAGAGAATGCGGCAACCGCCAACCCTATGGCCGCGGGGCTGCAGGGAGGGGGGCGGCAATGTCGGGCGTCGACGGGAATGCTCTGCCGTGTTGGCGGGCGGGTAACGGTCGGCTAGACCGGCGGAATGCCGGTCCAGCACATTCTTTCCACCGTCATTCCGACGTTCAACGACGGCGAGCTTCTGGAGCGTTGCCTCCGTTCGATCGCGAAGCAGGACGTGGCGACGGAAATCATCGTGGTCGACGACGGATCGGACCGGCCGGAGGCGCTGGCAGGAATCGCGCGGGCGATGGTCGCCTTTCCGGCCGCGCGCCTGATCCGGACGGACAATCGCGGCCCGTCCGCGGCCCGCAACCGGGGGCTCGCCGAAAGCGGGGGGCGCTGGATCACCTTTGTCGATGCCGATGACGAGGTCGCGCCCGGCGGGCTGGCGGCGCGGTTGGCGCTGGCGGGCGACGACTCGGCCGTGGTCGCGACCTATGGCGGCGTGATCTTCGTAGAGCCAGACGGGCGGCGCTGGACCTCGCAATGGATGACCGGACGCCGGCCCTTGCCCGTGGACAGGATCGGCGACCGCGACGGGGTGCCGGGTTTCTTGTGGGCGTATTTGGTGCGCGCGGACGCGTTGCGCGCGCTGGGGGGACTCGATGAATCGCTGCGCATTATGGAGGATTTCGACCTACTAGCGCGGCTGGGGCGGAGCGGGGCCGTGGTGGTGGGCGGGGCCGAGCCGGTGTGTATCCAGTATCGCCGCACCGGATCGCTGGCGCGGGGGTCAGCGCGGCGACAGGCGGCGGGCGCGCTGCGCTTTCTCGCCAAGGCGGGGCGGGAAGGGTATTTCAGCCGGCGCCAGCTGCTCAGGCGGTATCTGCGCGTGCCGGTGGCGGCCGCCAAGATCGTGCTGCGCTACAGCCGGCGCTAGCGCTTGGCCGCCGCCACGTCGCCGATCGGCCCTTTCGGCCCGCCCCAGCGGATATGCGGGCCGCTGACGATTACCCGGCCGCGCAAGGTGGCGCCGTTGCCGGCGATGTAGTTGCCGACCCGACCGGGCTGGCGCAACGCCTCGGTGAAACGCACGTCCTCCAGCGTCACCGCCTTGCCGAAGAACGCAGCCGCAAGCGTGCCGGGCAGCGCCTGACCGGCATGGTGCATTCGGCATCGGCGAAAGGTGGCGGGCTTTGTCACATAAGCGAGCGCGTGCGGGCCCGGCGCGGTGACGGCGAAGCTGCAATCCTCGAACGTGCCCGCGACGCCGGCGAGCAGGTAACGGCGCCGCTGCGCCGACTGGCCATAGCCGGGCAGCGCGTCGTCGTCGAAACTTGAGCGGCGCACGACCGCATCGGGCGTCAGGTTGGTGACGTTGCCATGCACCTTGCAGGCATCGATCGTCACCCCCGGCTTCACCAGCCAGAAGGCGTCGCCGCTGCCCTTGCTGCGCGCGCCCGCGGCGAACCCCTGCCAAAAGGTGCAGCCGCGCACCGTGATGCCGCGCGATGCCCCCTCCGCCGCGAGCAGGCCGACGCCGCGATTGTTGCGGAATTCGCAGTTCTGGAACAGCAGCGCGCTTGCCCAGTCGCGGCCGTTGGGCTCGATATCGATCCCTGCGCTCGGTGCGCTGGCGATCGCGCCCTGGGCGGTGTCGGCGAACAGGCTGTCGACGATGCTGATCCCGCTGCCGCCCACGATCGACATGCCCTGCCGGCCGTTGCCCGTGCAGCGCAAGGCGCGGAAACGGATGGAGTCCACCCCGTTCGCGGCCGCGCCGCGCGTCCGACCGCGCAGGTACACGCCGTCCAGCCCGTGGTTGCGGGACACCAAGTTCTCGACCTGGACGTCGGCGACGTCCAGCAGCCTTAGGCCGTCCGCGTGCAGCTGGATGTCGACATTCCATTTGCCGCCCACCACCAGCCGGCCGGCATTGCCGTCGAGCACGAGGTCCCTGATCCGCACGCCGCTGGACCGGCTAACCGTGATCAGGCTGCCGACCTCCGCGGCATAGCGGGGATTGGTGAACTTGCCGGGCGGCGGGTCGAAGCGCTGGCCCGTGGCGGGATCGAAGCTGCCGTAATGGAGGCTGTCGTTGAGCTTCAACGTCGCGCCGTTGCCGTCAATGAACAGGCCGCTCACTCCGGTGACGGCGAACATGGTCTCAGCCATGTAAACGGGATCTGCAGCCTGCTGGCCGCGCACCTGGCGGCCCAGGCGATAGGTCGCGCCGGGCCGCAGCGAAACGGTGCCGCCCCCCCGTTCCACCACCCTGCGCGCCAGAGCTTGGAACGCGGCGGTGTCGTCGGACATGCCGTTGCCCCTTGCCCCGAAATCCTCAGGGCGCAGGGCAGAGCCCGCAGCCTGCGCGGCGACCCTTCCCACCGGCAGCGCAATTCCGCCCGCCAGCACGGCGCGACGGCTGAGGCCCATGGCGTTATTCATCCGCGATCTCTCCATACAGCCGCAGATGAGCCTGCACACATTCGTCCAGTGTGTAACGCCCGGCCCGGCGCTTCGCCGCCTGCGACATGCGGGCGTAGCGGTCGTCATCGGCAAGCGCGTCGACGATCGCGCCTGCCAGCGCCCCCGGATCGCCCGGCGGGACCAGCAGCCCGGTTTCGCCGGGGACGACGACCTCCCCGCAACCGCCGACATCGGTGGCGACCGCCGGCAGCGCCGACATGGCGGCCTCGATCAGGGCGATGGGCAGCCCCTCGAACCGCGAGCATTGCACCATCAGGTCCGCGTCGGCCATTAGGCGTGGCACGTCACGGCACGCGCCTAGCAGTTCAACTGCCTCGTCCAGCCCCGCCGCGCCGATCGCGGCGGTCAGCGCCGGGCGCTCCGGGCCCTCGCCCGCGATACGGAACACGACCCGGCGCCCTTGCGCGGCGAAATGATCGACCACGGTACGCGCCGCGGCGATCAGGGTGGGATAATCCTTTTGCGGGGTGAGGTTGCCGACGCTCAGCGCCGTCAGGTCGTGCGGCACCCGCGTCCTGGGCGTTCCTTGGAACCGGTTGAACGGCACGCCGTTGGCGATGTCGACGATCGGGCGCGAAACATGGCGGGCGAGCAGCGCATGGCAGGGTGCGCAGATCGCGACGTAACGGGCGACGAACCGGTCGAACAGGCGGAACAGCTTCGGGTTGAACTTCAGAATGATGTTGTGATGCGTGTACACCGTGGGCACGCGGATCATGCCTAGCGCCTGGAAGATCATGCCCCAGCCGAGATGGATGTGCAGCACGTCCGGCCCGAACGCCCGCACGGCGTGCCGCAGCCGCCACGCGCCCAGCAGCGGGTTGCGCCGCGTCCCCGCGCCGAGCATGGTGTAGCCGATCCCCGCCACGTCCAGCTGCTCGATAAAGCCGCGCTCGAAGTCGCGGCTGGCGTTCAGCGACGCCGCATCGGCGATGTAAACCACATGGCAGTCATGTCCGCGCGACGCGTAGGCGAGCGACAGGTTGCGCGCGAGCATCTCCGCACCGCCCGATTCGGCCAGCGACGCGATCACCGACATTATCCGCACGGCATGAACTCCGGGGGCGTCACGGCGTCTCCTGCCCGAGCACATGGTCATAGTCCCCCTGTTCGACCAGTCTGCCGCCCTCCAGGCGGAAGATGACGTCGCATTCGCGCAAGGTAGAAAGGCGGTGCGCGATCAGGATCACCGTGAGGTCGCCGCCGAGGCGGTAGATCGAACTCATCACCGATGCTTCGGTCGCGGCGTCGAGAGCGCTGGTGGCCTCGTCGAACACCAGCAGCGAGGAACGCTTGTAGAGCGCCCGCGCGATGCCGATGCGCTGGCGCTGCCCCCCCGACAGCCGCACGCCACGCTCCCCTACCCTGGTGCCATAGCCTTCAGGCAGATTCTCGAGAAAACCCGCGATGTCTGCCTTCTGGGCCGCTTGAAGCACGCGGGCATCGTCGATCTCGCTCGCGGGAATGCCGAAAGCGATGTTCTCCCGGATAGACGTGTCGGACAGGTAGATATGCTGCGGCACATGCGCGACCTGTTCCTGCCACGCGCCGACATTGGCGAGCGTCAGCGCCGCACCGTCGACACTGATCGTGCCGACGGTAGGCTGCAACAGCCCCATGATCAGGTCTATCGCGGTGCTTTTGCCGCTGCCGGTCTTGCCGACGAAACCGATCCGCGCGCCCTTCGGGATCGTCACGCTCAGGTCGTGAAGCACCCATGAAAGCTGCTCGCCGTAGCGGAATGACACGTCTTCAAGCGTAAGGGCATGCTCGAACGGCAGTGGCACCGACTGACGGCGTACCATGAGCTCGGGCGGGATAGGTTTCTCCAGGATATCCAGGATCATTCCGAATGAGGCGTGATTGCCCATGAACTGGGTCCAGCCGTTGTAGATCATCTGCAAGAGCGGCAACATGCGCTGCGCCCCCAGCGCCAGCGCACCCAGTACCGGCAGCGCCTCCATCAACCCGCCGGCTTGCCGGCTCAGAACCAGGGCGAGTAGCACGATCATCACCATGCCCAGCCCTTCGATCACGAAGCGCGGGGTGGCCGCGATCAGCGCATTGGCGGCCTGGGCGTCGCGCAGGTGCGTGTCGATGGCGGCGAATTTGGCGATGTATATCCGCTGGGCATGGTCGATCAGCACGTCGCGAATGCCGCCCACGCCCTCCTGCACGGTTTGCACGCGCTGCTTCTGCGCCCGGGAGATGAGCTGGCTGTTGTGCCGCAGCCGCTTGCGAGTCACCACCGAGACCAGCACATAGATAAGCCCGAAACCAAGGCCGGAGGCGAGCGCCACGCCGGCGTTGATGAACAGCAGCCCGACAAAAATCGAAACCGCGATGACGGTCGACGTCACCGCCTGCATCAGCGGCATCATGACGCCTGTGACCACCTGCTGGACCTTGCCGATCGCCGAGACGACTTCGCTGGAGTTGCGCGCGATATGGTAACTGTATGGCTGGTAGAGGATGCGCCGGTACACCGCGACGCCTAGGTCGTAGCCAATCCGGAACACGAACTTCTGCGTCGCCCAGGCGAGCACGATCCGCACGATGGCCGCGACTACGGCGATAATGCAGAAGATGGCGGCCAGCATCCACAGCAGGTCGGAGCCCGGCTCAAGCCCCACCATGTTCAGGGCCACGCTCAGCGCCGGCACGCGGGTCGCCGCATGCGGATCGGCGACAAGGGCGAGGAACGGCAGGATCGCGCCCAGCGTCAGCACCTCGGCCAGCGCGCCGACCAGCATCAGCCCGATTACGACAACCGACTGCCAGCGCCGTCGAACAGGAAGATAGTGGAAAAGGTCGCGCAACCGGTGGTTTGCGACGGATGAGTGGTCGACCATGCCGGTTCCATAACGTCAACCCCGCGCCTGCCAAGTCTAACAATTGCATTTGTGCCACGTGGCTGGGCACTTCCTAACTCCGGTTGCGCGTGCTCACAAAATTATCGAGGATAGTATCCTCCGCACGCACCGCGCCGTTTACTAGGCAAGCGCCCCGGAAGTTTCCCGGCGCCAGTGGCCGGGGCAGGCACGAATTGCCCAAGCGGCGTAGGTATAGCTCACCTCGTCCACCAAGCGCTCCTCGCCACAGCGCATGCGTCACCGCAACCGATTGGGTCCCAGCACGTCGGCGACGCGAAAGGCGAGCTCGACGGTGGCGCGAGTGGGAGTGGGAGTGGGAGTGGGAGTGGGCTTCGAAGTGGGAACTTGAACAACGGCGCCCTCGTCGTTCACTCCGCTGCCCCGGTATCGCCGTCACAGCTTGCGAGAGTGATCGCGCCGAGCACAAGAATTGCCTTGTACGCGACCGCCGCATGAATGCCTCGCAAAATTTCAGACCCACCTGATAAGCACGGCGGCAATTTTAGCGCTATTATCGCGCTTTGTACCACACCGATTCTCAACACGTATGTCCGGTGCCGGCACACAGGACATCGCGTCGCATAAGGCAAGTACCGGAATGAGCAATTAACTTTGCAGGCAGCGTTGCCTGCAAGCCAAAAGAACCCCGTGTCCCGGTTTCTAGCGCAGTCCCGCCTTGGCTAGGACCGGCCGAGCAATGCGTTCCAACTTGCTGAGCGCTCGCTTGGCAAAGGAACGACGCACCGGTGCCGGCAACCGGGCCTGGGTCAATGAATCGCGGAGGCGTTGATCGTAGCTATCCAGCGCCGCATTGTCGTAGAGCACATGAGCAAGACCGTTGCGCTCCAGAAAGGCGGCGTAAATCGCCGTGCGACGGCCATGCCCCGTGTTAAGTGCCGTGTAGTCGGACTGTTCGAACGTCCTGCGCAGGTCGAACTCATCAATGTCGCGCAGCAGGGTGTGCGGGATGTCAAAATGCTGTGCGAGCTCAAAGGTGCGGGAGTCGTGGACCATGACGTGCGCCGGCGTGCCCGCCAGCAGGGCAACGATGTTGCCGTGAATGCGCGTGCCGATGGCCAGCGACTGGCTGCGCATAAAGTCGATCCAAGGCACGACGTCCACCAGAAATGCGATCTTGTCGGCGCGCAGCAGGTTGGGCGTCGGTCGCTCGGGGGTGGCCAACTGTTCCCACAACCGGTCGCCGCGACCGATCGCCGGCATCAGCCGGCGGACCTGAGGAACGTAGGTTACGTTTTCCGGCCGATCGTTGAAATAGGCGGCGAACTTCAGGATCTGGGGATCGTCCATGGTCGTGAGGTTGACCGCGATCCGTTCCAGCGTCGCCGGCTTGCGGACATTCATCCGCGCACCGTTATAGAACATCGACGGACATCCGATCACGTCGACGCGATCGGCGGAGAACCCCAGCGACACGAGGTAATCGCGAGTGATCTCGCCACGCACCCCGATGCTTTCGGATCGATCGAGAATGGCGCCCACAAAGTCCTTCACCTCGGTCGCCATCGGGGCCAGCTCATCGAACGAACCGCCCAGCGTCACCTGCGCACCGACGCCGGTGACCACGCAAGGAATGCGCAGCTTGCGGATTGTACGCGTCATCCGTGCCAGCGTGTCCTTGTACTCAAGCCTGAACGAATTACAGAGCGGCAGCACGAACGTGTCGTAACGCTCGTTGATCTCGTCCACTTGATCGGCATAGCTGTCGCTCAACGTCAGCGCGTAATCGTCGATAGACAGGTCGACGCCCGGCGCGCTCAGCACTTTATAGGCCGAATGGGCAAAGACGAGATTGCCGATATTCTTGGTGCCCACACGGTCCAGGCGATCGTGCACGGCTTTCAGCGCATGCTGCGGAATGGCACCGTTGTAGAAATTGTTGAACGGCGTCTTGCTGGCACGAATAAGCAGTTTGGTCACGAGTGGATCCTTGGTGGCGCTCCGATAGAAGGGGCGTTAGACTCCAGCTTAGCCGATGCACCTATTCTTTCGCAACCTGATCAGTCGCGACGCGAGGCGTTCCCCAAATACATTTCCTGCATGTAGCGATAGATGGCCGGGGAAGCCGGCCGAGCCGACCCGCCCCAGAACTTCTCGCGCAATCGCAGCACGTCGGGGGTGATGGATGGGTCTTGGGCGGAACCCTCGGCCAAGGCGCGGCACAGTTCCGCGAACGTGTTGACGCGCAAGCCTGCGACGTTTTCCTCGAACGGGTAACTGAGGTTGCGATCCTTGGCGAGGTAATCATCCATGTCGAAGGTGTACAGCAGCGCGCCCGTGTCTTTCACAAGCAGGTAATCGTACAGAACCGATGAGTAATCGGTGATCATGACGTCGAAGTCGGCCAGATAGGCGTTGACGTCCACGGCGTCGGGCCACATCCGGATGTTGTTGAACTCGCTCAGATCCTCGACCGGCGTTTTCGGGTGCGGCTTGAGGTAGAGCAGGGTTCGCCGCTCGCGCAGAGCCGCAGACAAGCGGGCGAGGTCGAGCAGCGCTTCCTGCAGGAACGGGCGCCGGCTGTCGCGGAATGTCGGCATATAGATCGCCAGCTCGTCGAAGCCGTCGGGCTTGATCTGGAATCCGCTCCGCGCGTCGATCGCACGGGAGGCAGCCGCCAGCTGTGGATCGAACGCCCAGTCGAGCCGCGAATAGCCCAGCTGCGGACAGCGTTCGCGCGGGATGCGGAACTCGCGGGAGAAATGGTCTTGCATGAAGTCCGATGTGGTCACTAGCGCGGTCAACTGGATTTGCCGGTGCCGCCGGCGGACGTGGTAGAACCAGGTCAGCTTTTCCT
>Ga0265797_10007524_pt1 | contig 14856 bp, 16 predicted proteins | sample P2T30metagenome_FD_192433 | JGI IMG/M metagenome (GOLD analysis project Ga0265797, IMG submission 192433) | Plant litter microbial communities from East Loma Ridge, Irvine, California - P2 T30 | ecosystem: Environmental > Terrestrial > Plant litter > Unclassified | place: USA: California... | reverse complement strand
CTGCGTATCAGAACAATGCAGTTATCCCTAACGGCACTAATGGTTATGCTGGAGGATCTGAGCAAGGGGCCCAAAATCAGCAACAGGCTCCTCAACAGCAAGCGCATCAGCAGCAGCAGCCACACACGCCGCAGCAGCAACAGGCTATGCCACAGCAAAACGCCCACATGAATGCTGGAGGGACCACCGCCAACAACCAGCAGAACTATGCTCAACTGATGCGCCAGCGCCAGATGATGCAAATGCGTCAACCATCTCAACAGCAACAAAGCCCGCAAGCGCAAGGCCAGAACCAGTCTCCCAACACGCCCCACGCTCAGCTGAGTAACGGTGGCAGCCCTCGGGTTGCGCAGTCAAGCCCTCACATGAACGCCGCGAGCCCGCATGTCGCAAGCGCGAACGGCAGTCCCTCCATGCACATGGCACAGCCCAACTCCCAAGGTCAACCCAGGCCTCCAAGTCGTAGTCATACGCCGCAGCAGCCGCCCATGCAGCGACTCGGTAGTTCTGGAGGCGTGCCAGGTTCTGGGATGCAGAGCGGAGGAGTGCAGAGCCCGGGAGGTGTCGTCCACGGGAGCCCTAGGCCGCAGCAAACTCAGCCGCCGTCACAGCAACAGCAGCAACAGCAGCAGACTGGCGTGGCGAGGTAGGACATCGATGGGAAGAAGGAAAATGCAGTTGTTGCGTGGTTGTCATTGTAGAGCGTCATCAGCCGAGCAGAATCGCAGAGTGCATTCTGGTGAGGGCGAAGCGTCAGCAGAAATGAAACACTGTTTATCCACCTGGTTTGACGCCAATTTCTATTGCATGTCCGCGATGTCCAAGAGACCTTTTGCCATCTTTCTATATCTCCGTCGCCCACGATCAAAGACAGCGTGACCTGTCTGATTGAGATTCGAGCAGCAATTCGAACTGTCGTCTTCATCCCTTCGTCTTCCACGCTTTCAAAGAAAGAAACTCAGCGTGTTAGCTCGCCCACTTTTCTTTGAAAGTCCTTTCTTCAGCCGTCAAGGGTTAGGGTTACACGACAACATCCAAGCCCGGAGCAAATCCCATCCGTGCAACGTCGACATATCTGCTCTTGGTAAGGACGATATCACACGTCGACACCGCATGTCAAGAATACAGGACAAAATCCGTAAAAAAAACAGGGAACGAACTCTGGAATCATCTGCGAAACCTCACCAGATCCCGGCATCATGGAAGAACCAATAAACTATCTAGGAGCCACAATCTTCTGGCTCTACAACATCCTCGCATTGGTCTTCACTGGAAAGACACTACAAACGCTCTACATCCTGTACACAACCACGTACAAGACCAAGAAAGCAAATCACACGAAACAGCTATGGATCTTCAGCATCCTGGCGCTCATTAGCTTCGTCACCCTATCAACCACCATGCTCAACGTCCTAATCCAATCCTTCAACCAAAAGACCCTCCTCCAGTCCTCAACAACATCATCGTCAGGAAACCTCCCTCTGGACATCTGGCACTGGTCCACCACCTCCTCTCTCTTCACCGACTTCGCCGAAGGCCTGGTCCACGACTCGGCGCGCTTCTTTTGGGCCCAGACGGCCCTGCTCGCCACCCTCTCGACGGTAATCTACATGGGAACCGAAGGCCGCCAGCGCCAAATCCCACAGCTCTGGACTTTCTTCGCCCTCAGCCAGATTCTGCCGATTTCATTCGCGCAGAATTTGTTCTACCTCGCCCTGCTTTTGACCACACCAGAAGCAGAAGCGGAAACAGAAGAGTCCGAGACAAACACCACCACTCCCACCACTCCCACCCCCTTCCGAATCCTGCACTTCTCCAAAACCCACTCCATCCTCTCCGCAGCAGCCTACTGCCTCTGCCTGGCCCTCGCCCAACTCTACGCCCGCACCCCAGCCCTGATCCCCATCGTCCTCCTCGCACGCCTGAGCCTGCTGTTCCCCCTCCTGATCCCCGCCCAATATTACTCCTCCCCAGCCTCCGTCCCCGACCCTAAGAAAACCCAAGACCGCGCCACGGGCGACGAGGTCCAGCGCGTGGTCCTCAAGACTGCGCTCATCATGACAGGCATGAAGGCTTATCAGGCGGTGCAGGAGGGGTTCTCGGTTGAGGATTTGACGACGGCGCTTTGGGCGCATCCGGCCGTGCTTGCGCTGGGGGTAGATTTGGGGTTGTGTGCGGTTGGGTTTAGTGCTTGGAATTTCTTGGGGCCGAGGGTTGCTGGTGCTGGCGCGAAGAAGGGTGTCAACGCTTCTGCGGCGGCGCCGGTGAGCGGGAAGGAGAAGAGGAAGGAGGCGAAGGCTGCTAGGAAGAGTGGCGGTTTGGGGAGACGATAGGATCATCCGTAAGTGGACTATACGTTCATATAGAAAGGAAAAGTTCAGTGTAATCTGGCGGCCTACGCAAGGCAGAAAGCTACAAACCAGGTTAGACATATAGAGTCTAATCCTCGAAGCATAATTGGGATCGAGCGAGAGGATGCCGGGCCATGAAGACTTGAACATGGCACAGGCCCGTACATGGTCATGTAATCTCGAAGCAACTCGCACCACGATCACGCAGCCAATCATCCCGCTACCGCCATTGACGTCTGACCATTTGGAGGAAAATTGTCTCTCTCTTACAAAATCTTATAGTACAGTGTTCGTATACACCACATCCTGCAATGCACCACGCAGAAGATGCTGCTGTCCCATCAAAAACAAAAAGCGCCATGCCAAAGATATAATCTCAATGATTTTCCCACAACCCCCCTCATTTGGGCCACTTCTTCCAGCCGCGACCATGGCCCCTCTCCTTCCACTGCCTGATCATCTCGGGCATGCCCTCCATCGCCTTCCTCCTCTCCTCCAAACGGCCCTTGAGCGTGCGCTCCCAGAGCTTACCCTTGACCCTCTTGCCGATGCCCGTGCCCTGGACCCTCAGGCCGTTCTCGATGCGCTTCTGCTCCTTGATCTCGGGGTGCTTGGGCGAGTGCGGCATGAGCGGCAGGACGTCGTGTTCTTTGGCCAGCTTGAAGAGCTCGGCTTGTCGGCGCAGGGAGTAGTGAGGCGCGTGCCAGTTGCCGGTGCTGGGGTTCTTGAAGGCTAGGAACGGGTTGCGGTTGCGGGGGTATTGCGGGACGTCGCTCGAGGGCGCCTCGATGGTTGTGGTAGTTGCCGTGGCGTTGGGGTCCATGGAAGATGTGTTTTGTGCGATTTGCACTGGCTCGGCCGGGGATTGTTGTGTGGCGCCATTGATGAGCGAGGGCGGGAAGCGTGTGAAGAATCGGAGGAGTCGAGGGTGGAGGTCCTGCGCCAGGCGTATGTGTCTCTCCATTGCGGCCATGGTGGAGGATGTGAGGTGATGTCCTGGTGTATTAGATTGTTAGTGGTTATCCTTACCGGGACTTGAATGGCTGCGGGAGTCTGTCGGGTCAAGCCGCCTAGCGCCGACTGCGCGTCAGAGCAGCTGCCTCAAGGTGTATGGCGAGAGAGCTCCATTACATGTGCCAGTCCATATACAACCAACACCACCGCGAACCATCAACGACTCCTCCCTCGTAGAACACACCAAACAAATCACGACTCACATACGATTCACGTGACCTGCACACCGACACCCTCGCGATCAATCTCCCGGCTGTCTAACTTGACGTCGGCGACCTCACCAAACACCACATCACCACATCCAACATGGGTTCACCTTTCTCCATAAGTAAGCACAAACACTTCTATGCTCTACTTGAGCACTGGCTAACATCACTGCAGACGGCGGCGCCTGCGTAGCCATGGTCGGCAAGGACTGCGTGGCCATCGCCTGCGACCTGCGCCTCGGCCTCCAAGCCCTGACCGTCAGCAACAACTTCCCCAAGATCTTCCCCTACGGTTCGCAAGTCCACCTCGGCCTCACGGGCCTCGCGACAGACGTCCAGACCGTCTCGGAGCTCTTCAGATACAAGCACAACATGTACCGGTTACGGGAGGAGCGCGACATCAGCCCGCAAACCTTCGCCAACCTGGTCAGCAGCAGTCTTTACGAGAAGAGATTCGGACCTTGGTTCGTGAGCCCAGTCGTGGCAGGAATCAACGGCACGACTGGAAAGCCGTTCATTTGCGGGTAAGTTGATTGTTCAATGGAAAGACACGAGGCGCCCAGAGCTCGAGCTAACGGCAACAACAACACAGCTTCGACAGCATCGGCTGCATCGACCTCGCCAAGGACTTCATCGTCGCCGGCACCGCCTCAGACCAGCTCTTCGGTACCTGCGAGGGTCTCTGGGAGCCCGATCTCGAGCCCGAGGACCTCTTCGAGACAATCTCACAGGCTCTGCTCAACGCTGTGGACAGAGATGCGCTTTCGGGCTGGGGAGCACACGTGTACATCATTGAGAAGGACAAGGTCACCAAGAGGCTGTTGAAGGGCAGACAGGATTAGGCGGGCATCAGAGAGGCAGTGAGGATGCAGAGCAGAGCCCCGGCATTTCGTTCGGGCCATAAATGGTTAACGTTTTGAATTGCACGGTTGGCACAATCGCATGAGGAAGAGCGAGGGCTCGCATGTAACATAGATAGACGTGCATGGGGAAGAGCAAGGCAGAGCGACCGGGTACAACTCTTCCGTCAGCAGGGTCTACAAAGCTAAACGAATGAAAAGACACTCAAACCAGTGATCAGGCAGGATCGTGTGTTTTTGAAACGACAGTTGCATGCGGGGCATTCAGTAGGTCTGCTGCTCGAGCCTGTAGTGCAAGTATCAAAGAACATTGTACGACCTCCACTACTCTATCAACATTAGACAGGCTCCCAACGTCGATGAGTAATCATCAGCTCCGGGCATCTTCAGCATTCAACTTCCACTTGTGATCACGAATCACGAACAGTGATGTTGTGATCCACATACGTTATGCTTCGCCCAAACATCATACTAGCAGGTGATACTATGTATTAACCTCAACACCCGGATACAGCAGAAACCCACAGAAAACAGAAGTAAAGCGCCAGCCATAACACACCACACATCACCCCATTCTCAACCCAGGCCAGCAACAAGCTCCTCAAGCAAAACATCAAACCCACCGTGCGACAGCCTCGCCTTCATCCTCTCAGCCCTCACCCGCTCAGCATCCTTCAAATCCTGCCTAAGTCGCCTGCCATGCAAAGCGAGCTCATCAGCAGCCCGCTTCTTCCAATCCTGCATCCCAGCCGCATACTTCTGGGACTCCCTAGCATGCGTGCGCTCGAGCTCCGTGACAACGATCTCGCCCTGGCGGCGGTAGTCGGACACGATGTCGCAGTTGGCCGTCTCGCCGTCAACCATGTGCCGGACCAGCTTATGCGAGGCGATGACCAGCGAGTCGAAGATGTGGGTTTGGTGGGGTTTCAAAGTGTTGCGCCAGTCGCCGACGTTCTCGAGCGCTTGCTGGGCGGCGCTTGCTGTGCTGGCGATTGAAACCTCGTCGCTCGCGGCAGGGGAGCTGGCGATTTCTCTTGGGCCGTCACTGTCGGGGTCTTCGATGGGGTCGACTAAGGTCTTGTCTGGATCGTCATCACGAACTGCGCTGCGCTCTTGTTGATCGATGAAGATGCCGTGTTTGCGAAGTGCGTGCTTGAAGTCTGGTCCCTTGGTCATATACTCGATTGTAGACATGCGTCTGTGAGAACTTGTGAACGGATCTTCCATCATTGATTGTTCATGCTTGGCAGTGATTAGTTGTTCTGCGAGTGACCCAGATGCAGTCCGAGTAGCGGCTCTGCCACCTTGATTGGGAGCGGCTGGTAGCGGCTTGACATTGCCCGACACAGATTTTCGTTGGGCAAATGTTGATATTTGGGGCACAGTGGTCAGGTTCAGTCGCCCAGTCAACCCACCTGCGACGGTTGCATCAATTTGGTCAGATGACAGATCTGCTTGTTGTGAGAACGTTTCCAGCGCTGTTATTTGCATTGGCACTTCGAAGTCCTTCGGATAGGGACTTCCAAGTATATCAACGCCTTGTGAGACTTGAGTGGCTTGACGGCTTGGTCGGGTCTGCCTTCGATCTTGAAGCTCTACTTCAACCATGGCCGGCACTTGCGGTATCTTCGAGCTCCGGAGCTGGCGTGAGGAAAGATCATCGGAATTGAGAGCTTTAGGCGGGTTCGTCTGTAGATTGTTGGCCTTCTTTTTATTAGGCGCGCCTGATTGAAGCTCGTCGAGCTCACGCTTCCGCTTCGGTTGGGCCTTTTGCTCTGTAAGCACCTCTTTTGAAGATTTGGCCTCGGCGGTGTTGTGCGAGGGTACCATCTTGGTCGCTTTATGAAGAGAGGCGGACTGGGCGCCGTTCTTCGACTTCACTGTCGTCGCCTGTTTCGCTGGGTTGGGTTCAACCGCAGTCTTCGTCGTCGTTGTAGCCACCACAGCCTTCTTCAACTTCCCGGGATTAGGCGCAGCTTCGAAGGTCTTTGATATTGGCATTGCCTTGGCCGACTCGTTCAAGAGAGAATTTTGTGCAGTCACCTTCTTCACAACCCTTTCAGAGCCTTTCGGCGGTGGCATTGCAACTTGAGATGCCGTGCGATGTACGTCCGGCTTTCCTGAAGCTTCATCATCGTTGACGAGAGTTGTGTCGTCAAAGTAGTCGACCACAAAGAAGCCATCCTCATCATCACAGTCTCGCTCAGGCCCAGGTTTGCGCTTGATCGATTGAGGAGCCGCGTTTGGTGGCCGTTGCAGCAGGCTGGTTAGAGCTTTCTTATTCCTGTTCTTGATAAAGTCTGTCAATGGATTCTCGCCGTTGACCAACAAGTTGGTTGGAACTGCTGTGCTTGAAGCCTGTCTTTGCGACTGCACTATATCTTCAGGCTGCGATGGGAACAGTGTTCTGGCAAGCATTTTGGTCTGGCCATGAAGACTTGACGGACCGGCATCTGCTGTGCCGCGAGTACGGGTCACCGTTGGAGCGACAGTAGATCCTCGATCCTTGGATGACGATGCAATGCCTTGATTGCGCGGACCACGTTTGTCAAATGCAATAATCTTAGGCTTGTCGCTTGCGAATGTATGTGAAGCCTCAGTATTCGCACATGGCGGCGACGATGGCATCGGTACTTGAGTCTTCAGCCTTCGGCCTTTCTGGATGCGGCTATTATGATCTGTAGCATTTGGCTGAACCGACAAACTTGGGTCCGGACTTGACGGCGGACTCGAGCTCGACTCCGCTGCCTGTTCTATCGTGATTGCGTTTGCCTGCGATGATCCGGGCTTTTGACGCGTGGCGTTCTTTTGCGTAATGACTTTGGCCGCAACGTCAGTGCGTTTGGATTGCAGTGCTGACTTGTTCTCGTGAGTACCACTTGGCGCTGGATGGAGTTCTTTGCTCTTGCGTTGAGTCTTGGATTTTTCGTTTAGCGATTTGCCAGGTTCGATGTCTTTGGAGGCGGCTTGCTGTGAAGTTGACGATTGATGCGAGGTATTTATGTCCGAGTCGTCCTGATGCTTGACAGATTCCGACTGCATTCGTTGTCTGATCGCACCTGGTTTAAATGATGCCCTCGGAGCTTTGGAGACGCTTCTGCTTTTCTTCTTCGTGCGCGGAGTGCTGCCTGGGAAGTCGTAGAGGGATTCTCGCAGAGGCTTTCTCCCTCGGGAAGCAGACCTAGTAGGTTGTTTCAGGGCTCCAGGTCGCTTGGTTGACAAGTTACCTCCGAGCTTTCCTTGCTCGTCACCGTTCACCGGGGCTAAAATCTTTCTGGAGCCATGTTCTTCAGGCGCATACGATTCCGCTTCGGTTGAGTTGGCAAAGCTTGACTCACCAAGTAGCGATATATCTCTCCTGATGCGCGATCCCGCCGCCGTAGCGCCCGGCCGACGTCTGTCTTCAGACACCTTCTTCACGCTCGCTTTCGACAGTGGAGCCTTCGATTTGATGGACTGGAGCTTGCCGCTCTGTTTGCTCCTTTCATAACGCTTTGGGATATTGCCTTTTGTAGCGGGTGTAGGGAGGTGAGCCTTGGTCCGTCCTTGTCCACGCCCAGAGACCTGAGCGCTGTTGTCTTCCGCTACAAAGCTCGAAACGTTGTCTTCGGACTCATCGTCTGTACGGCTCATGACGTCGTCGTTCTCCTTGCCACGCTTAGCTGTCAGCTTGCCCAGAGCCTTTTTCTTCGCTTTTCGGACCGGTCGACCACTTGGCTCTCCGACGTGTGGCTGGCTCAGAGATACAAGCCCAGTCGGATCGTGACCTGCTCTCGCTTTGCCATTACCAGCAACACGCACAGGCTTCGCGTCGCCACGACTGGCCTTATTTACACCGACTTTGTGAGCCTCTCCTGCGGCGGGTGTCTTTGAAGCACGACAAGTCTCACCGTTGATGGCAGTCTTGGCCTCATGTGTGGTAGCTCTAGACTCATCGCTTGCCATCAGCAACAAGTTGTCCCGCTTTTGATCAGCGGGCGGCGACTCGACGCGTTTGGCTTTACCTTTCGGTTGTTGCTTGCGAAGCTGTTGGGTGCTGTCTTCGTCGTCGTCAATATCTGAATCGTTTGGCTGGAAGTTGGAGTGATTCCAGTCGCCCTTCCTGCCTTTGGCGGTCTTGTCTGCTGCCTTATTCGTTTTGGCATCGATGGTCTTGAGTTTGGCGTCCAAGACATCATAGCCATGCGCCGGACTGGACGCCTCATGCACACGTGCTAGGTCTCCATCTTTCGCGGGTGCTTTGAGAACATTGGGCGCGACAGTCGCACCATCTTGGAGTAGCGCATCGATAGCGTCGCGCACAGGCGGCATAGCTGGCTTGTAGATGTCAGCGATCCATCTGTCAGGTGGATTTGATGCTACCGTACCCGTTCCTCCTGCGTCCTCTTGACCTCAGCGATCGCCTTGTCCAGTTTCGCTTTGGCGCTCGGGCTCACAGTGTAGAGGTCGTCGTCGTCGTCTTCTTCGTCGTCCTTGGCGAGCTCAGCCGGGACTGTATTCCACAAAGTCTCCTTGTACGAGTCTTCAACTCGCTCGGCAGACTCGGGAATACACGCTTCGCTTGAAATGGCTTGGATGCTGGGTGACCGTTCGATTTGCGTCTGCGCGTGCGCTGCTGCTGCCTGAGGGCTGGATTTGGCGGATGAGTGGTTCTCGCTGACATTGATCAGTATCTCGCTTCGCTGAGAGGTGAATTGTAATTCCGCCATGCTGACTCTTGTCGGGAGAGAAGAACGAGAAAGGGAAGCTGAAGTTAAGTCGCCAGAATTTGCGTTGTGTTAAGATGGGAAGGAGCGACCTGTTGGCACGAAGCGTCTCTCGCAGGGCTGACTTCCGCCATCGGATCGTCCGAATTAAGATGAGCTCAATACAATATACTGTACAGATACCTACATGATGTTTCCATCATCTCGCAATACTTGCAGCCTCCTCCATCTCAAGCAGAGGCTTCCTCGCATCTTCCTCAACTTTCGGCCTTCCCTGCTGTGCTTCCGCTCGCGCATCTTCACCACCGTCAGGTATCGATCTCTCGCCATCACCAAATAAAGGCTTAAAAAACCGGTCATAGCTGACCCAGACAGCTTTAAAAACCGCCGCGGTCAGGAACTTCAGCCAGCCAGGCAAAATCCCCTTCTCATCTGCAAACATCCGCCCCAAAGCGAAGATGAGGATAATGAAAGGCTGCCAGATGCTTGTGAAGATGAACAAGCCCATGCGCTGCTTTTGCGTTGTGACGGTGAACGGGTGGAGAGATTTGAGGTAGTCCTGGTACTCGTACGGCAAGCCGCATTCAGCAGCACCGTCTGTCAGAAGCTTGAGGTATCTTGCGGATGCTTGCGCGTAGCTGGTGTCTGGGCGCTGGAATCGACCACCATCCTTGGGTGGCTCTTCGCCTGGCCCCATAGCGGGGGCGAAAAGAGTATGCGCTTTGAATGAGGGTGTCTTTGGGTTCTGCGGTACACTTTCTGCTGGATCTGAGGAGTCGAATGGATGGCATTCCACTAGAATATCATGGTACGAGGCTCCACCTCCTTCAGTCGCAATGATATGTGCGTAATCTTCGGGCGTGACTTCGTACACTACACCAACGAGGCCTTTGTGCCATCGGTTCTTGCGGTACTTTTCGTGTGTTTCGTGTTGCGACAGAAACTCAGATCCTTCTCTAGACACCGAGGTTTTGCGAGGCGGGTCATTTGCTGGGTCTCGTCGTCCTGTATTCGCAAAACAGGGCTCCGCATAGGGCAGCCCAGGCAAATCGAAGGTCAGTCGCAGCGAAGGGACTTGAACATTGACTTGGGATAACGGCTTGATTCCGCGATTGCCCTTAAAGGTCTCGTTTGAAAGATTCGATCCGTATGCTAGGTATAGGACCGTTCCCCTCTGAGATTCCGGTCGCGAAAGATGTGAGTGCAGATCTTGAGGCGTAGACATAGTAGCCGCAGCCGTCTTTTCGGGTAATGTCATCGTGCTTTGGCTGTCCGTCCTGTGTATCAATTGCTGGATGCAGCCTGCTGAGATCAATGCCCGGTCTGGTGTACTTGTCGTGGTGGCGATTGGGAGCTCCATCGTGGCGTGTTGTGACTTATATAGCGACGCGTTTTAAGTTGCCTACGCCTGTGAGTCAGGCGCCCTGTTTGCCAATGCAAGTTATGCTAAGGAAACGATGCCCGTGCCAAAGTGAATGAAGCAACGATTACAAAGACAAACAGACTGCCCAGCGATTTAACGCCGGAGCGGCTCTTGGACGTCAACAAGCGGAGGCGGAAGTGAATAGCAGCCGAACACCGACAAGTCGGCAGAGCAGATCAGCAACGACTCCAAACCATCTCCCATAAGTGATACGCTAGAGCCGCAATAATATGTCTGCCGATAAGCCCATCGCAAGTGCTGAAGCCAATGGCTCTGATGCAGCTGATCTGGCAAAAGTATGTGTTTTACCAGCAACCACGATCTAGACACTGTACTGACAGCGTCAGGCCTTCCAAGAGCTAGCCAAAGGCGAGCAGACCGCAGCAGCACTCGAGAGCCAGCTTACGGCGATGGAGGCGAGGATCGAAGCGCTGTTGGCAGAAGCAGAGAAAGATCAGGCAAATGTACAGACGACACAGGAGAATGGGGACAAGCCCGGCGGCAGCTCATGACGAGAAAGAGGATATCGAGCATGACAAGCAACATGTGTCGACGGGCACCTATAACGAATAACGGCATATTATATGGACACAGCCAGAGCGGCGGTCATGAAGACTAGACCGTACATGCGGGAGCAGTTGGGAACGGGACAGAGCAACAGGCTGGTCGCAACAAGGAATAAGGCGCTATATACAGCCTGGGAGGTATTGGTATTGCTCTAGCAGCTCTACAGTCCTCCAACGGTAGTCGGCTTGATGCCCTCGTTATGCGCTTCCATCGCGACAGTCAAGTCAAACTTCCCATCCTCGCCCTTCTCAACTACACCAACCTCAGTGATGATTCCGTCAATCAATTCTGCAGGCGTAACGTCAAACGAAGGGTTCCAGACTGCAATGCCGTTCGCCGCAATGCTGACAGTCTCGACCTGCGAGAGATCCAGATCGACGCCGTCGTACCTGGGACCCTTCACAAAAGTCATCTCTTTCCCGGGACGCTCCTCGATCACAATGTCCGATCCGGAGGCTGTGGAGAGGTCGATGGTGGTGCGCGGAGCTGCAACAAGGAACTTGACGCCGTGGTGCTTCGCGGTGATTGCCAGCTGGTATGTACCGATCTTGTTGGCCGTGTCACCATTGGCAGCCACGCGGTCTGCGCCTACGACGATAGCAGCAATGTTCTCAGATGGGCCTCTAAGACGGAGGAGAGCAGACGCCATGGAGTCCGTGATCAGAGTCGAAGGGATCTTGTCGTGCACCAGCTCGAATGCAGTCAAACGAGAGCCCTGGTTGTAGGGCCTGGTCTCGGTGCAGAAAGCGTGCTTGAGAGATCCGTTGGCGTGAAGCGAACGAACGACACCGAGGGCTGTACCGTAACCGGCAGTGGCGAGAGAGCTGTACAGACTCAGTACAAAACCCATGTTGTATTTTTCGATGCCTATTGACTACATACCCGGTGTTGCAGTGCGTAACAACGCTCACCTGTCCACCGCCTGCCTTGCTAACAATCCACTCTGCGCCGTACTTTCCGATCGCCTGGTTGTCCGAGACGTCGTCAATCAGCATACGAGCAGCAGCATCGCAGTAAGCCTTGGAGACAGCAGCTCCGTCACTGCCCTCTTTCGCAGCGGCGCTCGTAACGATCTTCTCCAGCTTACCAGCAGCATCTGCCAAGTTAACGGCAGTAGGGCGGCTGGTGACCAAGTATCTCAGCTTCTCGATAACAAAGACTTTGACTTCTTCGGCGATATCTGAGGTCTTGTTGTTCTGCAGCTCCACAGCGAGTGCGAGTGCAGCGACGATGGCGATCGCGGGCGCTCCACGAGTGCGCATGTCTTTGATAGCATGCCAGCCATCTTCAGAGCCACGAACCTCGTCGTACTCTTCCTGGTGCGGAAGCTTCAGCTGGTTCAAGATCTGAAGGCTACCAGGCTGGTAGCGAATCGCTTCGAGCACCATTTTTCCAAATCGAGCAAGCGGAATGTGAGTTTGCTAACGTTTATACAATTCGACGTTTCTCAAGCCTCGTGAGGCAGCCCTCGGAATCATCAACAAAGCGCCTGCACTGCACGGCTTTTCTCCGATTTCCTCAGGCGGACGGTCCGAGCCGCTGGTCGATCTCGTTTAGTGGTTCCTGGTGACGCGATGATATGGTGGGGCTCACTGTCGCGACGATAGATGGGATGTAACGTGTCCCGCGATTGATCGGACTATGCGATGGGAAAGATCATCTTTGTTTGCCTCGTCATCGTGAAAGGTTTGTTGTGATCTTGCTCAGCGAAACTAGTTTCGGTCCTTGAGCTGGGTTGTCGACAGCGAGAAGGACATTGCTGGGAGGAGACCTGTCGAGACTAGCCTACTGGTGGTGTGTTGGGTCCAGATCTGGCTCGGATGAATTATAGATGCATGTGTTGTGATAAACATGACGTTGAGATGCCTCCGAGGTGGGGTGTTGCAGTAAAGTATATAACAAAATATTCCACACGCACCTCTGGAGCGACAAGTTTCTTGCCCACAACACTCACCCAACACCGTCGAAACCATGGCATCCTCACTCACCCTCCAGTCCACCCTCAAGCTCAGGTCGGGAACTGCAATCCCCCGCCTCGGCTTTGGCGTCTGGGACTCGCCCTCACACCTTACGACCCAGTCATGCCTTTCTGCCCTCAAGACTGGCTACCGTCACATCGACACTGCACAAGTCTACGGAAATGAGGCTGAAGTGGGCAAAGCAGTCCGCGAGTGCGGCCTCAAGCGTGAAGACGTCTTCGTGACCAGCAAGGTCCTCAAGCCTGACGATGATGACGAGGCGACGTACAAAAAGGTGCTTGAGAGCGTCAAGAAGATTGATGGTGAGAATGGATACCTCGACTTGATGCTCATTCACAACAACACGGCCGGCCCTGAAGGTGTCAAGATGATGTGGCAGGCCATGGAGAAGCTGCACTCAGAGGGTCGCCTGAAGGCGATTGGTGTCAGCAACTTTGGCGTTGGCAGCATCGACCGCATGAAGGAGTACGCTCAGGTCTGGCCTCCAATGGTTAACCAGCTCGAGCTGCACCCGTGGCTGCAGCAGCGAGAGATTGTCTCGTACTGCCAGAAGAACGGCATGGTTGTCGAGGCGTACTGCCCACTGGTGCGCAACCAGAAGGCCGAGGATCCCGTGCTTTCAGGTATCGCGAGCAAGCACGGCAAGACCACAGCGCAGGTCTTGCTGCGATACTGCTTGCAGAAGGACTGGGTGCCGCTGCCAAAGAGTGACAACGCGGATCGCATTGCACAGAACGCAGATGTGTACGGCTTTGAGTTGAGCAAGGAGGATATGACCAAGCTTGACGAGCAGAACACCGAGGGCAGCGGATCGCTTGTGTTGGCTGTTTCGAATGAGTAGACGACTTGCAGTAACTACCTAATACAATTGTAGAGCGCAACATCTGGCGTCGCTTTTGCTGCCACATTAGATGTCAATTGATCGCTTACCCCTGCAAACTTGGAAGTCCTTCCAATCTCGGAAGACGACTTTCGGCAGCGGTTGACTGTTGAAGATTGATTGAACCCTGCGGGGTTGACAGCACATGGACATGTGCGTGTTAGCAAAGGAAGGGCTTGGGAGCCAACGGTCGAAGGAAGGCAAAGTTAAACGAAGACGAGTGGTTAGTGAAGAAAGCTGGCTGATCTTTGGTCTGGAAGCTTGTCGCCAGCGGTTCGCGCTACTGAAGGGCACCGCGTAATAAGGCACTGAACTTACAGCCCGCCTTCTCCTGAGCAGAGGCCAGCCCTTTCTTCACACGCAACCCAGCTCGCAACTCCAGTCGTGTCAGCGTGTCCTATGTCGTAATCCGTACATGTAGTAATACACACACATACACGCGCGCGCACTCAACACAGCCTTACCAACCCGACACTCCTTTTACTCCGCCCGTTCCGTTCGCTCTCTACCCGCCCGTAACCGCCGCCCTCTTCCATCGCCCTCTTTTGCATCCGCCGGCACCTCGCACCGCCTGCACGCTTGCGCAACCAGCCTCTCGAATCTCCGCCGAAACGCAGCAACCATGACCTCGGCCATATCGAAGAGGCAGCAAGCCCGCCATGAAAAGACACTTCAGGATCTCATCCGCACTGTCCCTGGGAACGATCGGTGTGCGGACTGCAGCTCGAAGAACCCAGGATGGGCCAGCTGGAATCTCGGCATCTTCCTGTGCATGCGCTGCGCTGCGTTACACAGGAAACTTGGAACGCATGTCAGCAAGGTCAAGAGCCTGAGCATGGACACCTGGGGCTCGGAGCAGGTCGACAGCAT
>Ga0265797_10007523_pt1 | contig 14858 bp, 16 predicted proteins | sample P2T30metagenome_FD_192433 | JGI IMG/M metagenome (GOLD analysis project Ga0265797, IMG submission 192433) | Plant litter microbial communities from East Loma Ridge, Irvine, California - P2 T30 | ecosystem: Environmental > Terrestrial > Plant litter > Unclassified | place: USA: California... | reverse complement strand
GAAGGCGCGTAGTTTCTAGTACTAGAGGGATGCGTTGAGCAAGTTTCCAGGTACCTTGATGGCGTCTTATGACAATGACAAAACGAATGTTTTCTACTACCTTATTTGATTCATAGTCTGGCGTGACACTACCTTGAAAAAATATAGAGAGGTATTCTGAGAAATCTCTCCCAACAGTAGGTTTATGTGCTCTTCCGCATGTTCATACACAATCGAATCGAAGTCATGGTTAAGACAGCGTTGACTGAGGTGCATTTTGACTGTGCACAACACACAGAGCTCTCACACGTCTGGAGGTGGTGTCTACAAGCAAGCAATCGGCTTGCGCAAAGCCAAAATTACGATTCGGTTTGATAAGCACAATAACAACATTAAGCACAGAACAACTCCCCTCCTTCAACTTCCTCGTGAACACAACAAGCAAGCCAAAGCACCCCCCGTTAATTCGCCTCGGCGATTTGAGTCTCTCATCCGCCGCAACACCCGATCGCTCAAACGGGTCGGTAATAATCTCGACGCTGCTCATTGGACAATACACTCGAATGTGGAGATAGAGCTTCGGGGTAAAGAGGGGCGAAGCATGTCAACCACGGCCTTTGAAGGTGGTTTCCGGAGGCTCGCGTGTAGGCTGTATGGGATCTCTATCTCCCGTAGGAGGATTGGCGGTCTTTTGTATTTGTGTTTCTTTCTTGGTTTGATGTAGACTGGCGTGCTGTTCCTCTTTCCACCTCTTGTATTTCTTCTAACGCTACGACAACTGTACCATCACATTAGAGGTACACTGGGACTACATACAGCACAGCGATAGAGCGTTGGAAGACGAGTACTCTTTTTACTACATAGCTTGAGCATATACGCTTCGCCACCATGAATCACGATAGCAACGACAAGCAGGCCGTGAAGCTCACCGGCGAGGAGGTCGCGAAGCATACCACCAAGGACGACTGCTGGGTAATCGTCCACGGCAAAGGTAAGTCCCCCATCCACCAATGGCCTACGCCCTCAACACGCCAACTGCCATACACTTACTAACACACCCACCCTCCCAGCCTACGATGTAACAGAATTCATGCCCGAGCACCCCGGCGGCCCCAAAATCATCCTCAAGTACGCCGGCAAAGATGCCACCGAAGAATACGAGCCCATCCACCCGCCAGACACTCTCGACAAGTACCTCGACAAGAGCAAGCACTTGGGCGAAGTCGACATGCAGACCGTGCAGAAAGAAGATAAGGCTGAGGATCCTGATGAGCAGGAGCGACTGGCGAGGGTGGAGCGCATGCCGATTCTGGAGCAGTGCTATAATTTGATGGATTTCGAGGCGGTGGCTAAGAGGATTATGAAGAAGACGGCTTGGGCGTATTATTCGAGTGGTGCGGATGATGAGATTGTGAGTTTCGCTTCTGGATTTGAAGCCGGGCTGGTTGGTTGGTTGGGAAGTGTGCTGACATGTGATTCTTACAGACTCTACGTGAGAACCACTCAGCTTTCCACAAGATCTGGTTCAGGCCCAGGATCCTCGAAGACGTCGAACACATCGATACCTCAACGACAATGCTCGGAACCAAAGTCTCGATTCCCTTCTATGTGACCGCCACCGCTCTGGGCAAACTGGGCAACCCCGAGGGCGAAGTCGTCCTCACACGAGGTGCCCACAAACACAACGTCGTGCAGATGATCCCAACACTAGCATCATGCTCCTTCGACGAGATCGTGGACGCAAAACAAGACGACCAAGTCCAATGGCTACAGCTCTACGTCAACAAGAACCGCGACATCACCAGGCGCATTATCGAGCACGCCGAGAAGCGCGGCTGCAAGGGTCTCTTCATCACAGTCGACGCACCCCAACTCGGTCGCCGCGAGAAAGACATGCGCTCCAAATTCGACGACGTCGGATCAAACGTCCAAGGCATCGGTGGCGATAATGTTGACCGCTCTCAAGGCGCCGCCCGCGCCATCTCATCATTCATCGACCCCGCGCTCTCATGGAAGGACATCCCCTGGTTCAAGAGCGTGACCAAGATGCCCATCATCCTCAAGGGCGTGCAGCGCGTCGAAGACGTCATCCGCGCCATCCACGTCGGCTGCGACGGCGTCGTGCTCTCCAACCACGGTGGTCGCCAGCTAGACACTGCTCGCTCTGGAATCGAAATCCTCGCTGAAGTTATGCCCGAGCTGCGCCGCCTGGGCCTGGAAAACCAGATCGAAGTCTTCATTGACGGCGGCGTGCGTCGCGCTACGGATATCATCAAGGCGCTTTGCTTGGGTGCTAAGGGTGTTGGTATTGGACGACCGTTCCTTTATGCTATGTCTGCGTATGGTTTGCCTGGTGTTGATCGCGCGATGCAATTGCTGAAGGACGAGATGGAGATGAACATGCGGTTGATTGGATGCAGGACTGTCGATGAGCTGGGTCCGGAGTTCATCGATACGAGGGGTTTGAGCATGCACACCACTGGCGTGCCGAGCGACACCCTGGGTCTGAATGTTTATGATCCGCTTGCTGGGCCGAAGGAGAAGGCCAACGTTGTTTCTAAGCTATAGATTTGTCTGTGGGTCAGAACGCTGCGTCCAACTTTAATGTCAACCTTTGGATAACTGCACACGATCACGCATTCCGCCACGGCCCAAGTCGTAAGCCTTCTGTTCCTGTCTCGCTGACACTAATTCCCATACTGCCCTTTGACCTCTGAGAACTTGGTACTCAGGTTGCTCAAGCTCTCCTCCGTAGTCTCCTGGCACGACGGCGTCATGTCAATGATTTGGAAAGAAATCGAATCCACAACATTCTCGTCGCTGGACAACAGAACGGAGATGACTGGGGCGTGACTTGGGTCGAAAGCGTCGCGCTGGGAGCTCAGCGCATCCAGAAGCGACGTGTGTTGGTCGGCAGACTGGAGTGGATTGTTAGCATGTTGCTTGCTGTGGGGCCTCTTGAAGTGGACTCACAGTGATTAAGGAGTTGCAAATCTGGTCTTGCTCGGTTTCGGTGAACGCTGTTGGGGACGCTTGTTTGTTATCGTTGACGTAGTTGTTCTCTGCGGTCACAAAGTCGCGGTAGTTGTTTACTACGGGCTATGATGGAAGTGTCAGCGAGGTTTGCGGTACGGTGTGGCCGGAAGTGCATTTGCTCGGAAACACACCTCTTGCTGCTCAAGTGTGGAAATGGTTTTGACGAGGGTTTCGAGATCAGATATACTCTGTGTGAAGCTGTCGAGGCTGGAGGTTACCTCCGCTGCAGCTTGCTGGGCACAGCAAACGCTGCAGACTGCTGCGAGGATGAGAGAAGACTTGGGGAACATCGTTGCAATAATCTAGTGTTTGAGTTGGACGAGGGAACTGAGTGAACATTTTGACTGCCTTTCTCTGCTCAGGAACTGCCTATAGTTTTATACATAGACCCCATGTGCCAGGGGAATGCCGTGTGCACAAATGCATTATACGAATTGAGCTTGGGGCGGACATGCAGTAATGATATAGGAGTAATGTCTTACTACTAGGAGGATCTTCACTGACACCAATGCACGCACAGATTCGACAACGCGTTGTGGAGATGTCGATCATAGATCTACAGAGCCTGGCCAATTTCGCCAATTACCAAAACCGGGCATTGAGGGTTTCTTGGTCTTAGACGGAAAGGCGATATAGGTAAGGTTGGATTGATAAAGCCCCGGAGTTGCTGTGCAGTAAAGCTCATAATATTATTGTGCGACCTTCCCTACCAGCGTGGTATAGGTGCAAATCATCATTCCACGAGCACGACTATAGATTTGAGTGCTCCTGTTATAGCAAACCACATTTCTATGTTAAAACTTCATGCTCGTACGACCACTTTACAAATCTTGCGCAGCGTCCCAGAATTGCTCTTCTGCTCCCTCATCGTTCGTGTCCTCGTGAATAGAGCTAGCATCGTCGCCGTGGTCATAAAGGTGGTGGTAGACGTAGCCATCATCGTCGCCATGGTCCTCATTAGTCCGATCCCCACTTTGATGGGTGTCATCATCCTCAGAAAGATTATCGTCATCGCCAAGTACACAACCTTGTGGAGCATATTCTTCAAGCCTCAGAGCGTGCAGTCTACGCTTATCTCTTTTGGTGAAATAGTCTGGGTGACCGGATTCGAGCAAAAGTGTCAGAAACCAGGCTTCGATCTTCGGGCCACATGCTTCTGCGAGTTGCCTGGGTGTGGTGCTGTGCCCGTGGACACTCGGCGGATAATCTTCATCCCCAAGCCGAACTCTGATTGCGATGTTGAGATCGGGCGATCCATGTTTTAAGATGTGTCTGACGATCGATTCGTAGTCCGCCTCTTCTGGAAACGGTAGAAATGTCAGGTTTGGCATCTGGGCTTGACACGTCATTGCTCTGTGCAACATTTCTTCGACTGAAGACCACGAGTAATTCAAGTCAGCGCCGTGTGCCAGTAAGGCAAAATAAGCAGACGCATTTCCATACTGTACAGCACAAGCAATTGGGGTCAAATTGTCGTCGTCTTTGGCTTCGACGTCGTGGCCGCAGGAGATCAAAGCATCGATATCGTGACCATCCGCGCACGCGGCTGCGATATGTAGAATGGTGCTGTCATCCCAGGTCGCTTGAGGATCCAGTGCTACGTACTCACTTAGGACATTGGCTGTCTCGGTCGCAGAGATGCCTTTGTTGGAGTGATCTTCCGAGCACCAACAGAAGAATTGTACATCGATTCCATCCTCATTGCAATGGTCTGTCGATGCCCCACGTCGCAGTAGTACACGTAGCACATCCAGATGCCTTTGGAATGCAGCTATTTCTAGCAAGGTCACTTGCGAGTGCGATAATCTTGCTTCGACGTTGGCGCCGTTCTCCAGTAATTCGGCTAATACTTCGACGTTACTGTGAGCCACGGCGTACTGCATTAACATCAGTTGACATATCAGCCAAAAGTATGTCTGTCCAACACGTACCCAAAGAGGACCAGAGCCACCAGGATCTTCGTCTGTAGGCCGTCCCTCGCCATTACGTAACATTTCTCGGACAACAGTGAAGTCGTTAGATCTGCAAGCTTCGAAAAATGGATGTGAGAAATCGAGGACGCGCGCTATAGCGAGGTAGCTAGGGTGTCGGAGCGTAAGCGTGTTCTGGCGAGGGAAAGAGACATTCAGCTGTCCTTTGAGGACGTGACTGCCGAACCACCACGCCATCGGCAACTGGAGGCTAATTGCAACATCGTAATCAATGGATTGCCCTTTCGTGCTCTTGACCACGGTGCCAAGTAAACCCCAGGACTTCCAAGTGCTGCTCGATTTCCAAGCGAGGCCTCCGGCTATGGGTCTCACAGCTGTGGCCAAATGATTGGGCGCTGCTGATATCAATGCAGATGCAGCTGAACCTGATCGCTGCGGTGGTGGTGTGGATGCGCTCGAAGTTGAAGATAGTCCTAGGGGTGGAGCGGTGATTACTATAGCGGAAAACATTTGCCTCATCTCTGCGAACCCAGCAGCGAGCAGCTGTTGAGTTTCGCGAGAGTGCTGCAGACTCAAGCTGTGGCCCTTGCTGTAGCGCCGTCAGTATTGACAAGACACATGATTGAGGGCATCACTTACAGGGATATAAAGCTGGTCCACAACGAAAGTCCTTCCTCAATGCCCTCCACCTTCTCCAAAGCAGCTTTCGCAGTTTTTGCATCTTTGACAGCCCACTTAGCCTTCTGGAATATCGTGTCGTAAGCCTACAGTTTGGCATGGAGTGTACTGAGCTCTACTGTCACGGTTCGCGCCTTGTCGACGAGCTGTGTCAAGCCGCGACGGGTCACATCGTCGACCAGCGTCGTGGGACTGTCGGCAACGGTCTCTTGCACGTACGCAAACTTGATACAAAGATCTTGCGTCGCGACAGCCAGAGCGTTGATCTCTTCGGGTGCGTTATGCCATCTTTGCGCCAGATGCGTCAAGCCTTTGGCAAGCTTGCTGGTAGTCTCGACGAGGGCGACGACACTGCTGACGGCGCCAATCACCTCCATGGCTTCTGGGTAGCCGTTGTGTTCGCTCCGATGGAACTAGAACTCCTGAAAAGCTGAGATATGGAAGACGAGGGGTGCGATATTGACACGCTTGACATGGTATCGAACATGCTCAGAGGATGATAGAGAGTAAGACTCTCGCTCGACGAGTCGACGAGGCTGAGCTGCACAGCCTGGCAGCCTGCAGGGTGGCGAGTATGCAGGTCTCCTCAGCCTCATGTGGTGTGGCGGTACCCTCTCCGATGACGACTGAGACCATTGCAGAGTAGAGTGGCATTTCGATGTACATGGCGGATGTGCGTTATGTTGGTGTTCTTCTCAAATGTGATGCTTGAAGTGGAGGAAGGTGCAGATGGGTCGATGGGTCGCCCGCCGTACGAGGACCTTTGCCGACGGCAATGTCATTGGGCATATGTCTACATCCACTCACGAGAAGTGTTCTACAGAGTACACTCGAGTATCGCTGTTGAAGTCGACGCTTGGCCGGAGTGGAATAAAGAAATATCAGAACGTTGCCTGACTTCTATTCTTTCCTACGCCCTCCTTACACTATCGGCCGCTCGAACAACCCTCAACCCGAGCTCTCTGCCAACTTAACAACCCCCGGAGCAGACTCAACCTCCCTCGGCACCAACTTCACAATCAACGGCTTCTTCTGCCAAATCAGCCAGATATTCTGGTCAGTCCAACCCTCAATAGCAGGCGTAGGCTCAATATCAAAGTTGAACAAAAGGCGCGCCAGGGTCAACCGCATTTCGAAATAAGCCAGGCTGTTGTTGTTTTCATGTCAGTATCTAACCATGCAAGGCGAAGGAAGAGGCGGCGCGGTAGGAAACACTCACTTGCGACCAATGCAATTCCGTGGGCCAAAGCTGAAGGGCTGTACAACGCTGCGCTTGTCGTTGGCGAAACGGCCTTCGGTTCCGATCCAGCGCTCGGGGATGAATTCGTCTACGTCGACGAAGTAGTCGGGGTTGCGGAACATAGCCCAGTGGTAGATGCCTACGATGGTCTGGATTGAAGTCAGCCGAGAGGTTGCTACCACGGAGCTGAAGGGAAAGACGTACGTTGGGTGGAACGTATTGCCCGCAAATCACATCGTCCTCGCGTGTCTTGCGCAAGAGGGCGCCCGGGACAGGAGGATAGAGACGGAAGGCTTCGTCGATACAAGCAAGCATGTAGTCCAGCGAGTTAACGCCCGTGAAGTCAATGTCCTCTTCGCGCTGGAATTTGGTGCGGATCTCGGTGACGAGCTTCTGCAGCACACGGGGGTTCTTCAAGAGGTAGTATGTGAGGCCCGACAGCAGTGTTGACGAAGTTTCGCTGCCACCAAGCAGCACAGTGTCTGCACTAGCGATGAATTCCTCGCGCGACGTGCCACTGTCCTTTGCAGCCATCTTGCCCATCAGATCTGCGCGATCTTCTTGCAAGTCTAGCCGATGAGTTGCCTTCTCCTTGATGAATGCGACGTGGGCTTTGAAGCCGTTCTGGGCGGCCTGGGAGATCATCATCTTGGAAAACCTCTTGAAGAAGGGGTAGTAGTCTAGGGTTCGCATCATTGTCTGCATGATTATAGCCTCGAAGACGAATTCAATCCAAGGATGATGCTTGGACTGTTCAAGACAGCCAAAGGGTTCTGCAAACGCCAGATCACCGATGACGTCGAAGGCGAAGAACTGTACGCAAGTAGCCATAATGTCAGCCGTCACGTCACAGCAGGGGGACGAGATTGCTTACGCTGTACCAGGTGACAATGTCAACCTCGTCACGTTTTGCACCCAGATCTCGGAGACGACGAATGAAGAGGTCCAAGTAACCCTGGATGATGGGCTCCTGGAAGCGGAGCGCCTTTTCGGAGAATCCATGAGAAAGAAGTCTTCTCAATTGACCGTGGCGTTGAGAGGGAGCTGAGAAGATACTGAGATTCCCTGCTGTTGTATTGCCGTACATTTGAGGGTCCTTTGGCATTTCCCCACCAGTACCATGTTTGTAACCATAGATGGCTTTGAACGAGTCTTCGCCGATATAAGACAATTCATCTGGCGCCACGCGCACTGTAGGTCCATATCTGTCGTGGGCTTCCTTGACCGCAAATGGTAATCTGCCCTTGACCAAGTGGTAGGTATACCACAGTCGTGTGGAGCGCGCAAGCAGGGGACCAGGGTAGGCGGCGAGTGGGTGGAAGTAGAGGCATTGGATTATGGCGAGGAACTGGTAGGTCAAGAACTGTGCAGTAGGTGGTGATTAGCTGTGAGGGAAACCTAGAGCCTAGATTCGTAGACGCGGGCACTCACCAAACCCACGACGCTGGCCACTGCTTGTGGTATGGTCAAATGTTTGAGTGATTCAAAAGCCATGGAGAGTGGCTTGGAGAGAGTCATGTTGGCAAGGACAGACAAGCATAGACAGGGAAGTAAACAGTCGTAATAAAAATACTCTCAGGGCGAGAATGACACTGTATGAACTGAGGTGAAGGGATGTGGGGTCTCGTATGAAGTGGGGGCTCTCATTGTATATGGCGAGTTCGTCAAGGTTGCATGCGTTGCGTTCGCTTGTCAAACACCTTCCAGCTGTCTGCAATTCAGCTATGAAGGAAGTCATGCACCTAACAGCGATTAGATTGCAGACATACAGGATCTGTGCCACTACGTGCTCTTGACCCGACATGGATTGTACATGAAGTGGGATGCGTTGCATTAGCTTGTTAGACGACCTGCCAGTCTGTGTGCGCTACTGTGCCCCTGGAGTGCTGCTGGGTCCGACATGGTTTGAACATGCATCGAGCCGACCGTGCAGCAAAGCGATGTGTAATAAGAAGTGGAGTTGTAGTGTGAGTGCAAGGGTGTACATGTAAGTGAAGGAAGAGATGTTGACCCTTTGGCAGGATGTACCCTTACCCTTGCCGCACAAGGCAGGACCCGCGACACGCCCTCAGCACTACGTCATCGGGCATATGTCAGTTTTGAAGCGACTGGCACGCGACGGACAAGGATGCGCCGGGCGCCTCCATCATGCAGCAGGTCACTGCTTGCTTGTTGTTGAGGAGAGCCTTGCTAACTCTACATGTAGACCAGTCTCTTTTTTCTTTCCCCTCACCTCCTTAGCAAGAACATTCACGTGCGCGGCAAAACATTGTCGCAGGTCTCGGAAGCTGTCTCACAGGACAAACACTTCACCAACCCAGGCACATTCCTGTGCCATAAAAGGAAAGACTTGCAGCCTATCCGAAGCTCATCTCCTCCTCAGCACGCCAACTCCGACCATGGCTCGATCAAGACGCTCACGCCCTGGCCTCACGGAATCCTGGGACGACGTTGACGAGCAAGACTTCGAATCCGAGATCTTTGCGCCTGGCGACGAACGTGAAGAGCTAGGCGAATCATATGCTTCAGAGCGACAGAGGGCGTCAAGGGCCCGGGTACAGATGGAAGAAGAAGACGATGTGTCGGCGGAAGCTGCCCGCAACGCCTTGCACAACAGCGGGACTTTGGACAACCAAATCAAGCCTCGTAAACGGGCCGCAAGATCGGAAGAATCGGAGCTTGTCATGCCTTCCTCGCCAGACGGAGCTCATAAAAGGGCTTCAATCTCACGCGCGAAGACACCGCATTCAAGGATGAACCAGCGCTCGCTCACAAGCGATGCCGGTTCTTTCATGCGCAGAGCACAAGGACCAGCGCCTGGCCAGACCAAGGCTGAATACGATGACGAGATCGACGAGACCAGCGACCTGAACTGGCCGTTCATGATATGGCAGAAGGCAGTTGTGCCGATTTTGTGGTATGCCTGGGACATTCTACGGATCGCTGCGACGAACCCTTTCACGAAGAGCGTGCTCGCGATCTGGCTCGCGGTTGGTGCCTTCATGCTTGCAGGCAACTTTGTCAACAACACTGTCAGTAACGCCCTGTCGCCATTATGTCGCATACCAGGGAGCTCGTTCTTGAATCTGCCCTTCTGCCCCACAAGCATCACACATGAGCTTTCGGGACCAGCAGAATTCGACAAGCTTGTCGAGGCACAGTCTTCCTTCGAGGATGTCCTAGCTGCTTCTGCTACCGGAGCGTTCTTGCCCTTGGAGATGAAGTCAAGCGAGGCTAGCATTCGCGACCTCAAGCACGTCGTGGAGTACTCACATCTTCCTTCTCGTAAAGAGCTTGTCTTCGAGTTCAACGGCTTCATCGAGACAGCTCGCCAAGCCAGCCACGACCTCAGCCGCTTCAACTCTCGCATTGGTCGTGCAGTTGACCACATTCTGTCAACCAACCGCTGGACGCTACAGGTCATTGACGGCGTTGCAGCGCAAGACGCGAACCGCGGAACCCTCAACAAGTGGATCTCGAACAATCTCAACGTCTTCGCGCCTTTCCAGCCCGTCGCTTTGACCCGCAATACTCTTCTGGACCAGTACCTCCGCCACACCGGAGCCGTCGAAGAACAAATTCTTCACCTCATCACGGAAGCGCAAGCTCTCCTCGCCATTCTGGACAACCTAGACGGACGTCTCGACGTCATCGCCTCCATCGCAACTCGGGACGGCATCAGTGTCGAGAACGGCAAGGATGAGCTCCTATCTCTGCTGTGGACGAAGCTAGGCGGCCACCGTAGCTCAGTCGCCAAGCTGGACAAGCAGCTGTCGCTTTTGAACGACGTTGGCCAGTACAGACGCATGGCTTGGGCTCACGTCAACGGCGCGGTGATCAAGCTGATGGCGATCCGTGATAATCTCGAGGATCTCCGCGAGCGTGTCGCCATGCCAGAGACTGTCGGGGAAGTTGTACCGCTCGAGGTGCACATCCAGAACATTAACCTGGGCATCGAGAGACTGGAGCAGCAGCGCGATTCGAGCCGGAAGCTGGAGCAGGAGAGACTTGCCAGCATCACTGGCAGGGCGGATGAGAGGATGAGAATTGCGGAGAAGGAGCTGTGAGACTGTTGAGTCGGGCATTCGTGCGTGGCACGGCGGTCAATTTTTGCATACCTTTACTTCATGTGCTTTCCTAACGATGCAACGATTCATGTACGAGAGATAGTATGACTTTATGCGCTTGTGCGTCATCCCATTAGATACCCGCAGTGGCGAAAAGGTGCCCTCAATGATACGAAATTCGCTCTATATTTTGCTCACAATCTTCGTTTCTCTTGTCTATAACGTGTTACCGCCATCAGGGTCGATCAGTACATTTGCACCTCTACCAAACTCCTCCCCACGCCCGCGTCCAGCCCAGGCACGCCATGATTCTCAATCTCATACGCCACAGCGCCCTTAGTAGCACAAGCCTCTTTCAGCCCATCCACACTACCACCCACGCCAAAGTAAAACTTCTTCGCGGCGACCATCGCTTTGGCCATCTTCACGCGTCGCAGCAGGATCATCAAGATCCCTACAAAAGCGTCCGTTGCAGCAGGAGAATAAATCGTCTCTGCACCCAGAACCAGCGTGCCCATATCCGGTGCCGAGGAGGGGATGAGAGCTGCTAACTCGGCCGACCAAGATCCAGAAAGGAAATTGAGAGTTATTTGGTTTTCGGTCAGGGCGGTGCGGAAGGAGGACAGGATTTCGGGCGTGAGCTCGATGTCCCCGCTGGTTTGGGTTTCGGAGGCTGAGGGGGGAGGGATAAGAGGTGGTGAGGTGGTTGTTGCCCAGGTTAGGAGGAGGTTTGGCAGGGTGGCGAGGCGGAGGACGGAGGAGTTGTAGTCTTGGAGCGTGAAGGATTGGGGAATTGAGTTGGTGAGGCAGTGGTGGAAGAGAGTTAGTGTGGGGAGGGCGGTGCCGCAGCCGAGCTGGATGGGGTTGTTAGTTTGGTGGAGGAGATAGTGTTTGAGGAGGTGGTGGGACATACCTCGACGATTTGGCCGCATTTGAATAGCTCGTCGATGTCTTTGCGAGGGCCACGATCGAGCAGGATGCTGGCGAGGTCAACGGAGCATTCCCATGTTTTGAAACCGCCTTCGTAGACTCCGGTGCGGATGTCGGAATCCTCGATGTCGTTGAGAGTTTCGTCGTTGGCGGCTTCGTCTTCTGCCATCAATTGCACGCGGATGTCTGACAGGTCTCGTTTTGGCAAGTTGATCGTTTTGCCGGTGGGCGATTCGATCTGTATGGTGCTGTAGCAGAGGTGGTCGGGGAGGGTGGCGAGCTGTGGGTGGGGGTGTTAGATATGCTTTTATGACTTCTTGATTCGAGTTTGAAGGAGCTATGGGGCGATGAGGAGCGTTCAGAAATCGTTGTCTGCTGTGCTTTCGTCCAGGACATGAGTATGAGCTAGGACTTGTCGGCGTTCCAAATTAGGGCAAGAGGAATAAGAATCCATCTTCCGCGCGAGATGAACATAGGCTTCTTTGAGTAGATAGGCCATATACGATAAAGCCTCGGAAGTATAAAATGATATGTGAACCCACCAGATCATTGAGAGAGTGTTCCTCAGCCGGTAGCCCAACGAATTGTGATTTTGCTTCTGCTTGAGCTGGGGCGCCATCGTTCTGTGCAACGACATCGTTGTCGTCTCCTACATCGTCTCCCGAGAACCCAAAGCTGAAAGACATGATTGAAATGTTATCTCTCTTTTTATGTCGTTGCCGAAATGGAGATCGTTTCGGACTTCGAATTTGTTCAATTTCGCCCGATGATTTAGACTTTATACTAAACCAAAACGGGAATGGTCAGATCTTTCCCTGGAATATATCAACGACATTATCATGCTCGTTCACCTTGGTGTTCCTTTGTTTCATCAACATTCTTATGATCCTATCTTCAAAATCAACGTACGGTCGGGATGTGTGAATACCGCTATCAAACATCTTAGGTATCGATGTATCATTCCACAACCAGCTCTTACCGCTTGATCATGACCAGATGCCTCCTGTAAGCACTTACTACTAATGCAAGTAGATGATTGGAGATGCTTTATTTTGGTACAGAAGGATGACCTACTCGAGCCTGCTCATGATGCTCAAGGCGAAAGCCAATTTCTGATGAATTTATTTTAATCCGCTCAGACCCGGCTGTGACATAAAAGCAATTGTGAATTTCGCTAACAACACCCACCTGCTCTCAATCTCTTAATGCCAGTTCTTCCACTCTTGTTGGCAACTCCATCAACATATACAGCTACAGAATCTACATTACTATGGCCCTTCGTAACAGGGACCTGAAGATGGTGATGGCCTCCCAGGCCGAATGTCCGCTTCTCGACAAGCTGCCCCCAGAACTGCGAAACCAGATCTATGAATATGTTTTTACTTCAGAAAGATCTGCACGCAGAAACTTGTACACTGCGAAAATGCAAAGACCATGGAGCAACCTGCTTCTCACCTGCCAACGCATATTTGCCGAGACGAAAGGCATGTACGAAGTGGCACGAACGTCATACTGGAAGGAGAATACCTTTTACGTCGACCGAATGAGAAGGACTAAGTCTACACGGCCGACGGCGCAGCAGATTGTCGACAAGCTGCACGATCGAGAACTCGATCTGATTCGGGAAATCGTTATCGTTTGCAACTTTGACTCTACCCGGCGCGAGTGGCGTTTGACTCCGAGAACAGACGGTATGTCGGGCTGGATCTGGACTTCTCCCTTGGCTTGGAAGAATAAAGCGCGTGCTGTGGTGGGAAAGAGGAGTGGTCTGTACAGGGCCATAGAATTGTTGTCTTGATGTGGCTATCGGCTGCTTGGAGTCGGCGGCCTTCGCAATCTCACCCAGCAAAGGTCAAGTCGACAGTCTTCGGATGTATCTAAGCGTTGAGCAAGCACTTTCAGCTTCTCAGTGTCCATCAAACTCTCGTCTTGACATCCCGAAACTTCATACTCTTGCGCTAGACACCAAAACTTTCCGAGCCAACGCGACCACCGAAACATATTGCAATGCGTCCCCCGGGAACTCCAGACATTGGTGGTCTGTCTGCTGTGCTATTATATGTTCCATCTCTATTACTGTCTCGAACTTGATCTCCAGAGGACCGCAAAAGCGACTGTGAGACAACTTTACACGATCTCTACCGGGAGCGACTGAATTCACTGATCAAAATCAGTACTTTCACTTTTACCTCCTGTCTTCTTCACAGCGCGTTTTACTCTTTACGCCTCGCGACGACCCGCCACGTTTTGTAATATCCAGAGAACCACACGCAACAACGAGCACAACCTAGATTCGGGCCATCACAACAACTGTTTCGAATACCAGCTACAAAAAAAGTACGTATCGCGACCTGCCACACGCAACACCATGCCAACATCTGCTGGCAGCGCTACAGTCAAGGATACGCAGACCGATTGCCGATTCTTTAACCTTCCTCGAGGATTTCACGACATAATCTACGTCTTTGTCTTAAACGATGGAATCATACACCTTCAAAATGTTCATATACTCGCGCCTCAACCCACTTTGACACCCACGTGCCAGCGCATTCATGAAGAAGCGACTACACTAAGCCAGATTACCTATGCCGCTTACTGGGCGAAAAATGAATTTGCATACGTCCAATTATTTAAATACGCCCAGTCAGTGCTCACCACCTAGAAGATCAAGCACATGACCCACATCGCCCAATATTGAAGATACGGGAACATCTATCACACGACTAAACTAAGCTCCTGTCCCGGCCACGGCAAATATGGATTGACCTACGAACACGGACTCCCTAATGACATATCCGCCAGTTCTGGGAGCTATCAAGTCGGCTTTGAGACAAGAGACTACGCCGACTGGCTGTGGGTTCGAATCATCCATTCAAATCATCCAATCAACTGAACACTGGTCGGCAGCGCCGTGAACTCGGGTGCACTGGTCCGTCCGTTCACGACCGGGAACAATCTCCAATTCGGGCCACTCACAGGCGGTCGTGGCAGCGTCTG